>Ga0181552_10001717_pt1 | contig 16546 bp, 14 predicted proteins | sample 011ome_18_FD_130583 | JGI IMG/M metagenome (GOLD analysis project Ga0181552, IMG submission 130583) | Coastal salt marsh microbial communities from the Groves Creek Marsh, Skidaway Island, Georgia - 011501BT metaG (megahit assembly) | ecosystem: Environmental > Aquatic > Marine > Intertidal...
TCCTTATTTGTAATTAAATGTGTAATAATTTAATAAATTTCTTAATAATTATTTATTAAGAATGAATAGAAAAAATAAAACTATATCAAAAATTTATATAAAACTAACGAATTAATTTTAATAAATTAGTTAATATTCGTTTCAAGATCAGCACCAGTATTAAAGATGTAGTTAATTTTAAGATCTTTAACATTTTCGGGACTTGATTCATTAATAATAGAAACTAAAGGTGTTTCATTATTTATATCTTCAAAAGTATTATTTTCAATATTAATTTTTCCAAATATAGATGAATTTGTTGCTTCTTCTAATAAGGTAAAATTACCAATATTTTTTTTATCAGTATATGGTTTTCCAGCTTCAGAAGCATCATTTGTTTTTAATAAATTATTTCTTACAACATTTAATTCACAATCTAAATCAATATTCTTAGCTTTTTCTAGAAGACCAATATTTAAACCAGGGCCAGCTCTAGTATTTGTATCATTATCTACAATATAAGCATATAATTTAATTTTACCAGGTAAATCGGTATCAATACCTTCTCCAGCAGAAATTTTAATACCATCTGATTTTTGAGGTTTTTCATTTGTTCCTGCTAAGTTTAAAGTATCTGAAATAAATTTATTATTTGAAAAAACAAAATTGAAATCTAAATCTACTTTATCATTTTTCATGGTAGTTCCTTTAACTAATTCACTTAAAGTAAACGCAATGCCATCTGTTGAACCATCGTCATTAAGATTTCCTTCTTTATCTTTAGTAGCACCTTTTGATCCAGTATTGCTAAAATAATTTTCATGAAATGTTCCAGTTATTTTCATATTTGGACCAAAAGTATTAAGTGTACATCCTTCATCACCAACATTTGATACTGTATTTTGAGATACGTCTACAATTAAAATACCATTATTACCTACATTTAAATCAATGCCATCAGCTGATCCACCAAGATTCAATACATAATTATTAGTAATATTTGCTGTAAAATAGGTAAGTTTATCACTTGGTCCAGCAACATTATCAATAAATGCATCACTTCCAGCATAATCAGCTCCTCTATTAAGACAAAATTTAATTCCATCGCACCTATTTTGTTGATCCTCATTCGGAATATTATTTCTAGAAATATTTTCACTAATTGTCACATATCCATCTTGATTATTACGTAATAATATATTTGCTTCCAAATTAGTATTTACATTACCAATATTTGTTTTTTGAACAATATTATTATTAATAATATTATATTCATTTTTTCCTATATTAGTCACTAAAATACCTCCTACAATACTATTAGAAATAGTATTATTTTTTACAATAATACTATCACAGTTAATTAATTCTAAGCCACGAGCATAAACTGCTTGTACACCTTCAGAATTAATATATGCTGGATCATTGTCAATCAATAATGGGGAATCTATTTTATTATTCGAGACTAATAAATTCCTTATATTTTCTAATAATAATCTACAATTTTTAAATGAACAATTTTCAATAACTACATTTTCAATATTTGTTTCTGTAGTTAAAATTGAATTTTCAAAATTAACATTACTTAAAATACTATTACTATTTAAAATAATTATAGCATTATCAATATTATCGTCTTTAATATCACTCATATTGCGAACCTGTTTCATTTTTATATAAATACATATATATATAAAATAATATCTAAAAAAATAAATAACATGTCTAAAAAATAAAATATACTGCATCTTAAAATAATAAATACTTCTTATAAAATTTAATATACAGTAATCATATAGTAAAATTAAATTTATATTTCCACTTTTTTATGACGGTAAATATTATATTCTTTATCCATTTCTAGATTTTGACTATCTTTCGGAAAGACAAAATTACGCACTTCCAATGCATCTTTTTTCATCCCAATATCACAATTTCGCATATAAGAAGAACTTCCTTTTAAATCTCGATTTTGCGAAAATTCAGAATATTCATCATAATTATATCCTAACATGGGCCCAGTTTGTGAATTCAATGGAGCTGCCATATTAAATTCATTATTGACCGCATACATTTTATTAAAATATTCTTCGGATGTCAATGGCTGTTGTTCGTATCCAGGTGGAGGAAGTACACCCTTTTGTTCATATAAAGGTTCCCCGCTTTTCAACTTCTGAAGATTTTTCAAATGATTATATGTCAATTGATATTCTTTACCATTATAACACCATAACCAATGTATATAATCTTGTAATGTCATATTCGAAGGATAAGTTAATACAAATATATTGTAATCCATACCTGACATATCTTTAGGATCTGCATAATTCATGGTTCCCAAGGAACAAGCTTTATCATGTTTATGATCTTTAAAACATATATGACTTGATTTAAGAGGATTTTCCCATGATTGCTGGTTATTTTTCACGACCTGCTTATCAAACCCCTCAATACTCATTTCACTATTTTCAAAGAAATCCTCGTCAATTGTTGAATCAATTTTATTTACATCTATATTTTCCGATATTCCGTTTTTTTCCACAAATCCCTGATTTTCCACCACAAATTGTTTAGATATTGTTTTTCTAGATACTTCTTTTTTTTTATTTTCAAAATTTTCTAATGAATCAGTTTGTTGTAAGTTGTTGGAAGTATCTTTGTAAGAAACAATTACTTGTTGCTTAGGAACATTAACCTGAATATTTTTCATCTTTTCTTCTATTTTATTCACTAAATTTAAACCAAATAAATAAGATATGATTAAAGTAATTAATAAAATACAAAAAAATACTAAATAGTTATAATCCATAATAGTAACCTATATATATTTTTTAGATTTTTTACTTTCTTATTTATGTTTTATTTCAGTAAATAAATATAATATAAATAAAAATATAAATATAAATGCTAAAAGAATTTGGGTTAAATAAAAAAATAAAATCTTAAAAAATCTAAATTTGATTTATGGCTAATTTCTAAAAATAAATTATATATATATAGTAGATGAAAGATATATTAAAATTAAAATCTACTGATTCTACTTTAAATAATGTCTTTAAAGAATATCCATTTTACATTGATATCAAAGGATCTGTTAGTATATGTTTGATAAAATGTGCACAAGAAATTGAAGAATGTAGAGAAATTAAATTTAGTTCTATGAATAATAATGGTAAATATTTATTATTAAATCCCAATCAAAATACACCAGCCAAGTGTAATATTAAATTAGCATTTGATTCTAATAATGACACAATCAATGATGAAGGAGAAGCAAAATATAAATTTGAAAAAGCATTTGTGACCGTTCCTTCTTTACATCGTATTAATGGAAAATTGGCTGATCTAGAAACTTTTTTAATCTTCTCATCTGTTCAAAAAAATGGAAATATCCTTTATATTGTCTTATGTACATTAAGTAACGGTGTAAATAATGTTCCTAGTGAACCATCTAAATTATTAAATTATAAATTAATGGATGAATTATTTACTGGAGGTAGTGGAATTCCTGAAATTAATGGTACAAAGCCAGCTTCTGATATTTCTATAGATTTAACCAATTTTATTCCTGTAAAAGGAGACCGTAATTTTTACGATTATGTACATCCTAATAATCCGGAAGTCAATTTTCGTGTTTTTCAGAATCAATTGAGTGTTTCCAATGATTGTCTTGCTAAATTAAAAGAAAAATTAACACCAGGTAATTCTTACTCTGATTTTTCATTAGCAATTTCCCAAAATATAAATCCTCAAGAAAATTTATTTTTTTATTTTAGTCAAGATCTTACAAAAAACTACGAAAGTTTTTCCTCCAATAAACAAAAAGAACATTTATCCAATCAATTTGAAGATTTACAGAAAACATTGTATGATATTGATCAATCGAAAAAAAAGAAAAAAGAATCTTTTTTGGGAGATGATGATGATGACATCAAACACCAAACAAATTTAATGGAAGAAAGTGAAGAAGAAACCATTGATCATGTGAGTCAGCTCAAAAAAATTAAAATAGATGATCATGAAAATAAAGAAAAATTCATTAATTGTTGTAAATCATCATCTTCTGATAAAAACACAATTAAAGTCTATAAAATTGACGTAGCAAGTGGAAAAGTATTAAAAGCGTATGAAAATATGGATGATGCTTTAGCAATGAATAAAACCTATCAGCTGGAAGAATTATCAGAAGCAATTGATAACTATCCGTATGAAACCTATAAGGGGTTTTATTGGAGAATCAAGTCTCAATTTAATTTATATTCCAGTAATCAAGAAAATGAAAATGATATTGAAACTTGTAAAGAAGATGGTCTCGGAAATTATAATTTAAATAAGGAAGAAAAAGAATTTTCAAGTGATTTTGAACAAGAATATTTAATCGAAAATTTAGCTGCCTATATTTTAAATAAAAAATTCAGTATTAATGAAAGTGAAAATCAAATCACCAATCAAGATTGTATAAATGCTTTTAATGCCATGAAAAATTTTCCTTATGAAAAATATGGAAAATACTATATTCAAAATGTCTATAGTGCCTATGGTGTTCAAATTACACCCATTTCTAAAATTTTGGTGATTTTCATTTTCTGGTCGCTGATCATCATTAGTTTCGTATTTTACCGCATGAATTACCATTTATTAAATGGAAATTATAATTCAAAATTAAATATGGATGAAAATAGTATTTTGAATAATGATATATTACATTCTTTGGCTTCTCAGCGTTTTCGAATTGTATTTTTACTTGCTTTGGTGACAATTATCGGATCTTTTTATACCATTGGATATAGCTTAGCCGATTTATCAATACAATCAAATAATGTTTTCCCGTTCATTGGTTCTATTACAATGTTAATATCTTATTTTATTATGAGTTATGTATGTAAACGTTTGACTTATGGATCTTTAAATTATGTTTCCACTGCGGAAGAATCATCTATTGGTATATTTTTAAAAGAAAATATTGGAAATGATAATTCATTAACTGATAAAATAACACAATATTTAAAAAATATGGGAAAACTGTTAGTATTTAAAAATGAACAAGACTCTCGTAATATTTTTCCATCTTTAGATTGTATATTTATGAATATTAAATCTAAAAATGAGAAAAATAAGAATAATTCAGAAAAAGAAGGTCCTTCAGCTGAAAATATAGAAAAACACATTCCTTCTATTTTTACGAGTCATCCTTCAGCACCATTAGCTGGTGGAACAGCGCCTAACCCTCTTCCTGGAGATAATTCTTTTCCTAATGGAAATAGTAGTCACGTGACTTCTGTCAATGAAATACATGAGGATCAAAACTTTGATCCTTATGTTGAAGAATACGCAAAAACATCTTTAGTAAAAACAATTGCATATAATGCTGTTTTTTATATTTTCTCTAATTTAATTCAGAAATATATTCAAGATTTAGCAGTAAAATATAATAATGATACAAATTCAAATGGTTTTATTAAATGGATTTTTGATATTAATTATGGTTTTTATTATGCCACATCTTATGTCACTTTAAAACCAGCCATTCAATATTTTTTACAATATCTTTGGAACCCCATCAATAATTTAATTGTAAAATATCCTACTATTTTTTATGGATTATGTGGTTTATTATTATTAGGAGCATCAATTACGTGCTTTGTTTTCTTCGGAATTTCTAGATCGAATCAAGCTAATTATCTAACGAGTGCAATTATATTTCTAATTGCTTTTGCTCTTATTGTTGCTCAATATCTAGGATATTTTGACTCATTTCCAAAAGTATTAATTCCGTTAATGATTATAGTAGGAATATTATGTATTTGGTATCTCAAATTAATACTTAATTTTGTGATTGATTTATTTACTGGAAAATTAAATCCACAAACATCTATTTATGTTATCATTGTTTTACTAGTACTTGCTTATTTATTAATAATGCCTTTTTTTAGTACATTCTATAAATTATCATATTTAAGTTTATCATCTATGAAAGATTATGCAGGTATGGGCTTAAGTAAAATAAGTAAATTACCTTCTTTGTCTGTAAAGCAATTATCTTCTGTATTAGGTAAAATGAGCCAAGCAATAACATCAAGTATATCTTCAGATTCATCACAAGGTTCGCTGTCAGATTCATCTTTGGAAACACAACCTACGTTAAATACATCATTGGGTCATATTCCCTCTATTTTTAGTACTCATAATACAAAAACAGCTTCACACTTACCATCACCAATAGGAGGACCTACATCAGAACAAATAGCTTCACGTATACCAGGAATATTTTCTGAGCATGACACATCATCTGAAGCTGGACCAACATCACAGCAAATAGCTTCACGTACACCAGGAATATTTACTCAATATGATCCATCTTCTAGTCAACAACAAAGTAGTGACAACAACGTTAACAACAACAGCAACAACAACGCCATTCCAATTAATACAAGAATAAATAATATAAAAATATCTACAGACAATGGTATAAATATAGTAAAAAATATACAACGTAATATAAGCAGAAAAAATTCTTTACAACGTACAATAAAAAAAAATAAAAACAAAAATAAACAAAAATAAACAAAAATAAACAAAAATAAAAAACAAAAATAAAAAACAAAAATAAAAAACAAAAATAAAAATGAAATAATATTATCATAAATCTATGAAAAATAGATTCATTAAATGTTTGAAAGATGTCTAATTCTGTATTAGAATCCTTGTCAGAAGAAGAATTGAAAAATAGAATCAAATCTCTTCAAATACAAACGAAAAAAGCTAAAGAAATGCTAAAATTAAAACAAGAAGAACAAAATAATCAAGAAGCGTTAAATAAAATAGTCATTAAAATTTCCTCTAAAAAGAAATAAATCACAATATCTATTATTCTGAACATGTGTCTTTTAGTTTTATTTTCATACTAAAAGTCTATTTGTATAATATGAAGTTATTGTTGCATATTTCCAATGCACTAAGTTATTCTGAATTAATAAATTATTATAAATATATCCATAAATATTGGACATCCCATGTAGATACAATACTACTTCTTGTGCCTAAAAAATACGAAACAATTACTCATTATTACCAAACATCTTTATTTTCATCTTCTAAAATCAATCTACATATTCATTATATCAAATATTCATCTTCTAAGGTCATTTTTTCAGATGATTATTATTTATCCATGTTTCTAAAATATGAATTTTGGTCTAAAGTGACTGATAGTAGGCAACTATTTATCACCAATGTTCCTTATTTTTCCAGTAAAATAATAGAATTTATTAAACAGAATACTATTCACGAAGATAATTATTTACGTATTCAATATGATGATCATAATGTTCAACAAGTATCCAAATCATCCAATTACTTATATTATTTTCCATATATTGAATCTATGCTTACTCATCAGAATGTATTACATCCAATAAAAACGCAATTTTTACCACAACAATACTTTAAACAATTTATTCCTTCTCCTGTTTCAGATTCATTATTCAACCTTTTTCCAATAACTTCATGCAGCGCTTATGATATTTTTAATCAAAGAGTATTTTCAAATTATAAAAATAAGAAAAAACAAATCTACCAAATCCATGAAGAAAAAAATAATGAAAAATATTTTTTCCATTCAAAGCAAGACAATGGATCACTTCTTTTAAAAAAAGAAAAAGAATATTTACAATTTTTATCAAAACACGAACCATTGTCATCTTTTTTTCCCAATATTTTTCAAACTTATGAGCACGGATATTTATTAGAATGGAAAAATGATCAATATCAATCTTTTCAATTTTCTAAAGATGAATTATCCAATGAAAAACAAGTATTTACGATATTTAAACAACTAAGTTTCCTACATCAACTAGTTTCCAAGAAAATATCTCAAATAGAATTTTTAAATCACCTCAAAAAAGTATTTTACGAGTCGGCAATGCAGTCGTATCAAAAAATTCAACCTATATTACAGAAATTTCCATCTTTTCAGAAAGTCAACAATTTACACATTGATAGCTTTGAAACTACTTTAAAACAATTATCCAAAAAGTTATTTGATTATTATAATACCTTACAAGAATTTGAATGTCAATTTATACACGGAGATTTAATATTTGAAAATATATATTATCATATTCAAGATCAACAAACTTATGTATTTACAAATCCCCGACTTGATTACCAACCTTCGTCATTATTTATCAAAGAAATAGACTATGCATCCCTCTTATTTTCCATTTATAATTACCACAAACCAAAACTTACAAGTATCAATGAAAAAGAAATACTATTTGACATCCCTAAAACTCCGGTGTCTGATTCTTTTATTAATACACATTTTAATAAAATTCATTATATAATGATGATTTTTCAGTATTTCCAATATATGTCTTATCAAATGGAAGAATTAGATTATTGTTTATATTTTTATTATTATGGATTGTATTTGGCATCTATTATTTAGATAGGATTAAAAATATAAAAATATAAATATTTATAAAAATATTTATAATTAAAATATTTATAATTAAAAATAAATCAATCATAATTTTATACATTATTTATTTTATTAATAATCAAAATACTCACCCATATTTTGATGCATACTACAAGCTAATTTGGTATCCATTCTTCCAATAGAATAAATCATACTACCATATACACCACGTAAATTCATGATAAAAAAGAATAATAGATAAATTTTCAGAAAATCTTTTTTAAAATCATAAGGACCCGAATTTTGAATTAAATCTATATGCTTATAAATTAAAAAGAGATGCTGATACATTAAAAACATGGTGTATAAAACAAATAATTTTATCCAGTCATTTTTTTCATTTTCGTGAAAGATTAAAGAACGCAGTTGTTGTGCATCTTTTTTTATCAAAACTAGTTTTTGATAATCTTCCAGATTATTCATTTTACTAATTATTAAGTATATATTTTTTAAGTAGATTTAATCTATTTTAAATTAATTATAAAATAATTCAATTAATTAATTAATTAATTACATTTAGACTTCATTTTAAATGCTTCTCTTAAAATGGGCTGAATATAGGATGAACTTTGCTTTAATTCTTCCGCACTTAATTCTTTAAACCAATCAGGTAATCCTGGACTGGTATTATAAAAAGGAAAAAAATAACGTCTTGATCTACAATCTTGATTTTGAAAAGGCTTAAAAATACGGTTTAATTTATTTCCATAGGAATCATATTCCTGACATTGCGAAGAAATATGATGATATTTCCAATTTTTATTCTTCTCTAATTGATCATGGCACTGAGCTAAAATTTCTTTACCAATTCCATGATAATCTACTTTATCTTGGTTCTGAATTTTTTCTTCCGCGCGTTTTCGAATACATTGAATAAAATCTGATTTAGGTCGAGACATCATCATCCAATTTAGTGGTCGACTGTATCCATTCATTGTTTGACTACATTTTTTCTTATTAAAGCCACAACCAAATCCAACATAATCTACATGGGCCAAATGTTTATAATAGTCACATAAGCATTTTACTACAACAATATCAGCATCAATCCATGCCCCTCCGTATTTTTCCAATAATAAATAACGATAAAAATCTACTTTTTGAGGAATCGATAAATTTTCCAATTCATAATTTTGAATTTCAGGAATATAATCATATATACTTTTTTCATCTAAAGAAATAATAGTAAAACAATCACCGCAGTTATGTAAAACACTTTGTTCACATAAGTCAATATAACCTGGTTTTTTCTTTCCTAAGGGTGTCTCCCAGTATTTCCATATTATTGGTTTTTTTTTATTAAAAAAAGTATTTGTATTGGAAAATCCTTCGTATATATATGATTGATTTTTCTTATTATATTTTCTATAAAATAAATAGTAAATCATTCCCATTAGTATAATTATATAAAAAATGAGTAATATATTTGCATAAGAAAAACTATTTTTAACCATAGTCTACTATTATTTAGATAAGATTAAAAATCAATTTAAAAATAAAATAATAATTAATTATATATAAAACATATATTAAAATGAGTGCTTTTGAAAACCAAGAATATATTCCTTCCATACTTTGGTATCAAAATAATTCTTACATTTTTACGGAAATTGAATTATCTAATTATCATGATACTACCATTGATGTATCAGAAAATTATTTTTCTTTTTCAAGTATGAGTAAAGATAAAACTTATAAAATAGATTTTGAATTGTACAAGTCAATTAAAAATCATAAGATTCAATATAATGAAAATAAAATTAAAATTGTTTTTGAAAAAGAAGAAGACGAAGAATGGCCTCGATTAACACAATTAAAAAATATATATAAACAACATATTAAAATTCATTGGACTTATTGGAATCTGGAAGAAGATGAAGAACAAAATGATAATATGGGTAATTTTGATATGTCTCAGATGATGAATGGTATGAATGGAAATCAATTCAATATGGAAGAAATGATGAAAAATATGAGTAGCGAAGAAGAATCTGAAGAAATAAACAATGAAGATGAAAACAATGAAGAAAATCAAAATGAAACTCAAAATAATGAAAATGACAATAAACAATTATTAAATAAAGATTTAGATGCTGCATTTGATAATAGTCATTCTGAGGAAATATCCTCTTGTAGTCATTAAAAAAATCATGAAATTAATTAAAAATTAATTAAATGCAAAAAAAATATTGGAATATTATAGAGAGTATTATGAAAAAAAGTTCAATATCAAAAAATTTACCTTTATATTTTGTTCAAGATTCAGATTATAATGGTGGTAAAATAAATAATAAAGAAAATGCTTTTCGTATTTTTGATGATAAACAACTGGGTTATAATTATCAAATAAGCACTATTTCATTATTAAAATTATTTGATTCTTTCATGAAAAAGAAAAATAATCAAAAAAATAATAACCAAATTTTTTACATGAAGGCAACTGAATCAGCATCTTATTATAAAAATTTACATAAAAATAATAAAAAATTAAATAAATCTAAATAAAATAAATAAAATAAAACAAATAAATAAAACAAATAAAATAAAACAAATAAAATAAAACAAATAAATAAAACAAATAAATAAAAATTTTATCCTTTTAAAGTATATGAATAGTTATTTTATTATTATTCTTATTTTATTCATTCTTTGTATTCTAAGTTATTGTATTTATTTTAATAAAAAAACAATAGAACATTATTGTTATATTCCTAAATACAATAGTCAAGGTGTTCCAAATAATTTCAATGTACATTATTCTTATAAACCACAATCAAATATTAAAAATAGTGGGTGTGATAATTATTGGAAAGACTGGTCAATGGAATCTAATAGTATCATGGTCACTGATGAACCGATTCCAATATCAAGTGATCAATTAAAATTACCTCCCACTTCGCAAATTGGAAATCGATCTTATGCAACTGGATTAATTGATTATAAAAAATTAGTATCCATGATCAATGATCCTAATAAAAATTACTTTAAACGTTCTCAAATTTTAAATTTAAATCCAATCACAAAAGAAAAAGTTCCTTATTACTACGAAGTAGAATTTTCAATTATTCAAATGAATAAAAAAACAGATAAGCAACGTTGGACACAATATAGTCCTTCTGTAATGACAACTTTTAAATACCAAGATATTGCATCCCCAATATCTTTAGTAAATGACTTAAATATAGAGTTTCAAAAAAGAATCAATAGCAAGCAACAATTTATTGTATCCAAGCGTGATAAATTAATTTATGGTATAGTAAATTTTCAAATTATCTACTATAAAATTTTAAATATTATGTATTTGGATAATAATAAAAATATTCCTGTCTATATCATGCAAATTGGATTATTTCAAGAAAAAAATTACTATATCCCCACCTTTTCTTATATTGGTCTCAAACTAAAAGGAAAATTGATCATTGTAAAAGCAGAATATGTGGGTGTAAATGCAAATCAAGATTTTTTATTACCAAATGCTGCTGATAATTTTGAAAATCAAAAAAATTTTTTTGTATTAAATAAAAATTTCAATAGTTTCAGTCCACGTATCACTAATTCTGATTATATTGTCGATATTGAAAATCAGATGAAAGATTCTCATAAATTAGTAAACCAATATGCTTGTTTTAATATTAATATTGACAATAGTCAAGATTCAGCAAAAGCATTTTTACCGTATTATTCACGTCAAGATTGTGAATCAACACTTGACCCTTTTGGAAGACCTAAACCAGTTGGTATTTACGATAAACCATGTAAAGAAGATAAAGAATGTCCATTTTTTCAAAGTAATAAAAATTATCCTAATAAATTTGGCGGATGTGTAAATAATAAATGTCAATTACCCTTAAATATGACTAATATTGGATATCATTATTATGTAAGTGATAAAACTAGTGAGCCTCTTTGTTATAATTGTAATAATAATCAATTTGATTCAACTGCGTCAGAATTAGGAAATTGCTGTCATGAACAATTTGATAAAAAAAAATATCCTTTTCTAAAAAGTCCGGATTATGCTTTTACGGATGATGAACTACTTCGTAAAAATTATGATTTACAAACAAATTTTGTAATCAAAGGAAAAAATAAGTTTCAATTTGTTCCAAAAAAAAAAGATTAAGTCTTCTATTTTTCCGTTAAAAAACCATTATTTTCTAATGTTTTTTTATTACATTGTTCTACGCCCACTAAATATTGACAATTTGGATTATCATTATTTGAAATATAACCGTATTTTTCAAATATTTTAATGGTAGTATGATGATATTGTAAATAACGTGATATATTGGGACGAGGACCAATTCGCTCAATTTTAAATTTATCAGGTAAAATATGATTAATTATTTTAATATTTTCTAAAAATAAAGTGGTTATATTTTTAATTGTTTCATCATTAATTTTATTATTTGTTATTAAATAATGTTGATAACTTAATATTGGTATATCTGGGCGATTTCTAGAATAATAGTAATTACCAAATTTTTTTGGCAAATAATTTGATGAAATTTTGTTTAAATCGTAAGTATCTACGTCGAAAAAGCTATTTTTATTTAGAAAAATATTTTGTAATTTAGGTTTTAATTGAAATGGAATAATAATAATTTCTTTTTCGTAATCATAATTAAAAAGTTCATTTAAACGTGTACTAGGTAAACTTAAACCATAAATAGCAACTTCAACTTCATCATTTTTTAACCCATCTTGTAACTCTTCTTCCGTGTCATAAACTTTAATAATCATATCTCCTTTATTATAATTTAAATCATTCAATAATTTATCAATATAATAATAGATACTATTTGTTTTATACATAATACCAATTTTTGTCTGATATGGTAATGTATCTAAACTATAAATTTTATATTTTAACTTAGTTAAAGGTAATAAATATGATTTATATATGTTTGAAATAACAAACATATTATTTAATTTATTGCGATTTTTATAATTATAATAACTAATTACCAATAAATTAGTAAAAGTTAAATTTATTTTATTTTCATATAATAAGTTCAATGCTTTTATACGGTCATTAATTTCTACTGAAACAATTTTGTATGTTAATGTTTTATTAATAATAATTCTAGAAATAATATTATTAAATTCAAATGAATAGTTATTCGATCCAATAATAATATCATTAAAATCAATTTTTTTTTTAAAATAACTTTTATTATAATTATGATTTTTATAAAAATTACTCAATAAATTAGAATCTACATTATAAAAGGGTAAATAATACGTTAAAAAGTGCTCTTTTTTATTTGAAACAACTTGATTTAAAGTATAAAATAAAACATACATAATTAGAAATAAAATAAATATTGGTAAAAATGAATAGGTCATCTATATATTATTTCTATAAAATATAAGGAAATAAAAAATTAAAAATATATCTAAATAATTAATATATAATGATATTTGATTTAAAATACGTTATTTTTATTTACATCATATTTATTATTCTATTATATTTATACAAACCAAGTATTCTCACATTAGGTGATAATAAAAATAAAAAATTAATTTATTTGGTATTTCTAATTATTATTTTAGCTATTATTTCTTATTACATTAAAGTAGTTATGGAATATTTTTTTTAAAAATATCAAATATACTAAATAATGAAAAAAAATATTTCATTAGTTATTCAAAGGAAAAATGAAAAAAAAAATATTTCTATTTTTTCTTATCCCATTGTGAAAAATTTCGTAAATGATCATTTTTTAAGAAATAAAAAAGATAAACCTTTTACAATCCCCCAACGTTCTTTTTTTACTGTAATAAATCAATTTACACAATTTGTAATTTCTAAAATCAAATTAATTACTCTATTTTTATTGGTATTTATTTCTATGATTAAATTGACTTAAAGTAAATTGTTTATATAAAAAGTATAAATTAAAATGAGTAGTTTAGAAAATAGTTCCCTAGAAGCCTCTGAAATAGCTAACTTAGCAATTTCTAATGATAATGAAGAACAATCTGAAATAAGTGTCGAAGAAGAACAATCAGGTGGCGATGAAGATAATGACGAAGAAGAATCTAATGTTGATGATGATGAGAATGATGAAGAATCTGATGATGAAGAAGATAACCAAAGTGCAGGTAGTAGTAATGTAGCTATTGATCTTTCCGAAAACGAATTCTATAAAGGTATGTGTACACTTTTGGAAGATCAAGAAGGAAATAATATTCTAGAATATATTAGTTTGCTTCATTCTGAATTAATTGGACACAATAAGACGATGAAAGCTATAAAAAAGGATCTTTCTACTATTGCTGAATGTGCTAAAGTTATGACCCAGCAAATGAGTAAAGGTAAGAAGTAATTTACTTTTTACTAAAATAGTTATGAAAAAAACAAAAAGTGAATATATTTTAATTTAAAATATTTCTCTATTATTTATTATAATATGAATTATTACAATAAATATACCTTGATAGAATCATCAAAATCCTCTTTTTCCATTTTTTCAGGAAAATTAGAAAAAAAAGACGATATTTTTTATGTGAACGATGTGGAAGTAGGAAATAATCGAGGTATTATTCATGATATTGTCCATGTTAATAAAGAAACAAATGAAGTAATTAATATTCAAGAACGAAATAAAAAAAGTATTCCCGGAATATTACAACTTCAATCGAAAATGAAATATGGAGTTAAAAATAATAAATCTATTTATTTATTTAAACCATGTAATAAACAATACCCATATTTTTATGTTTGTTCTTCTTCAAAAGCACAAAAACAAGTTTATGCATTAATTGAATTTAAATCATGGGAAACTAATGAAAAACAACCTTTTGGTACAATTATAGAAATACTAGGACCCATTGGACAAAAAGAAAATGATCTAAAAGCGCTACTCTATTATTATGATTTATTTCATAAGCAACAAAAGGCTAATCCACTAGAACTTCAAACACATCAGCAAATGATAGAAAATATTTCCTTAAAAGATATTGAATATTCTATTTTTTGTATCGATCCTATTGGATCTATGGATCTAGATGATGGATTTCACTACCAGTCTCATGAAGACTACGAAGAAATTGGAATTCATATTGCATATCCCTATAAATTTTTATCATCATCTTCTTTAATCACTGAATTATTTCAACGCGTATGTACATTGTATGTTTTTCCAAATATTGATTTAATTTCTTCTAAATATGCAACTAATTTATGTTCTTTCTTGAAAAATCAAAATCGATATGCACTTAGTCTCATTCTAAAAATAAAAGACAATCAACTAATTGATTATCGTGTAAAAGAAACAATTGTTCATGTTCAACATAATTATCATTATGATCAATTTGATGAATTAATCTCTAATTATCAACAAAATTACAAAAAAGATAAACATGAACAAGCCTATTTATCTTTTTTAAGAACAACAAAAGCATTTTTTAAATTAGAAAAAATTGACTCTCATAGTTTAGTGGAAAATTGGATGATTTTTATGAATAAAACAATGGCTTCGTTATTAATTAAAAATCCTATTTTAAATAATGTAATTGTGCGAGTTCATCAATCAAAATATGATTATGAAAAACAAATAGAACAAAAGCAAGTAAATCAAAATAAAGAAGAAGATAAACAAGAAAATAAAGAAGAAAATAAAGAAAATAAAGAAGAAAATAAAGAAGAAAATAAAGAAGAAAATGAACATTTTTTGGATTATTTACGTTACTTAGATGAACAAAGTGCCTCTTATGAAATTTATGATGTATCTAAAGAGCAAGGTCATTCTAAAATGGATAATTGTTTATATACCCATTTCACATCTCCTATGCGAAGATGTGTAGATTTTTTCAATCAAGCGTTATTTATAAATCATAAAAACTTATATGACCCAACTGAATTACAAAAACACATTGATTTTATAAATATGTATGAAAAAAGATTAAAAAAGTTTTATCGAAAACAAAGACGCTTAGAATTTATATATTCCCATCAAGAAAAAAATCAAACACTATATACTAGTGGATATATTTCTAAAATTGGAGATAATTATATACGAGTCTATATTCCGCAATTTCAATTGGATGAAAAAGTACTTTTATTTCATCATAAATTAA
>Ga0181552_10001723_pt1 | contig 16520 bp, 10 predicted proteins | sample 011ome_18_FD_130583 | JGI IMG/M metagenome (GOLD analysis project Ga0181552, IMG submission 130583) | Coastal salt marsh microbial communities from the Groves Creek Marsh, Skidaway Island, Georgia - 011501BT metaG (megahit assembly) | ecosystem: Environmental > Aquatic > Marine > Intertidal...
TCCATAATCGCCAATCTCTCGTGCGCCAATCCGTATCGCTTGGAGCCGAAATACCCCGAACCATCGGGACCGCGCGTCACCATGCGCGCGCTCAACTCGCGCATCAACGTTTCGCGTCCATCCTCCATGGCGCCGTTCGGGTCATACATCGCCAACACCGAGCACATTTGCGCACCATACGCGCGCCCATTCGCCTACACACACACACAAACCGCACACACACATCTCGTCAGTTCTCATCATTCACACGGCGATCACACCACGAACGCGACGTCGATATCTATACCCGACTCGCTCGCGCGCTCGCGCGACGTCGACGCACCTCGCGTCCACCGACGCGCGCGCGCGCACCGACGCGCCCATGAATCAGCGCCCCGTTCGCCACGCACGCGCGCGCACCGCGCGAACTCAGCGCCTTCCCGCGCGCGTCGCTCGTCAACGCGCGACGCGGCGTCGACGACGACGACGGCACCTCGCCGCGCGCGAGGCGGCGCCGCGTGCCAATGGGCCCCGGCGTCGTGCGCCCGGACGCCACCGTCGTCGTCGCGAACATGGCGACGGGAAAACACGCGCGACGGCGACAAAGAGGAACTGCGGCGGCGGCGGCGGCGGCGAGCGCGAGTCGCGTCGTCGAACGCGAACGCCGCGTGTGACGCGAGCGACCTTTCGCGCGGTCGAACGACGCAACCGGCTAAACCCTTGGGGGTCGGCCGGACACTTTTTTCTGGCGTCCCCCCGTGCCTCCTGGTCGTGATTGGTGCACTCGAACGTCATTATCCGAATCGCGATGGCGCTCGCGCGGTCGACGGGCGCCGGGGCTGGGCGCGCGCGCGGATGGCGCGTGCGCGAACGTCGCGACGTCGCGTCGTCGTCGTCGTCGTCGTCGGCGGCGGCGTCGTCGGCGGCGGTGGCGGTGTGCGAGTCGACGCGCGACGCGAGCCGAGCGCTGAGCGCGCACCCATCGTGGCTGGAGCGCCGAGGAGATGGCGCAACGACGACGAATCCCGCGCTCAAAGGGAACTTTGCGCCGGTCGTCGGCGCGATCGAGGGGGAAGTGCGAGATTTGCGCATCGATGGCGCGCTGCCGGCGTGCGTGGATGGGGTGTTTATGCGGAACGGGCCGAACGCGGCGCGCGAGCCCGCGCTCGGGACGGAGAGGTATCACTGGTTCGACGGCGACGGTATGGTGCACGCGGTGCGTTTAGGCGGAGGACGAGCGTCGTATACGCGTAAGTATGTTGAGACACGCGCGTTTAAGCGCGAGGAGAAGGCGAACGAGGCGTTGTACACTGGGTTGAGGGATATCAATCCGATTTGGAGGTACTTGCTTCCGCGTTTGGTGGAAAAGATGACGGTGGACGTGATGCAGCCGGATTCTCCGTTTTGGGTGATTCAAAGCAAGAATACGGCGTCGAATGGGCTGACGTATCACGCAGGTCGATTGTTGGCCACGTACGAATCTGGGTCGGCATATGAGCTTGAGCTCGGGCCGACGCTCGCGACAAAGGGCGTGTGCGATTTCAATGGGACATTTTCAACGAAAGATTTCTGGCTCGACAATATGTCGGCGCACGGGAAAATTTGCCCGCGCACGGGCGAGCTCATTTACATCGGTTACAACCTCATCGCCATTGGCGACAAACAAAACGAAACGACGGTGACGGTGGGTATCATTGACGGTGAGACTGGAGGCAGGACGTATCGCCGAGAAGTCAAAGTCGAACGGCCGTCGATGCAACACGACATGGCTATCACGTCAACGAAGACTGTGCTGCTGGACGGTCCGTTGGTGTTTGACTTGCCTCGAGTCATAGATGGTGGACTGCCATTTTCGTTCGAAAAGGAGCTCACGATGCGCGTTGGTTTCATGCCTCGTCGCGCACGCGATAACGAAGGCCCGTATTGGATCGACACGAAAGAGACGTGCTTCGCATATCACGTCGTCAACGCGTACGATGAAGGTTCTCGCATCGTGCTCGATGTGTGCAAATCAGACGAAACGAACGCGCTGGGCATGTGCCAGCAAAATGATTCGCCGCGGTCGTCGCCGACGAGCAATCCGGTGAACGCAGGGCGCGACGTTGCCGCGCTTTGGCGATGGGAAATTGACACAGAAACGAAAACTCTGGTCTCGAGTAGGCGTATGTGCGACCAGACGTCGGATTTTCCATGCATCAATCGTGCTTACATTGGTCTGAAGTATCGCTACGCGTACTCCGTGGCGTACAAAGAAGGCACCGAGCCCAAAGAGCGCATGGACATTCCGGCGTTCGATGCCGTGCTCAAGCACGACTTTGAAACGGGTGAAGTCGTACGTTATGATTTAGGCGATGGGAAGACATGCGGCGATATTATTTTCGTGTCGAGCGACAGTCCAGAGAGCGAAGATGATGGGTACCTTCTCGTCCTCACGCACGTCTTGAACGAAGACGAGCCGCGAACCGAGTTGCTATTATTGCACGCTCGCACGTTCGCAAAGCAGTGCGTAGTACACATACCTGTGCGCGTGCCGTATGGCTTTCATTGCGAGTACGTTCCCGGTCCGTTGCGAAACTGGCCGCTGTGAGCCGCCCATAGAACTTATTTATTAGATGGATTGTATAACACTCAACGCTGCTTTGTTTACTCGGTTTGATCCGCGAAGAATCCACCGCCACTGTCACCTTCGACCGTAGGCGCGGGGCTCGCGGCCGGTACGCTCGGTGCCTCAACACCAATAAGCCTAAGAATGTTCATCGCGCGACGTTGCGCCTCGATGCGCTCCTCGGCGAGCGTTTCCAACTTTGCGAGCTGGTCATCCCAACCCGCCTCTTTAGCCTTGGCCACTTCCAATTCGAACGACATTTCCTGCACTTGCAAGTTTTTAATAAAATCACGCAACACTTCGGCGACGTCGTACGTATTAATACCGTCGTTGTACGCCTCTTCGAGTTTATCCACCAACTTGCGTTCTTCATCCACCGCAAACTCCATGAGCGCATCCATAACCCTCTGCGCCGGCGACGCATTCAACGTCAACACCGCTTGCGTCAACACCTGAATAATATTCTGCAAAATCATCAACGTCTGCTCGTTTTCTCCTCGCTTCTTACTCTCGCTATACACCAAGTACGCCGCGCCCAACACGCCCGTCGTCAACCTCCCATCATTCGCCGCCGCCTTGACGTTCCCCACGATCGCCTCCCATGACCCACCTTGAAGCAACGAATTAAACACCTGCACGTCCTCATCGCTCGGCTCCGTGGACACGCCATAGAGCGCATCACCACCCGCCGCCGGCGCCTCCATCGCGCGTCGTCCCGAACCGCGCGCGCTCGTAAACCTCACCCACGTCGCGTGCTCGCGACGCGTACGCCCCCTACGCGCGACGCCTCGCGACTCCGTCGACACGTGCGTGCGCAATACCCCGTGCGCGACCGTCACGAGCGCGCTCGCGCACATCCACGCCCCGAGCGCGCGCGCGTGTGCCGCCGCCGACGACGCGCGCGTGCGCTTTTTTGTTAGCGTCGCACGTGTTCCCGGTGTCCTCGAGACACGTCCGCGACGTCTTCGACGCCTTCAGCGCCGACGCACGCCACGCGACGCCGCACCCGGCGACGCCAACGCGTGGACAGATATTCGCTGCATATTTCTCGCGCGCGTGCCGTTGAAGTCGCGCGTCGCATCGTCGCGCATTCCGCGTCGCGCGATCTCGCGCGCGAGAGAGGCAGGCGCATTGCGCGCGCCATCTTTCCGCGATGCGCGGACGGAAACGCGCGGCGGAGGAGGGTGAACGCGCGCGCGAAGGCGGTGTGAACGCGCGCGAGGGGACGAGCTCGGCGAGAGTCGCGCGCGCGCGCGATGACGGCGATGGGCGCGGAGTGGAGGACGCGGTGGAGGAGGATGTGGTCAAGGTGCGGCGGTCGCGGGGCGCGTGCGCGGGGCGTTCTCGAATGTTTGTTCGCGTGTGTGCGCGTGCGTGCGCGCGATGACTGACGGTGAGGCGTGCGCGGTGGTGCATGTGTGTGTTTTCTCGCAGCGGTTGCGCACGATGGCGCCTGATATGCGCGATTCGGTGCTGAGCAAGTTGTTTTCAATTTACGGCGCGGGCGCGTCGGGTTCGGGGACGCCCGAGCGGGGCGGGACGGCGGGGGAGGAGGGTACGCCGCCGAGTCGCGTGCTTGAGGTTGCCGTGCCCGAGGTAAAGGAAGAATCGAAGAGGTGGGATTGGAAGACGCAGGCTACGGAGTGGCAGCTCAAGTCGTTGACGTCGGCTTTGGGGATGTCGAGTTCAGGGACGCGCGAGGAGCTCGTGGCGACTGTGCAAAAACAGTTAGCCGAGCTCGCGGAACCCGCGGAGCAGTTGAGCGTTTCTTTGGAGAAAATGGCGAAGATTTTATCACACAACGAACGACATAGTTATCTGAAGCTCGCGAAAGGTGATTCCGTGAAGCGTACGGTTGAGGCGTTGTCTCGGTTGCGAGAGCGCGCCAAGTTGCAGGCGACGAGCGTGCTCGAAGTAGATCCTTTTGAGGCGATGCGCAACCGCGAGCAAGGACCTTGTGTTCTAGATTTGGCTTATTTGTACATGGATTTTGTTGCAGATGCATTCGATTCTATGTTTCCTTTGCTTCGCGCAGAAGCGACAGGATGCTTAACTCCAGGGAGCAACGTGACTCAGCAACTCAACCGTTGCATGTTTCTCATTTTTAAGGTGATTGGCACTTCGACAAATGAGGGTAATTTGTATGATCCACGCCGTGCGGGGCGATTTTTGATAGAACTAGGCAATTTACGAAGCGCTTGGCGAATGCATTGCGGGAAGATTGAAAAATTGAATGCGCATTTCTATGAGTTGGTCGACGCGTTGGACGACGGCGCCGAAGTGAACAAGATCGGCGACGCGGCGGGGACATCAATGGATGGAGAAGACGCACCGACGAGTGAATTTCAGGATGTTATTCAACTCACGCCGTATGCGTTGACCGAACTCCACGAAAGCTATCACGGCCCTCCGTCGTGCGCACCACACAAGGATCGCGACGAGACATTCAGTGGCACCCCAAAGTCTTGGGCGACGGTGTGGCAAGCTGGATCAAGTTCACCTGAAGTTGATACGAACGCCGATGCGAGTGCCATTGTGAGTGTTGAAATATCTCGACAACGCACACATGAACGCATGTTCTCAACGGGCTCACCACCACCGGAGAATATCGACGACGCGGTTCCACGAGGAGGAAGCAATGACAGTTTGGACCAGCACCGTGAATATGCTCACGGAGGAGATTTGAATGCAGAAGGTCGCCGTCAACATGCTCTCATCAGTAATTCACGACATTTCGCGCAGCGTGCGTTTCGTTTCGAAGTGAACCCGCAGACTAACGTAGAACACATGGCATCGCGAGGAACGCAACACGTCGATCTCAACGAGCTTCACAACATTACGCAAGGTGGAAATTTAGACGATTACGACGATCGTTCATTCATCGATTGGGTGACGCAAGGTAATAATGCTGATAGTAGTGCGATGGTCAATCGGTTAGCTGGAATGGATGCTGCCTTAGTTGGTGATGCGTCGGAGGCGCGTTTACACGCGTCGCGTTTGGCGAACAGTACTCGAGTTCAAGCTCGGTTAGCGTTCACTGAACGTGGTCATACGGTCCGTGTATCATCCACACCAGCGGTGAGTTCAAGTCGAATGCGGGATGCGACGAGTATCACGCGTCTCGTTACGAATCTTTCGACGCGTCTGAGATCGGTTTCGACGCCTTTGCTCGACACCGGACGCAGCAAGACGACTTCGCCAAATACCATCAAGCTGTTTGAACACATCTCACGCTGGGAGCTGTTAGGGTACAGCCATTCGTCAGAACTTGAAATGATTGGTGTGGGTCGTCCTACGCTGCTCGCTGAGCGTTTAGGTGCACTCTCTTCAAAGGATGGACGATGGTGCGCAGTGCTCGGTCGCGCGCTCACTGTGCATTGCATGCCGATGCAAATTTGTATCATGAACGGTTTGGTCAGCGAGTCGCATGGCGAATTCAAAGGTTCAGCGGCAGCGTCTATGTTTTGTACCGCGGTTACTGTCGTTATTCGTATGATTCTCAAGTCTTATCACGAGAATGGAGGACCCCCGAAACTGCGTGAGTCCAACTGGTGGAAAACGCTCGCGCATCTCTCTGATATTCTCATTACTTGGAGCTGCGGTGGTACTAATATTTCCAGCACGTTTCCGAACACCGATGAAGCTGAAAAACCTGAAATGAGCAACGTCGCGGCTAAGGCCATTTTGATTGGTTTAAAGATGCCCGGTGGCGACGCTCAGTATTCGTACGGAAAATTGTTTGCGATTGTCGCGCCAAAACTCTTGCACGACGTCGCCGCGGCGGATGTTCCGAGCGCCGTTGTGGACGCTATCAGCGGAGTGTGCTATCTTTTTGGTAGAATCATGTGTCACGAAGCAAAAACGCAACCATTGTGGACTGGAGCCGTGGATCTTTGCTCGACAACCATTCCCGCTCAGTTGCGCGCCAGTCTCGATGAAGCGTGTGAATGGGCGAGACACGTCCGCGACACTTCCAAACATGCCGAGAGCGCGTGCACAGCGTACGTTGTTGAGAGCAGCTTATTGATGACTGATGAACCCGATGCGCCGGCGGTGATGTTTCGAGGTCGCGCGAACGTCCGTCGCGGCGTTCGTCTCGGTCTCATTCTTGGCTTGGCGGCGGCGATTTCGCGAGTGTCTGGAAAGCGTATCAAAGCTGTGTCAGACCTTGTTATTCCTCCTGATGAAGACGAAGAGTTACAAGAGAACGAAGAAGATGTTAAGGACAAGTCTGGTATCTTAAAGCGCAGCAGCGGTCGTACGAATTCAAAGCGCGCGTTACATGACGTGATTGATCTCAATCCAGTCATCGGCGCTCTCGACGACTGCGTGAATGCTCTCGCGTGCATTGGTGTTCCACTCGCGATGTTAGGTTGGGCTCTTGATGGCGGGAATAAAGGCATTCGTGGTGGCTTACAATTACTTGGCAATTCTCGATGGTTGCATGAAACTGCTGGCGAATTTCCTGTACACAGTCCGGCTCAGCAAATCGTGGATATGACACAATTGTTTTTGCACACTTTTGCTGAGCTTCGTCCGAGCGGCGCATCTTCAAAGAGCGCAGTGAACGCGTTATTAAGTCAGCGCAAGTGGTTTAAGACATTCTCATTGTTACACGCAGTGTCACCGAACATGTTCTATTTCGGAAGCTCACTGGACTTGATCGGTGCGTCCACGGATGCATTTCCACATTCGTTCAAGATTGCTCGGTTGCGAAAGGATTTGAGACGTCACGCCGCTGAGTTCCAAAACACAACCTCTTTGTCTGTGGCTATCACTCGAGATTCTCCTTGCGGCAATGTGTGGCTTGCAGTCGAGTCCACGTGTCGACGTGCGCTCATCGGGCGATCGTTAACGTTAACATTTGAAGGCGAAGATGGTTTAGGCGACGGCGTCAATCGTGAGGCAATGCAAGTTTTGATCGATTCTCTCGCTCGAGGTCCCGCTGGTAAGCCCGAGGAAGCAGTGTTGTGCAGTTTGCCCGCAAGTGATGCATCGATGAAGTCATGTGTGTTCACGTTCCGCCCTGAAGTCCCTCTCGCGGCTGCGAGATTCTTTGGTCGTGTCATCGGATTGATCGTCGCGAGCGGCGTTAACATCAACCTTCCGCTCGCTCCGTGGATTTGGAGCGCTCTTCTCGGTCGTAAAGGGTCTGTATCTCAGCTCGCCGCTGCCGATGAAAGTTTTGCACGAACATTGATGACGTTATGCACGCACCCTATTACACATGATTCGAACAAATGGATCGAAGCTACAGGAGGATTGACGTTCGTTCGAACAATTGTCGTCGGAAACGAAGTAGTAAACATCGATCTCGTTCCAAATGGTAGCACAATTCGAGTGACTGAAGCGAATCGCAAACAATTTGTCAGAGCGTACGCTCGAAATTCAATGCACGTGGTTGATGGCAAAAGCTGCGAAGCTGCGATGTATGCAGCCCGTGAAGGTTTATGCGACATTATCCCTCCGGAAATACTCGCGTCTCTTTCACCAGTCGACCTTGAACGCGTAGTGTGCGGGCTTCCCAAAATTGCCGTCGCAGCTTGGAAAAGTGCGACGGTTTACGAACCCAAAATTACATCTGCCGAGGAACAACGACGCGTCGATTGGTTTTGGGAGGCGATTGAAAGTTTCACCCCCTCTGATCAAGCGCTCGTGTTACACTTTTGGGCCGCGTATACTCATTTGCCTCACAGCGGATTTGAAGGTCTCAATTTTAAGGTTCGGTTCGATGAAAAGCTCTCTACTGATCATCTCCCGATGGCACAAACATGTTTTTTAACGCTCCGTATTCCAAAGTACACAAGCGCAGAGCAGTGTGCGACGCGCTTGCTCCACGCCGTTCGTGCTGGATGCACCGGTTTCGGCTTTGCGTAAGCGAAACCCGCAAACCAAATTTTATGAAAACAATTTTTAGCACGCAAATGTACTCATGTACTAGTAGAAATTCTTGTTATGTTTACACTGTTCTTTTTTTATAATGAACCCGAACGCTCGACTCGCGTCGATGAGAACTTCAGACATAATCGCGAGTGTCTCGCCGACAGCTGACGCATAGTTTTCAAATCCTGAGTCACAGGCAACGACTTCACTCGCCACCGCCTGACTCGTGTGGCGGCGGAAGTCACACCGACGATAAAAACGATGGCGGCGGTACCATCGACATCAGCGCCGATGTCTATCGCGCAGCAGTTCGAGCGTTACATCCTCGAAACACACGCGGCGGACTTGCACGCGATGCTACACGCGCCCGATCCCCGCGCGCCGTACTCGATCGACATTGACACCTTAAAGCTGTTCGTCCGCATACCGGTGATTGCAAACGCACTGTTACACCGTCCGCTATCCTTATTACCGGCGATGGATGACGCCGTGCGGTCGGCGCAGGGAGTGATTGTTCAACAGTTGCGCGAACGCGGCGACACTGAAGCGAACGAGCAACTTAAACGTATGAGCGTCAAAGAGATTGTACGGGCGCGATGTGATGCGTATAGATTTTGTGAGACATATCCGGAATTGACGCCGTCGATTGGTGAGATTCGAACGAGGCATGTAAATAGGATGTGGTGCGTTTCGGGGGTTGCAGTCCGCGTCGGCGCGCCAAAATCGTTGGAAGCTGAACACGTGTTCGAATGTGTCAAGTGTGGGCATCAGTTCTTGATTCCTGTCAACGTAGAAGAAGGAAGTGGTGGTGAACCACCACCGGGATGTCCGCGAACGAAGCCTTGTAAAGGCAAATCATTTCGCGCTGTGCCGTCGGCGAAACGTTTGGTACGCGACTATCAGGAGATTCGTATTCAGGAGCCAGTCGGTGGGAACACAGGCGGGAGCGCGCGAGCAGCCCCGCGAGCGTTGCTCGTAGTTTTAGAAGATGACTTAGTGGATAAAGTTCAAGCGGGAGATGATGTAAAAGTGGCTATTGTGGTTCGTCGACGGTGGCACAAGTGCTCGAAGGAGCAACGATGCGAAGTCGAACTGGTTGGACACTGCGTGAGTTTGCACGTGGCACAGAAGCAGAAAAAAGTCGCTCGAGTGATTGAAACTGAAGAAACGGCTGCGTTTGCAAAGTTCTGGGGTAATCACGCGACGAATGCGTTTCATGCACGTGATATGATTTTACGCGCAATGTGCCCACAGTTATTCGGCATGGCTGTGCCAAAACTAGCGCTGATGCTCGCGCTGATTGGTGGCGTCCCAAGGCGAGATTCGAGCGGAGGACGCGTTCGAGGAGAATCTCATATACTTCTAGTCGGAGATCCAGGCATGGGCAAGTCACAACTACTAAAGTACGCAGCTGCCGTCGCGCCGCGGGCCATATTAACCACAGGGATGGGATCGAGCGCCGCAGGTCTCACTGTGGCTGCCACAAAAGAGTCCGGCGAGTGGACGCTCGAAGCGGGCGCGCTCGTGTTAGCCGATGGCGGTGTTTGTTGCATCGATGAGTTTGATTCGATTCGTGAAGCTGAGAGGGCGACCATTCATGAGGCTATGGAGCAGCAAACGCTTAGCGTAGCGAAAGCCGGTATGGTGACAACGCTTCGCACTCGAACGACAGTCATAGGTGCCACAAACCCAAAAGGCGGTCAGTTTGACGTTGGTTCGAGCTTGGCTGTGAATACTGGATTAGCTCCTCCTTTGCTCAGTCGCTTTGACTGCTTGATTGTGCTTCGCGACGATCGTCGTCCATCGTGGGACCGGGCCGTGAGCGCGCACATTCTGGAAACGCACGCTCGACTGGGAGTCGTTACTGCCGATCATCCGCCTGGATCTTCGCAAGACACTGATATGGGGCGATCGTCGTTGTCGTCGACGGATGGGACGCACCAACACCCTGGTAGTTCGCAGCTTTCTGATGGAGCGAGATGGGGACGCGCGCTCGAGAAATGGGGCGCCAAGCCGCAAGACGTGAGTCATCGAGAGACGATTGCAGACGAACCCGATGTTTCTGCGAAAACTGCCAATAAAGAACGTAAGTTGCAAGAAATGGCCGAATCGATGTGGCCGTTCGAACGATTAAGACAGTACATCGCGCACGTAAAGAGCACGATTCATCCGCAGCTCACGGAGGATGCCGAGCGTCTTCTCACGGCGTACTACCAAGCTCAAAGACGTTTTGAAGGTCGTAGTGTCGCGCGAACAACAATACGTATGCTCGAATCGCTCATTCGTCTCACTCAAGCGCACGCGCGCTTGATGTATCGAAGTACGGCGACGCGTTTGGATGCTACGGTGGCGGTGTGCCTGGTTGAAGCGTCGATGCTGTCTCTCGCGCCGTTCATCACTCTCCCGGCGACGAACGCAGGATTTGAGGAAGATCCTGACGCACAGATTCGTGATATCGAAGTACGGCTAATGCGACGCCTGGATGAGGAGTTAGGTCCGGAGTGGCAGCACCATCCGAGCGAACGTGAGGAGATGCAACGAAAGCGCGCGCGCGCTGACGACGACGAAAACGACAACGAAGAAAACGATTTTCGTCGTGGCAACGCGTGAAACAAACATAAACGCATGTAAATCATTAACCAATCATTTACTCACAACAAACAACATATGCGGGTAAAACACGTAGCATCATTTCGCCTTTTTCGGGTTTCCGGCGGCGCGCTTTTGCGCCTTTTTCCCTTGTCCGGGCGCGACGGGCTCTGGAAGCTCCTCACCGTGAGGGACAATGTTAAATCCCTCGGTGAAGGCCGCGAAGGGCGACTTCACGGGTTCAGGCTCCCACGGTCGCTTCAAGTTTGCGTGCGTCGCCGAGGTGCGCCCGAGTACGTGCACTTGAAACAACTGCGTCTCGCTCAAATTCAACGGCATCATGATCGACTGCAACAACAACGGCGGCACAACCTTCATGTACGAGTGCATCAACGACACCATGGCCGCACCCATCAAATTCGAACTCAAAACCTTCTTAAACTCTCGGAAATCATGTTCATACAACGTCACCTCTTCCTCCTTCGTCTCTCCCGTGGCTAAATCCTTGGACTTGACCCGCACCTTGTCCTCCTCTAATCTCTTCTTCGCCGCTTGCAATCGGAAATACACAATCGAAAACAACCCAATCAACAGCGTCATCGACGTCACGAAACACATCCGAATGTTCGTAATCGTCTGCGCATCCTTATAATCGATCCCAAGTCGTTTACCTCCGAGCAAAAGCACGGGGGCGATGAACATCTTCATCTTCAGCGCGGGCGTCTCGGGCGCCTTGGTCACCGCCCCGGTCGTCGTCGTCGTCGTCGTCGCCCCGGTCGTCGTCGTCGTCGTCCCGGTCGACGCGTCACCACCACTACTCGACATCTCCTCAATCTTCGCCATCGTCCCTGCTATACCTACGGCGTCGCGCACTGTCGACGTCGTTTACACCATCCACGCACCCCCGCGGCGATCGCGCGCGCGCGCCGTTCGCGCCCCGGGGGATCCAGGGCGCGTGGTGTGTACCCTGCGCGTGTGTACCCATGTCCGTGTGACGGTTTCCCACGCCGAATGTCCGAACCATGCGCATGCCAACGCCGAATGTCCGAGCATCGTCCCGCGCGCGCGCCCCAAAAAAGTGCCCTCGCCCGCGCGAGATATTTTGTGTGCCGCGTCGTCGTCGGTCGCCCCGCGCGCACACGACAGCGACGCGTCGCGCGCGTCCGCATTGCGCGACGCCGACGACGAGGCGACGCGAGCGATATATTTATAACTATTTGTATATATATCCATCGCATCCATTCGCCTTTTGTGTATTCACGCACGAGGGCGCGTGCGAGCGCGTAGACGCCCATCGATCCGCGTCATCGTCGTCGATCGCGCGCGCGGATTGATTGCGCTCGCGAGCCCATGACGCGCGCGTACGACGCGGGTGTGGCGACGAGAGAGACGACGACGACGACGCGGGAGAATGATGGAGTGAAATGTAATGCGTCGGATGCGGGCGACGCACGCGAGCGCGCGAGCGCGCACGGGGAGGGGCTGACGCGAACACCCATGATGGCGGTGCGCGAGGTGAAGGATGCGGTGGGCGTGGAGGGCGAAGGCGCGGGGCGCGAAGGACGCGGGTCGTTGACGAACGATACGGCGCGTCAGCGATCGAGCGATGCGGTGGATGCGCTCGGGCGGTCTATGCAGCGCGCGGTGCGCGTGAGTGATACGAGCATGACGACGGCGTCGAGCGCGGATGACGTGCGGCAGGATGAGGAGGACGTCGAGCCGAGCGAAGGCGGCGATCATCGCGGGGACGGGGGCGGTGCGTCGGCGAGCGGTGATCGCTCGCGTGATGATGCGAGTGGTACGGTTGTGCGTGATGTGCGTGGTGGTGTGAAAGCGCGCGAGGGTGGGGATGGGTCGGCGGCGACGCGGGTGGGGAAATTTCCAAAGCCGAATTTCGCGGCGGCGAGCGGGAAGATACCGCCTCCGTTGCCGAGCGCGCGGCCGGCGCGCGCGCAGGCGGCGACGATGGCAGGGACTGCGATGGGAGGTGCTACTTATGCTGGGGTGGATGGTATGAGTGGCGCACACGGGATGTATGACGAACGCTTGGCGACGTCGCCGTCGGCGATTCCAAGGTCGCCCGATCAGGCGCACGTGAGCAGCATGCCCGCGGTGTGGACCAACGACGACCCTTCGAGAACGTTATACTGCGTGCTGGCGAACCCTACGGTGAGTGATCATGCGTTGTGGACGGTGTTGTCACAGTTTGGCGAGCTTCGTGCGTTGTCTACGGAGCTTCGTCGGGTGTATAACGCGGTGTTCGCCGTCTTTTTTGACGTGCGTTGCGCCGAGCGCGCCAAGCTGACGTTGCAGCAATCGCCGCACATGTTTGTCATGGTTGCGTACGCTGGGACGTGTGACTGGATCCCTGGAATGGAGAACCAAGGGAAGTTTATAGCATATAACGTAGGGTCGGTAGATGACGCCAAAGTCGACCAAGAGCTTCGCGAAACGTTTTCATCATTCGGAGAGTTGAAGGATATGCGCGCGCCGCGCGGGCACGAATATCACCGCTTCATCGAGTATTTTGACACGCGAAGCGCCGAAATGGCGGTCGTGGAGCTGCAACAAACCGGGTATAAAGGTCGCGCGATTCAAATAGAGTTTGCGTTCAGACCATCCGCGGCGGCGGTAGAGCCGGCGCTTCCGCAGCAGCTGTCCCTCTCGCCAGAGTCCCCTCAAACGATGGCGCAGTACATGGCGGCGCCGATGATGCCCCCGCAGTACATGGGGTGGAACCCGTACGGTGCCGCCGCGATGGGCGCAATGGTCATGCCTGGACAACCGCAAGCTCAAGGATACGGCTATCAACCGTGGCCCATGAACCAATATGAATATGGACACCAAATGATGCCGCAAGGCGGTTACAACATGGGTGGCAACGGGCACCAGTCGTCGCGTACGAGCATGGACTACCAACGTTCACCGCGCACGAGCGAGAATTCGCGCGCGGGGCGCTTGAGCCAATCTGCGCATGACAACAGCAAAATCAACCCGGAAGAGTTCATATTTAACATGGAGGAGGCTGAGGCGAATGAAACTGATGAGCAAGTGCAACAAGACCATCACCATCACGGCCGCACGACGCTCATGATTCGCAACATCCCAAACAAGTACAACCAATCGATGATGCTGGACTTGCTCAACAGATCGTACTCTGGACAGTACGATTTCTTCTATCTTCCCATCGACTTCAAGAACAAATGCAACTTGGGCTACGCCTTTGTTAACTTCAAGTGCGCCAAACAAACGGCAATGTTCTACAAGGAATTCCACAACCAGCGATGGGAAGAATTCAACTCTCGAAAGGTGTGCGAAGTCACGTATGCGAGAGTTCAAGGAAAGGAAGCGATGGTAGAACACTTCAAAAACAGTAGGTTTCCTTGCGAGAACGAAGAGTACCTTCCGTTAGTGTTTGACACTGACGGAAACCAAACTTCAGCGCACACGCTCGGACACACGCAACCAAAGCACGTCACGCGTGAGGAAGCCACTAGCAAAAAATAGGAAAAGACTAAGAGATGCAGCGGCTCTTTAGAAATGACGTTTGCGAAAACGCGATTTTCTCGTTTAATATTACAATATTCCCGTCGCTCTCATAATCTTCGCAACGTGCGTTTCCACTCGCTGTGCTCCTCTTCGGCTTTCTTCAACTGTTCGCGCAACATGTTGCGCGTGCGATCCCATGCCTTGACTTGGGCCTCAACTTCGATGCGTTCAATTTTATTCGCCATTCGCTTCACTTCTCGCCCCTTGGCGTCCGTTGCCAGCGCAGCGAACGGATCAGTTCTAGATCGTCGCTTGAGTTCGTTGTACTTGTTCGTGAGTTGTTCGAGCTCTTCGATGTTGCTCGCCATCGTCGCCGTCATTTCGGGATTGAATTCCGCCTCCAAGATGTGCGGGAACACCATGTTGAGCAAATTTTTGCACAGTAAATCTGCGTCTACCGTGCCAACTTCCCCGAGCCATGCCTCAGGGTCGAGGTCTTGCGATACCAGAGTCTCGGGCTTGTCGTTAGATGCCGTAATCTCGTTCGCCGCGGCGGGCGCGACCGCCGCCGCTTCGACCTCCGCCTCGTCCGCGCTCGCTTGAACAGACTCCATGTCTGTCGTTGCCGCCGCCGCACGCGCTTCTTCTTCAATAACATTTTGAGTCTCCCGATCGACAGAGGTACTTTCCAGTAACTTGGCCACCTCTCGTCCTTGCACGCTTGCGCTTTGACACATTACTTCAAACGCGCCTTTTTTATCCCACCGGCGCTTCATCGCGGAGAGCGCGATGGTCACTTCCGCCGCGCTCGGTCGTTCAGCGGGTGACGTCTTGAACATGCTCGACAACAGCGACGCAACTGTTCGACTGGCGTCTTTTCCAGCGGGTAAACGCGCGCGTTTGTTCACAACCTCGTCGATGACGCGTTCGCGCGTGGGCGCGCTCTCGCTCACCCAAGGCACGCGCCAGTTTAAACATTCCCAAAGCACGATTCCCAAGGCGTAAATATCAGCCTTGTCGCCGCCAAAGCCCGCGAGTTCTTCGCCTTCAATCGGTGGACGCAACATTTCTGGTGCCATCCAAAGCATCGTACCCACGGGTTGCCACCCTTTGCCCAACCCGAGCACCTTTTCCAGCGCCCCGCGCTTGGGACGTCGCGGCATTTTGTTCACCGGCGCCGCGCTCCCGAAATCGCACAACATGGCTTGAATCCGCCGACGTTCCTCGCTCCAAGTGAGCAAAATATTAGATGACTTAATATCTCTATGCGCAAACCCCGCGGCGTGCAAATACGCCAACGCCTCGGCGATATCCTTCATGAGCGCGGGTAAATCCAACAACGGCATGTCGTCTGGTATGGGCACGACGTCGACGGCGTCCGCGGCGAGTCTCGACGCCTTGATTTCCTCCGCGCGCAACGCATTCCATAAATTCCCACTCGAACAAAACTCCGTCACCATAAACGGCTGCGGAGTTTCATCGTAATACTGCACTTTAACAATATTCGGATGCTTCACCTTTGTCAACAGCGTCGCTTCGCGCTTAAAATCGCGCCTCGAGCTCACCGTCGACGCCGTCGCGCTCAAAATCTTCACCGCGTGCTCCGTCCCAGCCTCCCCTTGCCACGACGTACCTCCGAACCCATTCAACCCAGTCGACGTCGCCTTATACACCACCGCGAACGAGCCCTGATCGACGCGTTCGCGAAGCACCAAACCCACCGCGCCGAGCGCCCGGCGCAACCCATCCTCGTCCACGTCCGCCGTCGCCGTCGCCGACGCGCCCGACCGAGACGACGTCGCCGCCCCAACCCCCGACGTCGTCGACGCACCACACGTCGTCATCCCCATCACGCGACGCCCACCGCGGTGCGCCATCGTCGTCGTCGACGACGCGCCCCGCCACGACCCCGCCCGCGCCACCATCATCGTCGACATCATCATATCAACCACCGCAGTCGAGTCGAGTCAAATCA
>Ga0181552_10001739_pt1 | contig 16446 bp, 14 predicted proteins | sample 011ome_18_FD_130583 | JGI IMG/M metagenome (GOLD analysis project Ga0181552, IMG submission 130583) | Coastal salt marsh microbial communities from the Groves Creek Marsh, Skidaway Island, Georgia - 011501BT metaG (megahit assembly) | ecosystem: Environmental > Aquatic > Marine > Intertidal...
ATGAACATTTTCAGTTTTATGAATATTATTTTCATCAAAAAGTTTTTCATGTAATTTTTCTCCTGGTCTTTTTCCAATAAATTTGATTTTAAGTTTTCTGCTTCTATATATATCATTTTGTTCTATGATATTTTGAACAACATCTAAAATTTTTACTGGTTCTCCCATCTTTAAAACATGACAATCACTATTTTGAGAGATTTTTGTTGAAATAAGCACTAAATTTACAGCATCAGAAATTGTCATAAAATATCTTGTCATATTTTTATCTGTTACATTTATGATGTCAGAATGGTCGATTTGATTCTTTATTATATCTAACAAGCTTCCTGAACTACCAACTACATTTCCAAATCTTACTATTGAATAACTGCCAATATTACTATTTTGAGCATAAAATTTTGTTATTTTCTCACCAACTGATTTACTAATTCCTAGGAAATTAATTGGCTCAACTGCCTTATCTGTTGAAATAAATATAAATTTTTTTGATTTAAATTTATTTGAACATTTACATAAATTCAATGTTGACAATATATTGTTCATTGAACCGTGAAACCAATTTTTTTGCACAAGATCTACATGCTTAGAAGCGGCTGCATGATAAACAATATCTGGTGTAAAGTTATCAAAAACATCTTCTACAAACTCATAATTATTTACATCCCCCAAAAAATTGAAATATTTATTTTCTAAATTTTTGTTGTTTACAAGTATTTCCCTATTCAATACCGAGAGCCTGTATTCGTCAATATCGATAACAATTAATCTTTTTATATTAAATTTTGACACCTGATAACAAATCTCCTTACCAATACTGCCTCCTGCTCCTGTTACCAAAATTGTTTTGTCGCGAAAGTAGGATTTAATTTTATCATCAAGATTTCCTTTAATATTTTTTGAGTTTTGAGAAATCTTATCAATTATATTAATCATATTTTTTTTGTTAAAGTCTGCAGATTGCTGCTCAAAATTAATATTCAGCTTAGAAATTTTTTTCTTAATTACATCAGTTTTAATACTGTCTAAAGATGGAATACAGAAAATTAATTTTTTTATACTTACAATTGAATCATTTACAATATTTTCAAATTCGGCAAATGAAATTATCTTTATATCTTGTATAAATCTTCCAATTTTAAGAGGATCATCATCAATTATGAAACTTGGTTTTGTTAAACTATTTCTTTGAAAATAATCTATTAAAAGCATTCCAGATCTTCCAGCTCCGTATATTACAAAATTATTTTCTTCTAAATTCTTACTTAAATTATCATAATAGATAACATTAGAAAGTTTACTTAAGAGCAGTCTTATTAAAATAGTGAAGAAAGAAAAAAATATGATCTGAGCAAATATATTTCTAAATGAGAAAAAATAGTAATCATAAAAATGCAAATTAATTTTTAATAGTTCAATTAAATATTTAAAACAAATTAAACATATCAAAATAACTAATGATGCATAAAATATATTTTTTAGATTTTTTATTCCAAAAGATCTATTTAAATAGGTATAATTCTTAAATAAAAAATTTACAGGTAATACAAATGAAGAAAATAGGATTGTGTAGTATAAAAAAAGATCCAAGATTGGTATAAAGCCACTATAAATCAATGCAGCTGAAAAATAGACAGAGAGTAAAACACTTAATACGTCTAAAATAATTAAAATTATTATTGGTAAATATTTTTTTGAGGATAACCACATTTAATTCAAATTAATAAATTTATTTATTGCTCTTACAATATTCGACAGATCTCTACCACTTAATAAATGATGACAAGGTAATGATACCGAGATCTTTCCAAGCTTATTTGCATTTTTTAATTTTATTTTATTTTTTAAATTGAATCTTTTTTCTTTATATATTTCTGGACATGAACCCTGATTAGCATCAATTCCATTTCTATTTAAATATTCAATAAATCTATTCCTGATAGAAAAATTTTTACAAAAAAGATAACATCTGTAGCCTGCATGTTTAATATTTTCTGGCAAAATTGGGCAGTAAACAATCTTACTTTTTTGTATTCGTGAATATATGTGTTTAAGGTTTCTCTCTCTTAAATTTATCATTTTTTCTAAATTTTTAAGTTGCTCAATTCCTACAGCTGCTTGCACTTCTGTCATTCGTAAATTGGTTCCATCGTAATCATGTATCCATTTAAATAGTTTATTATTATTTCTTTTTGAGTTAAAAATTTTGTTGTAATTTCTTCCACAATCTTTGTAGGACCATAATTTTTTATAAATATTCTTATTCTTACAAGCAACCATTCCTCCTTCTCCAAGAGTGCTCATTATTTTATCGTTGCAAAAACTCCAAGTGGAAATATCACCCATAGATCCAACATATTTTCCATTTATTTTAGCTCCATGCGCTTGCGCACAATCCTCTAATATTAATATTTTTCTTTTTCCAATTATTTTTTTTATTTTATTAATATCACATGGCCAACCAGCTAAATGAACACAAATAATTAGTTTAGTTTTATTATTAATTTTTTTTTTTAAATCATTTAAACAAATATTTTGATTGTTTAAATTTACATCTAAGAATTTTATTTTTGCAGGAGTTTTTTGAATGCTTGAAGCAGTTGTGATGTATGACCTGGAGGTAACTAAAACTTCATCATTTTTTTTTAAATTAAGTATACTTAGAGCAGCATCTAGAGCTACTGATCCGTTTGCGATAGACACAGTATAATTTAGATTAAATTTTTTCCTAAAATAATTTTCAAAGATTGAACAATAATTACCTGTCCAGTAATTGACTTTTCCAGATTTTACTACTTTATTGATTATTTTAATTTCATTATTTGAATAAACTGGCCAACTATTAAATTTTATTTTCATTTTATTAATTTTTACCATCAAACTCTTTATCTATAACAACTTTATTATTTTTATTTTTTTTGTAGTAAAACATACTGTTAATAAAAAATATAATAGTTAAAAATATAATTTTCATATCTAATAAAAAATTAAAATTTTGAATATACCATATATCTAATTTAAATTTTTTTTCCCAACTTATGTTGTTATCCCCATTGATTTGAGCCCAACCAGTGATACCTGGTTTCATTTTTAACCTTTGTTTTTGCTCTTTGTTATAGAGTCTATTATACTTTAGGTATAGTGGTCTTGGACCAACAAAACTTAGATCACCTAAAAGTACATTTAGTACCTGAGGTAATTCATCTAAACGCGTTAATCTTAAAAATTTTCCTAAGTTTGATGCAACCTTCTCCTTTTTATCTTTCTTTTCAATCAAAGTTTTAAATTTAAATACTTTAATTGATTTACCATTTAAGCCTGCTCTTTCTTGAATAAAAAAGATTGGACCTTTATCATAAAACAAAATTATTATTGCAATTACAAATAATGGTAAAGCAAACAAAAAGGTTAAAAAAAAAGCAGTAGAAAAATCAAATATGCTTTTAAAAAATAAATTAAATATTCTCATTTTCATTAAGCCATCTTTTGAAAATCAAATAATTCCATAAAATATTTGAATAATCCTTTTTCTGACTTTTGTGTAAACTCCATAATTTCTGAATAGTATTAATATTTACATAATTGGATAAATTGTCATTATTTAAATTTATTTGATCTTCTGTCCATGATTTTAGATCAGTTAGCAGTAATTTACCAATGGGATTACCAAATCCTTGCTTAGGTCTTATGAAATCTTTTTTATCTAAATATCTTTCTAAAATTTTTTTTAAAAATAATTTTCCATTATTTTTTCTTATTTTATCCTCAATATTTAGATTATTAGCAAAATCGACAACTTTGGAATCTACAAAAGGAGCTCTTGACTCAATTGAACTATACATGCTTGCTCTATCAACTTTTACAAAAATGTCATCGGTTAAATATGTATTAATATCTGCATTCTGAAAATTTACTATTTTATTTTTTTTATCTGAAAAATTTATCTTGGAAAAAAAATCAGATTTAATATCTAATTTGTTTTTAATTATATTTTCGATCCCATAATCTTGTCTAATTATTTTAAAATAAAAATCTTCTAAATTCTCAAAATTCAAAGAATTTGCTACTTTTATAATTTTGTTGCCAAAAATAAAATAATTTAGTCTAAAAATTTTTGAAATTATATTGTAAAAATTTTCTGGAAATCTATTAATAATGTTAGCAAATACTTTTCTTATAGATGGATTTAAGTAATTTAGATAATTATAATAATCATTTAAAAAGATATACCGATTATATCCTAAAAATATTTCATCACCTCCATCTCCTGATAGGGCAACCTTAATTTTATTTTTTACTTTATTAAAAAGAAGCACTGTGGGTATTTGAGAAGAGTCTCCAAAGGGTTCATCATAAATTTTATGAACATTGTTAATAACATCGAAATAGTCAGTTTTAGAAAACTCTAGCGTACTATGATTTGTGCCAATCTTTTTACCTATTCTTTCAGCAAATTTTGCCTCATCATAATTGTCATCAAAAGATTTGACACAAAATGAATTTATTTTATTTTTTGAAGATTTATTTGCAAAAAGAGTTACTAGTGTTGAGTCAATTCCGCCAGATAATAAAGTTCCGTTGCTTACATCTGAAATTAAATGATCATTAATTACCTCTGAAAAAACCTCCTCAAATCTATCAATCTTTTTATCTAAAGACAAACCGTGAAGATTATAATGATTAATTTTTCTTTTAATTTGCAAATGGTTTATTTTGAAACTATCAATATCAAATTCAATGATTTCACTTTTTTTTACTTTAAATATATCTTCAAAAATACTCAAAGGAGCAGGAACATAACTCAATGTAAAAAAATAATTTAACGATAAATTTGAAATTTTTGAATTGATTCCAAGTTCTTTTAATCCTCTAAGTTCAGAGGTAAAAAAAAACTTCTCATTATCAACATAATAGTATAATGGTTTTTGACCATTCTCATCCCTTGACAAATAAATTTTATTTTTTTGTTTATCTAATACTGATAGGGCAAACATTCCGTTTATTTTTGAAAGCGCTTCTTCTAACCCATAATTTTCTATTAAACTAAGAACAACCTCTGTATCAGATGAGCCATTAAACTTGACCCCTTTTAAAATTAAATTTTTTTTTAATTCTAAAAAATTATATGCTTCACCATTAAATAAAATAACAAATCTGCCTGACTTAGATATCATTGGCTGAATACCATCAGATGACAAATCATTAATTGAAAGTCTTCTGTGGGAAAAATAAATATTTTTTTTTAACCAATAATTTTTTTGATCAGGACCTCTATGATTCAAGTAGTTGGCAACCCTCTCAAGTGCATTGAATTCACTTTTTTCAATATTTTTTTTTCTACAAAAACCTATAAATCCACACACTAATATACCTTAGAGTCTATTATTTTTTCTATCTCACTATTTATTTTTGAAACATTAAAATATTTAACTGCTATTTTCCTTGAGTTTTTTCCAAATTTTTTAATTAATTCGGGTTTTATAACGAATTTTTCTGCAACATTACATAAACTTATATTATCATCATAATTAACAGTAAATCCATTTACATTATTTTTTACGGTTTCCTTGCAACCCGGTACATTGGTAGTAATTATTGGTTTTCCACTAGACATGGCTTCTAAAATACTTCTAGACATGCCTTCTCTTTTAGAGGGTAAAACAAATACACTACATTTAGAAAACAATTTATTAGTTTTCTTTTGCCAATTTACTAACTTGATATATTTTTTTAATTTTTTCTTATCAATAATTTTTTTTTCTAAAGAGAAATTTTTTTGTTTTTTTCCCACTAAAATAAAATCAATATTTTGATATCTATCCTTAATATATTTTGCCAAATAAATATAATTTTCAATACCCTTATATTTTATAAATCTAGATATCATCATAAAAGTAATTCTTTTAGGAAAAAAATTATTATTAAATAAACTACAATCAACACCTGAGCCATTTATGACTACTGATTTTTTTTTCAAAATTTTTTCAAAAAAAATTTTGTCATTTTTATTTTGAAATATTATTTTTTTTGATTTTAAAAAAGATATTTTTAGAATAAAAAAAAAAAATTTATATAAAAAATACCTATATAAATTTTCATCTTTCGACAAAAATATCCCCCCCAAACCTGTTATCATTGGATAATGTTCAATTTTGCTATTAAGTAAATTTGCTAAACCAACAAATAAATTTGCTCTCATTGTGTATGAAATAACTTTAATTTTTTTATCAGTATTCTTTAAAATTTTTATTAAATTAATAAATGAAAACAACTCTTCCATATATTTTATTTTAGAGCCATAATTTAGGTGCTTAACATTAATTTTTTTTAATTTTTTTTCTACATTGATATCTTTATCCTTAGAAACAGCAAAAACTAAATGATTATTTTGCAATTTTTTGATTAATTCATATCTAAAATTTATAAGTGAATGAGCTGTAGACCCTATAATAAAAATATTCTTTATCATCGAAAATTGTAAAAAGTTTTATACCATTTTACAAAATTTTTAATTCCCTCATCTATTTTAACTTTTGGTTTAAATTTAGTTATTTTTCCTAATTTATTAACATTTGCTGAAGTTGCTAAAGCATCACCAATTTGAAATGGTAAATATTTTCTTTTTGCTTTACTGTTGGTATATTTTTCAATTTTTTTAATATAGTCTTCAAGTTTTTGTGGATCACCATTACCAATATTTACTATTCTTAATTTGGCATTGCTATAATGAGAAATTTTTTTATTTAATTTAAACAATTCATTATTTTTTGGAATTTTATTTATTAATTTTTTAATAGCTTTCGCTATATCGGTAACATAAGTAAAATCTCTTATATGATTTCCATTGTTGTAAACTTCTATTTGCTTATTATTTAAAATATTTTTGGTGAATTTGAACAAAGCCATATCAGGGCGACCTAGAGGACCATAAACAGTAAAAAATCTTAGTATTGTGAAGGGTATATTGTACAGATGACTGAAAGAATGTGCCATTAATTCTGTAGATCTTTTTGTTGCCGCATAAAATTGTAATGGAAAATCGGCTGGATCATTTTCATTAAATGGTGCTTTTTTGCTGGACGCATAAACACTACTTGTACTTGCAAGCAAAAAATGTTTTATTTTTTTTGATTTTCTCGATGCTTCCATTAAATTTGTGGTTGATACAATGTTATTTTGAACATAATCCATCGGTTTTTTTAATGAATGTCTTACTCCTGCCTGAGCAGCTAAATGTATAATTATTTTTATATTATTTTTATTAATGAAATTTAATAAATATCTCTCACTCATCAAATTATTTTTATAAAATTTGAAATTTTTTCCCCAGTTTTTATTTAGTATTTTTATTCTCTCTTTTTTAATTGAAACATCATAATAATTATTTAGAGAATCAATCCCATATACAAGATATTTTGAACTAAGTAATAAATTTGCTGTATGAAACCCGATAAAACCTGCCGCACCTGTTATAAGTATATTCATTATCCCTGTAAAATTAAATTTTTCTTATTTTTAAACCTTCCCCTGCAATCAACAATAATTTTGGAAAACTTTTCTATCAATTCATAATCTATATAATCATGATCTGTAACAATGCATACTAAATCAACACTTGAAATTATTTTTTTGTTCAATTTTATTGAACCCAACTTTAGTTTATCTTTATTTATTTTTAGCTTTAGATTTTTGATGTAATCATCATGATATACTATTTTAGCACCTTTATTAAATAAATTTTCTATAATTTTAATAGATGGAGACTCTCTCATATCATCAACGTTTTTTTTATAAGATATACCAATAATTAATATTTTTGAATTTGAAAAATTTTTTTTTAAAATGTTTAATCCATTATTTATTTTATCAATTACAAACGATGGCATTGAATTATTTATATCTGCAGATAATTCGACAAATTTTGTGTTTAAATCATATTGCCTAGCTTTCCAAGTTAATAGATATGGATCAATTGGAATACAGTGACCTCCAAGACCTGGCCCTGGGTAAAAAGGAGTAAAACCAAATGGTTTTGTTTTAGCAGCATCAATAATTTCATATATATCTAAGTTCATTTTATCTGCAATTAGTTTCATTTCATTAACCAAACCTATATTTACAGATCTAAAGATATTTTCATACAACTTGGTAATTTCAGCAGTATTAATAGATGAGACTTTTTTTGTTTGGACTCCAATTGATTTATATAAACTGTTACATTTTGATAAACATGCAGGTGTATATCCCGATACTAACTTTACAATATTCGAAATATCAAAATTTTTATTACCCGGGTCTTCTCTTTCTGGTGAAAAACCTAAAAAAATATCCTTTCCAATTTTAAGTCCTCTGTCATTAAAAATGGGTTTGAAATATTCTATAGTCGCACCAGGATAAACTGTACTCTCTAAAATTACCAGTTGACCTTTTTTAAAGAAATTTTTTGACTTAGTTAATGCAGATTGAATATAGCTCATATCAGGATCTTTATTTTTTGTTAGTGGCGTGGGTAGAGTGAAAATTATTACATCAGAATACCTTACAAATTTATAATTAGTAGTTAATAAACAATTTTTATTTACAGCGATTATTTGTTTATCAGGAATATGAGAAATATAACTTTTGTTTCTATTTAATAAATCTATTTTTTTTTTATCACTATCTAATCCAATCAGTTTATATTTTTTTGAATCTACAAATCTTTTAATTAATGGCAAACCAACATATCCCAAACCAACAATCATTATCTTCTTTTTAGTTTTGGTTGATTTATAGTTATATTTCATTGACAAAGTTTTAATTTATAATATTTAAAGTTTGATGATTACTACATTAACAATCAAAAAAAAATATTTATATTTTTTTATAATTAGTCTTTTTTTATCAACTTTTTTAACTTATGTTTTAGATAGATCCCTGAATGAAAATAATTCTATTAGACCATGCGATCAATCTCTATCAGTGGACTATAAATACAAAAGAAATTGGTTAAAAAGCGATAAATCTAGAATTCATCAATTTATAGTAAATAGAATTGATACAGAATTAGAAAAATTTTTAGATGAAAATACTTACTATTTCGATGGAGAGGTAATTAATTTTAAATCAAATTGTAAAGAAACTATTAAAAAAATAGATAATTTGTCAGAAGAATTACAAATCTCAATAAGTAAATCACTTTTTTTATTACAAGGTTATATAACAGAAAATAAAATCACTATAAGCCAAACAGACTCATTAATATTTTATTATTTAATTAACGATAAAGTTTTTGAGTTTTCAAAATCAAAGCCAATGCTTGAAGACAATACAAAGAGTGTTAATTTCCTAATAATTTTAATTATCATGAACTTAATTTATTTAGCATTCGTTAATATTAAAATTAAATTAGGGTGATTTTTTTTTACTAATTACAATCAACAAAAATATATAAGGTAAAAAAAGCCACTTTTGTCTGAAAGCAATTCCTAGATTCGAAGTTACTAATGCAAGCAAAAAAAATATTGTTAAAAAGGAAATTATTCCAAAAAACAAATAAAAATTTTTATAATTATCTAAATTATTGTTAACAATAACAAAAAAAAATAACAACATTAGCAATAAATTTTCAATAGTCATTATAAACATCAATATATTTCCATTAAGATTAGACCATGGGAAAGGATAAAATAGATAATAAAAATAACGTAAAAAAATATTTGTTTCTGCTGGAATTCCTAATGGAGTATTTTGATAATGTGATTGCAAATTTCCAATAATTGGAAGAAATTTTCCCTTCAAAAATAAAAAACCATAAGAGCCGAGATAATTACTCAAAATATAATATAAAATTATTAAAATTATTAAAATTGTAATTGCTTGAATAAAAATTGAAATTAAATTTTTATATCTAAAAATCAAAGCTTGTTTATTTAAATTTAAGATAAAGAAAATTCCATATGATAGAATAAATGAAATTATAATTATAAATGAAATATATGGTCTAATGATAAATATTAAGAATACTGAGAATATTATTGAATATCTTTTTTGATAGAATAAATTGAATAAGAAATAACTTAAAGCAAAAAAAGATAGCATATCTTTACTTAAACCTACCGTCCAAAAGTTAAAAGATGGCAGCAATAAAAGAAAATAAAATAAAACTCTTATTTTGAGAAAATTAATTTTTTGTATTAAATGTAACAAAAATAATGTTGCTAAAATTATGGGAAATATTGTTAAAGTATTAATACTTATATAATTTAAATTTAAAAATTTTGTGAAAAAGTAATTGATTCCGTATAATAAATTATCACCAACTAGCTTGTTATTTAATTGAAATTTATAGTAATCATCAAATATTGATTTACTATCTGTTGTCATAAGATTATTTGTGTTAAGAACAATAAAAATTAATAAAAAAAGAAATTTTGAGAAGTAAAATAAATTAAATAGATTCTCATCAATTTCTAATTTTTTGGATAACTTGAAAAAAACAAGATAACTTACTAAAAAAGTAAAACTAAAAGTAAAGAAAAACATGTTTAAAATATTTAAGTTTAAATGAATATTAAAAGATCTATATTTAACTATGTCGAAAATAGAAAGCAAAAACTAGAGTCTATTTTCTTTGAAGAAATATTTGATATTGAAAATTCAATATCATTAGTAGATATTGGTGGCTATAAAGGCATTCAAGATCGCTGGAGAAGAGTCGAAAAATTTGTTGAGTTTCATGCTTTTGAACCTAATTCTGTTGAAGCTGACAAGATCAAATCAAAAACAAAAAGTTTAAATATTTATAAATCAGCACTTTCGAGCACTGATGGTAAAATTATACTAAATATCTGTAAAGAACCAGGTGTTTCATCTGTTTTAAAACCAAATTTTGAATTTTTAAAAAAATTTAAAAATGTGGAAAGATTTGAGATTATAGAAAAAATAGAGGTAGAAGCAAAACAATTAGACTCTCTTAAAATTGATAAGATTGATTTTATTAAAATCGATGTCCAAGGTTATAATCTTGAGGTCTTAAAAGGATCAAATAAAGCATTGGAAAAAGCTGTAGGAATAGAGATTGAATGCGAATTTAAAGAAATTTATAAAAATCAATCATTATTTAGAGATGTTGATGAATATTTATCAAAACATAATTTTGAATTATGTGATTTTACTGACATTGTAAGATGGAGTGAAAAAGTAAATGATGAAAAAAAACAGATAGATAAAATAGACAATCAAGGAGAAATAATTTTTGTAAATGCACTTTATATAAAAAAAAACTTGCAACATGAGAAAATTGATACAAAAAAATTAAAAAAACAAATTTTGATTTATTTATTATATGGCCAATATTCAAAAGCATTAAATTTGATTAATAATAATGAAAATAATTTGAAAATAAGCACTAAGTCAAGACAAGCAATTAACAAACTAATTAAATCTATGATTAGAATGAATAATGTTAATAAATTATATTTATTATTATCCAAGTTGTTTGGAAGTACATTTCAAACAAGTATCCTTAAGTAATCAATTCTCTTTCAACAAAGTATGCTTCTGCAAATTTAAAACCGGACTGCATACCTCTAAACTTTGATAGTGTTTTGATGCCCTGAATTGATCTTGGAAATGGGAAAGATCTTAATTCATTTTTATAAATTTTTGATGCTATTATTTTTTGATTAATTTCTTTAGTTATATCAATAAAATAATTTGGCTTAAATCCATTTTTTAAAGATAGATGTGTACTGCATGGCACCTCAAATGTTAAAATTTTTTTAATTTTACTTGAGCTGGATGGTCTACAAGAAACATTCACAGCCTCATAAACTATTTTATGATCTAGGTTTGTATCATAAGGATTATGCGTAATTATTATAGTAGGTTTAAAATTTTTTATTTTATTTTCAATTATATTAATAAAGTTAGATAGTGGATATTTATCAAATTTTGTACAGTGGTTTCTGTGAATTTCTATATTTTTAATTTTTAAATATGACATACACTTGAATAATTCTTTTTCTCTTATCCTTCTAGCTTTGAGACTTATTTTAGAATCCTCTTCGCCTTTTTTATATCTTGCCGATACACCCTCTCCAAGTATCAATAAAGAAATTTTATTATTATTTTTTTTTGATTTTAATATTAATCCTCCGCAACCTAATGTTTCATCATCAGGATGAGCGACTACGATTAATATTTTTTCTTTTTTCATAAACTATAGATACTTTATCTTTCAACAATATTGATAAATCCTTTGTCAGATAAAAAAATAAATCTTCCGTTTTTTGTAATCAAAATATCTCTAATTCTTTTTTTTAAATTAATTTTTTCAATCTGTATTACTCTATCATTATTTGTATTTAAGAGGAGTCTATATAATGACTTTCCTTTTAAAGAACTCACAAATATATTTTTTGTAAAATTGTAAAAGTAATCATTTTCATAAGTTAAACCCTGGCTTATACCAATTGAATTGGAAAAGGCATACAATGGCTCAATAAAATTTACATTTGAATTAATGCATCCCTCAATCTCACTATTCTTTGGATACAAGTTCTTGTCATTTGAAGATTTGCTATAAAGAATTCCATATGATTTGCATGGCCAACCATAATTTTCATCTTGTTTAATAATATTTATTTCGTCTCCACCCTTAGGACCATGATCTGTACCAATCAATATATTATTAAAATAGAATAATCCCTGAGGGTTTCTAAATCCTTTTGCATAAATTTTTTTTTCATATTTATTATTTAGTGGAATTTTTATAATTTTTCCAAATGAACTGTTATTTTTTTGTGACCAATTTTCTGGGATTATTCCCGAATTAATTGGAGATTGAAATATACCAGTACTAATATAAAAGGTATCATTTTTGAACTCGATCCTTCCACCTGATGTTTTGGAATTAAACTTGCAGTTTTCCTCAGACTCCCACAACTTCCTCTCATTATTATATAAAAATATATTATTATTAAAATCAAAATCATATAAACGTAATACAATAGTGCCACAATTAGTATTTTTTTTATCCACACTAAGGACAGCAAATAATTTTTGATTTTCAATCACTTTTATATCTCTAACATTATAAGCACCAGATATATTATTTTCTAGGTTTTTAAATTTTTTATTTTTTGTATTAAACAAATAGATGTCACTATCTACAGATAAATATAAAATATTCATTTCATCTAAATTTTCTATAGCACCTCCATATTTCATTTTAAAATTATAATTTGGTAAGGTTATAGACTCAACATTGAGAATATGTTTATCTGAGATAATCTGATCGTGGGATGGAGTTAATATTTTATAAATAATAGATTTAAATGAGTTAGGAATATAATAACCTATTTTTGTATTAAATGGAAAAGTATTTAATTGTCTAGCTTTGTATAAATAAATACATGCAATGAAAAATGTGATTATTAAAAATATAAATAAAAATTTATTTTTTTTCATACAAGTAATTACTAATGTTAAATTTATAAAACTTTATTCCTAGATTTTTTGCTGTTAATCTATCTTTTTCAGTATCTCCCACGTAAACTGTTTTAAATTTTTTGTAATTACTTATTCTTTTTAAGCCCTCTATTGAAGGTTTGTATTTTCGTTTGTACCTATTATCTAATATAAAAATTTGATCAAATAAAGAATTAATTTTTAAAAATTCTATTTTATTTCTCTGTCGATTATAATGACCCTCAGTAATAAGTGTTAAATTTTTTTTTTTCAACTTAAGCTCTTTGAGTAAATTTATAATTGTGGGAAATTTCTGATATTTCCTTGATTTAAAATTTTGATAAAAATCAACAAGATCATTTTCGCTAATAGAACTTTGCAATTTAAAATTTTTTATTAAACTATAAAATAACCTATTGTTATTTTTCTTTTTATATTTGTGTTCAATTAAAAAATTAAAAATAACTTTACTATCTAATCTAAATTTTTTTTTTAGTAGATTTGCTAACTTTTTAAAAACAATTTTATCATAAAAAAATAAAGGAAAAATTGTGTCATCTAAATCAAATATTATCTTCTCATATTCTTTTAATTGAATTCTAAGCTTATTAATATTTATTATAAGTTTTCCAGTATCTATAAAATATCTCATCATATTTAATTTTTGTTGGCATATTAATTTTTAAATTATTATTAATTGAATAAGCCATTAAAAATGGATCAAAGCCTGCCATTATAGAAAAAATAATACTTCCAGATACTCTGGGATTTATATCTATTAGGTGAATATTTTTTTTTTTATCTAAAATTACTTGAATATTTACATTTCCAATAAAATTTAATTTTGTTGAAAGATTATTTATGTAGTTCAGAATTTTTCGATTTTTAGAAATTTTACCAACTATGCTAAGATTAGATTTTATAATTCTTTCTCGAGGTAGTGCAAAAATTAATGTATTTTTTTTATCGAAAACACAATCTACCGTAAATTCTTTACCATCAATAAATTTTTCGATTATGAATTCATTTTTTTTTGAAAAAAAATTATAAAAATTATTTTTTTTATCATTTAAAATAATTTGATTTTTTGACCCTCTTCCAATTTTTGGTTTTATAATTACTTTGTTGTTTTCTGATATAGGTTTGTAAAGCTCTTTCTTTAAAAATTTTTTCAATAAATCTTTATTATTACATAAATGAATTGTTTTATGTGGGGAAATTAAAATTTTATTTATAACATTTTTTAATTTTTTCCTATTAATTGAAACGTTTAATAATTCTTCATCAGCAAATAAAAAAATTTGATCAACTTTTTTTCCTATTTTATTTAAAAAATTTATAAATTTAACTGAATTACCATTAGGTGAAATATAAAATTCATCACAAATTTTTTTTCCTAGGCCAAAAGATTGACGATCACATCCAATTATATAAAATTTTTTTTTAAGGTAAGAAATCAATTCAATAGCTATTGGACCATTCATTGAAGAAATTAAAATTTTTTTCATAATCTACTTTTGTGAACTAATACTACGTATAGATCTCTTAATAAATGAACTAATGAGAAAATAGCAACATCTAAAAAAAAGAAAAATTTATTCTTTTTAAAAAATTTTACCATTTCATATTGCGTTTTCAACGTATCAAAATAAGTTGATAAAGATGTATATGGCTGATTATCATGTATTCCAACAATATCTTTATCAATAATTAATTTATAATCTTTTTTATATAATTGGTGAGAGAATATGACATCTTCATAATAAGCTTTTTTTGAAAACTCTGTAATATATTCAATATTTTTTCTTGAAAAACGATGATACAAAACAGTGCTACAGAGCCACTCTGCACTTATAATATTCTTATCCATAATGCCTTTAAAATTTTTAATATAAGGAACACATCTCCCTGACTCTAGAACAGAATATTCTTCAATACTTTTTCCTTTATTGAGTATTTTAAGTAATAACCTCAAAATAAAAAATTTATTATACATAGAATTCCAAGATCCAGCTTGAAGATTTCCATTTTTTTGCAAAATAAGAGCACTTATTATTTTTTTGTTAATTTGATTTTTACTTAAAGTATATTTATTTATTTTTAAAAAAAAATTTGATTTAATTATTACATCATCATCAATTTGAAGAATATAATCTGATGATGAATGTTGTATTGCTATATTTCTTTGATGAATTTGACTTTTAATTTTTGAAAATAAAAAATTAATATTTAATAATTTAATTAATTTCTCAGGTACAAATTTTAAATCTGATTTTGAAGTTCCACAAATAACAATTTCTTTTGGCCATAGATGGTTTTTATAAATACTTAATATAAGATTTTTAATTTTTTTTGATCCCTGATGTGTTGCACATACAACAGATATATTAATTTTTCTTTTCATTTTTTTGTAATTTGAATATCCATTACTTCATTATTTTTTGGAAAATTAATTTGTTCTTCTTTTTTCAAATTTAAAAATATAACTATAAGAAAAAAAATATAAAAAAGTAAATATATTTATGTTTTTTATAAAGTTATTAAGCTTTTTTTTCAATTTTATTAAAAATTAAATTTGAATTTTTTATGTCTTTACTCTCAAGATAAAAGTTATTTTTCAACATTATTTCAATGATTTGATTTTCATCAGTTTTTGAATTTGATTCCACCAAAACAGATTTTAAATTTTCAAATACTTTATTTCCACCCATAAGAATACTTGTTTCTATACCATCTACATCTATTTTTAAATAGTCTGGTCTTAGGTACGTGAAATCCTCTAGGAATTTGTTTAAAGTGTAAGATAAAGTTTTATATCTAAAATTGTTTTTATTTTTTATTCTACCAAATGTTGACAGGGCTCCGCCTTCTTCAGTACTAGTAAGGTTAAAATCATCAATACTATTATTATTACTTAATGAAATAGGGATAATAATTATTTTTTGTGATAAATTGTTATTATAAATATTTTTAGCTAGTAATGATAAATTGAAA
>Ga0181552_10001744_pt1 | contig 16412 bp, 9 predicted proteins | sample 011ome_18_FD_130583 | JGI IMG/M metagenome (GOLD analysis project Ga0181552, IMG submission 130583) | Coastal salt marsh microbial communities from the Groves Creek Marsh, Skidaway Island, Georgia - 011501BT metaG (megahit assembly) | ecosystem: Environmental > Aquatic > Marine > Intertidal zone...
AACTGCTCCGTAAAGCTTCGCCGATTCGGGAGATCGGTCATGTGGTCAAAGTAGGCGAGATAACGAAGATGGTCTTCTTTAAGCTTCAGTTCCTGGTAGGTATCAGCTGACCGCAGCATATATTTGACCAGTCTGCTCAGCAGCGGCCAGTTGAGGGGCTTGGTTATGTACTGTGTAGCACCGGCTTCGAATCCGAGATCGATGGTTTCTTGGTCATCCGCGCCGGTCACAATCAGAACCGGTGTGTCTTCACTCTCCTCTCGAGCACGAAGTCGTCGACAGGTCTCAATGCCGCTAATGCCTGGCATGTCGACATCCATAAACACAAAGTCGGGATTATTGGTAGCGACAAGATCGAGGGCCTCGTGCCCGTCTTGGGCTTCCAAAACGCGCATTCCCTCAGATTCAAGACACTGGCGAATCAGAAGTCGCTGCATGCTGTCGTCATCGCACACCAGCACTAACGGGTTGTTATCTGGAACTACAACCACCGGTTGTTTCCCCTCTTGTAATACTTCGCGGAGCAGCATTTCGGGTAAATCTCCCTGCTGTCTCCGTCCCCCAGGCTACGCAAACGGATAGCCTCCGGTGCGACAGCCGCATTGCATTAAGCCTCAACTTCGGGCTTTTACTTCAGCAATATGAAGGTAAACTGCGCGCTTACCATTGTGAAGGCTTTTTTTGGTGTCGATTGCAGATCAAAAACTTCGTGAAATTCGCGAGCAAGTTCAAACGCATTTGGCGAGTGTGCCTGAGAGGCTGGCACCTGAGCGCCAGAAGGCACTAGAGGAAAAGATTCGCTCCCAGTTGAAGGCGCACAATGCCGTTATCGTTGCCCACTACTACACGTCGCCCGAGATCCAGGCCCTCGCCGAGGCAACAGGTGGCTGTGTTTCAGATTCTCTTGAGATGGCGCGTTTTGGACGGGATCATCCGGCTGATGTCTTATTGGTCGCTGGTGTGCGTTTCATGGGCGAGACCGCGAAAATATTAACACCGCATAAACGAGTGCTAATGCCGACCCTTGAAGCTACTTGTTCCCTTGACGAGGGCTGTCCTATCGATGAGTTCTCGGCGTTTTGTGATGCGCACCCTGACAGAGAGGTGGTTGTCTACGCGAACACTTCTGCAGCGGTAAAGGCAAGAGCAGACTGGGTGGTAACCTCAAGTATTGCATTGGATGTTGCTGAGCACCTTGCGGACCAGGATAAAAAGGTCCTTTGGGCGCCCGATCGGCACCTCGGTGATTATGTTCGCCGCGAGAGCGGTGCGGATATTCTTGTGTGGGATGGTGCTTGTATCGTGCATGAAGAATTCAAGGCGAAGGGGATTCTGGATCTCAAGCAGGTTCACCCCGACGCGACAGTGCTGGCGCACCCTGAGTCGCCGGCCTCGGTGCTTGAGATCGCTGACCGTATCGGCTCCACCACGCAGATCATCAAGGCGGCAACTGAAATGCCACAGCAAAAGTTCATAGTGGCTACAGACCAAGGTATTTTTTATAAGTTACAAAAGGCGGCGCCCGACAAAACATTCTTGATTGCGCCTACCGCTGGCGAGGGTGCTACCTGCAGAAGTTGTGCGAATTGTCCTTGGATGGCAATGAATGAACTCGAGCTTCTCTCTGAGGTGCTCGATGCGCCTGAGGGGCGTGAGATTTTCATAGATCCCGCGTTGGCAGAAAATGCAATGAAGCCACTCAACCGCATGCTGTCGTTTGCGCAGTCTCTGAATACAGGTGTTGTCGGCAGAGCTTAGGAGTTTTCGAGCTCTTCACGGATATCCATGACGTCGCGAAGTCGCTCGTTAATTGTGGCGGATTGCGTAAAGTTATTATTAACTAGCTTTAAGGCATAGCTGAGCTGGTTTTGCGCCGCGTCGAGTGCTCCTACCAAAATGAAGTACTCCGCACGCGATTGATGGAGGCCGATGATATCGCCAGCCAAGCCCTGAACTTCGGCGAGGCGATACCAAACACCAGGATCCTCCGGTTTGCGCTTGCTCTGTGTTTTTAGCACTTGGGCCGCAATATGTGGCATGCCTGCCTGCCACAGTGCATCCGCGTAGGCGATGGTGAGCGGGTGGTTACCGGGTGATAAGTCGAGTCGTGACTTTAGTTGACGCAAGGCGCTCTGATGCCGCCCAAGTGCCGTGTCAATCGTGGCGTTGGCAATAAGAAACGCCACGTTGTTAGGGTCTGGCTTCATCGCTTGCTCGAGAGCACTGCGCGCTTTGATGGGCTCATTGGCATCTAACTGTGCTAGTGCAAGTCCGTACCAGCCAGCCGCCGCCTCGGTTCCCCCTTTCTGCGTTTGCTCAGTAAAAAGATCAAGTGCCGCTTTGGGAGTCTTCGCAAGCTGATGTCGTACACGTGCCTGCATGAGTTGGAAATCGAAGCTTTTCGGGCGTATGACGCGGCGCTCGGCACGAGCACGATTGCGCATATCGGCAACGCGCTTCTCGGAAAGGGGGTGTGTGCGCAAAAACTCTGGAAGTCGATTTGTGCTGTAAAGGCGATGGGATGCCAGCATGCGCTCGTGCATATCCGCCGACGCATGCGGGTCACGACCGGCTGCAACGAGCGTTCTTAGTCCTATACGATCGGCTTCTGATTCGTTCGCACGTGAGTATCTTAAGCGAGAGTCCTGCGCCGCCGCTTGTGTGGCGGTAATCGCTGCTAATCCAGCGTCTGAGCCCGCGGTTGCCGCAAGTGCAATGGCGGCCATGAGCCCAGCAATCGTTAATGAGCTTTGGCTTTGCGCTTGCTCGCGCTGTCTTGAGAAGTGGCGTTGACTTAAGTGGGCAATTTCGTGAGTAAGTACTGCAGCAAGTTCGTCCTCGGTCTGAGCTTGATGAACTAAGCCGTTGTGAACGCCAATAATGCCGCCGGGTACTGCGAACGCGTTTATCGTTGGGTTGTCGACTACGACTAATTGGAGCTGTCGATCTCGTAGGTCGCTATGGAGCACAAGCTGAAAAACCAAATTCTCGATGTAGTCGTAGAGCAGCGGGTCGTCGAGTATCGGTGCTTGCGCACGAAAAACTTTCAGCCATAAGTTGCCCAGCTTTCGCTCGTACTCCTCAGAATAGAGGCTCGTACTGGAGGCACCCAGATTAGGGATCTTTAGATTATCGTTTGCCGCCAACGCCTCAGTCAGGCCAACGGTCATCATCGCTGTCACGATACAAATAAGAAGGCGCTGAAGGAGGGCTCTAAGCATGGTGTGACTTTAACTGACTTTGGTGCTCGTGGGTGCTTATGCTGTGACAAAAGAACGGATTGTTGGTTCCTAATGAAGGTATACTGATGGACGGGGGTATGGATTTTTTTATGTCAGATATTCAGACCATTGATGCGCGCGGGAAGCGATGTCCACTGCCGGTGTTGATGGCAAAGCGTGCTATTAACGAAGGTCTGTTGTCGGAAAATCTAGAGATCTGGGTTACGGACAGGTCAGCCCCACAAGATTTTGAAACCTTCGCTCGACTAGAAGGTCATACCGTCACTTGGGAGCAGAGGGATGAGATGGTTGCCATCACACTGAGATTGAAATCGCCTGCGTCGGGAGCGAAGCCATGATCGACACACTGAGGCAGTGGTACGAGCATCATTTGACACACAGAGAATCGGTGATTCTCGTCATTATCATTGCGCTAACGTGTTTTCTTTTAGCCACAATTGGCGACGTGTTAATGCCGGTTTTAGTTGCTCTGATCCTGGCTTATCTTATGCAAGGTGTTGCTGACGGATTGGTGGGTTGGGGTTTTAACAAAACCATTGCGCTATCAGGGGCAACGCTCCTGTTCTCGGGTGTGTTTTTGGGGTTCACGGTTGGGGTCGCGCCCCTCGTCTGGCGGCAGCTCGTTGGTTTGATCAGAGAGGCTCCTGCGATGGTAGAAGCCGTGCAGGCAGAGGTGGCTGGTCTTATTGCCAAGTACCCCACGATGATCGAACAGGCGCCGATTGACGAACTTATGTCGACGCTGCAAGGTCAAGCTGCATCCTTCGGACAAGCGGTCTTAGGGTTCGGGCTTTCATCCATTCCCGGCGTCCTTACCTTTGCTATTTACATGGTCTTGATTCCGCTCATGGCGTTCTTTTTCTTGAAAGATCGTGAAGTTATTCTCCGATGGGTGCTCAGTTTTCTACCCGATGATCGTCCACAGCTCGATCAAATTGGTAGATCGATGAATGTGCAGATTGCGAATTACGTTCGTGGCAAGGGCATTGAGATCACTATTATCGGCGTTGTGAGCTATGTGGCCTTCAAGGCGTTTGATTTAAACTACACCGCCCTGCTTGCGCTATCGGTAGGCTTGAGCGTGATCGTCCCGTATATCGGGGCATTTCTGGTGACAATCCCGGTAATTCTTGTGGCGCTTTTTCAGTTTGGGCTGACGGGCGATTTTTATTGGGTAGTCGGCCTTTACATGGTGATACAAGTTCTCGACGGGAATGTACTTGTTCCACTCCTGTTTTCAGAGGCAGTAGATCTTCATCCCGTCGCTATTATCATCGCCGTTCTGGTTTTTGGTGGTTTGTGGGGAGTGTGGGGTGTGTTCTTTGCTATCCCGCTCGCGACACTTTGTAATGTGTTGCTCGTTTCATGGCCCAGTGCTGTCATTAAGTGAAAGTTTTTAAGGGAGAAGCTATGCAGTTTCGGTATTGTCGTCGCGTTGGCATTGGCGCCGTCTTGTTAATTCTTTTGGTTGGTTGTGGTGCGAAGGTAGATGAGACCACTGCGCCTGTTGTAGTGAATAAGAGTCCTAACGACGATCGTACCTACGCAGCAGTGACCTTAGATAACGGCCTCAAAGTTTTGATGGTGTCGGATAGTGAAACTGAGAAGTCCGCCGCGGCCTTGAGTGTGGGTGTCGGTGCTTTTTCTGATCCAATGGATTTTCAAGGTATGGCTCACTACCTCGAGCATATGCTCTTCATGGGTTCTGAGAGCTTCCCTGAGCCCGACGGTTACATGAATTTTGCGGCAGAAAACGGTGGTAGTTCGAACGCTTACACATCGAGTGAAATCACGAATTACATGATCACTATAGAGAACCAGGCGTTCCCTGAGGCGTTACATCGGCTCTCCGAATTCTTCTCTGCCCCGATCTTGGATCCGGAGTACATTCAAAAAGAAAAGAATGCTGTTAACGCCGAGTGGTCGATGCGTCGTGAGTCGGAAGGCCGGTCCATCTACCGACTTCAGCGTGAACTGCTTGGTGATCACCCGGCCAATCGATTCACGATAGGTAATCTTGAGACCTTGGCCGACAAAGAGACACGTCAGCTTCACCCGGCGACAGTCGAGTTCTTCGAGCAATACTACTCAGCAAACCTTATGGCGCTGGTGATGATTAGTCCGCTACCCGTTGCGGAGATGGAAGCTTTAGCGAGCGAGTACTTCTCACTTATTCCGAATAAAGAAGCCAACAAGCCCGCCGTGAAAAAAGAGCTCAACTTTGGCGAAGTTGCAGGCAAGTTGATCCGCTTCAAGCCACAGCGTGACCTTCGGGAAATGCGCATCAGCTACATCATCGACAACAATCAGGCAGAGTGGCGTAGCAAGCCGGGTGATTATCTTGGCTATGTGATCGGCTCCGAAATGCCGGGTGCGCCGGCTGACAAACTAAAAGCCCTCGGGTTGATTAGTGAGCTGTACACATCCAGCTACGAATCGCTTTATGGCAACTACGGCACTTTTGAGATTAGCGTACAGCTGACACCTCAGGGTATGAAGCGCCGCGAAGAAATCTACGATGTGATAACGGGTTACATCGAGCTACTTCGCCGAGAGGGCGTTGACGATCGCTATGTTGAGGAGTACCGCCAGTCGCTCCAGAATCGGTTCACTTTTTTGGAGAAGACCGATGACTTTTCCTACGCGGCGAGCTTGGCCGCAGCCATGCAGGATTATCCAATTGAAAACGTGATCGACGCACCTTACCGCTTCGATGGCTTCAATCAGGAGGCGGTTAACAGATTGCTAGGGCAATTGGTGGCTGAGCGATCCAACGTTTGGTTTATCTCCCAGGAGGAGCCGGCAGACAGGGAACTCCAGTTTTATGTCGCCCCCCACTCAGTTGAGGAATGGGTACCTCGAGACTCCGCTGCTGCGCTCGCACTGGTTGATCGATTGGGCTTGTCCCTGCCCAGTCAGAACGCACTACTGCCGGAGCGGTTTGATATCAAGACACCGCCGGCGGTTGCAACGCCTATTGAAGTCGCCGACAACGTCACCTTCTGGCTAAAAGGCAGTGAGCATTTTGACGGGCTCCCCAAAGGCTTTGCCAGAATTCAGATCAACAATGCAAAGGCCTTTGATAATGTTGACGGCTATGTTTACCTGTCGCTTTGGGAGTCGCTGTACAACCTAAAGCAGGCTCGGCTAGCGACAGAGGCCTCGGTTGCCGGTATGTCGTTATCGATGTCTGCAGGTAGTGGTATATCGCTCACGATGTCAGGGTTTACCGACAAACAGCCAGAGCTTCTATCACGTGCTCTGTCTGGTCTCCGTGTCGAAGCGAGTGAGCTTGAATTTGGTCAAGCGGTGGAGCGTTATCTCCGTTCCATTGAAAACGCGAAGCGGGCCTTCCCTTACACTCGGCTTTCGCCGCTATTGGGCCTTCTTACTCGTGAGGGGCAGTACACGGATACGACACTCGCACTCGCGGCATCGCAAGCCACACTATCTAAACTTGAAGCATTCATTGATGCCACGCTGGCGGACAGCCATCTTCGAGGTCTGTTCTTTGGTAATTACGATGAGGCAGACGTGATTACTACCTATGAGCGAATGGCAGAGGTGGTTACGGCAAGTTCCACTGCTGCCTATGCCCGGGCTGACGTTTATGATCCTCAGCCGGGTGCTACGTACATGATGAATCGCGATGTCCCGGTCGAGGACCTCGGTATGCTCTACGCGTTTGCTGCACCTGAGGCAAGCGTAAAAAACCGTGCCCTGAGTCGAATTCTAGCTAGGCATTTACGCGTTCGCGCGTTTGAGACCTTGCGAACAGAAGAGCAACTCGGTTATGCGGCAGGTGGTGGTTCTCTTGATCTTTATCAGCACCCCATGGTGATCTTCTATATCCAAACACCTGTGAAGGGTCCTCAGGATATGTTGGATCGCTTCAATGCGTACACGCTGGAGTATCGAGAAGAATTAGCCAACCTGTCAGATGATTCATTCGAAAAGTTCAAGGCAGGTGTTCTGACATCGCTGACCGAACCACCCAAGAACCTATCAGCGGAAGCGGGCCCTTTTGCGTCTGATTGGGCTATCGAGAATTATGATTTTGACTCCCGCGAGGAACTGATCGCGGCCGTCGAGGCAGCCACACTTGATGATGTGCGGGCATTTTTTGACGATACCGTTTTTTCTGAGGAACGTTCGAGATTGGTTATTCAGCTTCGTGGCAAACGGTTCTCTGACGAGCCATTTGCGACGCTTGATGGCGCCGTTGTCGTTGAGGATGTAGACCAGTTCCACCGCGATATGCCGGTACAGGCTAGGTAGGCTTTGTCAAACGTGGTTTTCCCGTGATGGGGTTCGTGTGGTGAGTGAGTTATTACCTCTCAGGGCTCTCATGGCGGCGCCCAGACGAGCTGGGCTGCTGCCTCACTACACTTTTCTCGGCTTCGGGGCTCTGCTCACTAGGCTCGGGTTTGGGTCTTAGTTTCAAAATGATATCCGCGACAGCCATTTTCTAGGTATCTAGGTCTTCTTTCGGGGAGATGGGTCTCTGCGAATATTCCTGTGTGAGCTGGCTAAGCGCACTCTCAACTGATATTGACAGGCTTCCGAGTAATTGTGCCAGATGCGCTTATCTCTTTTTTTGTTTCTCCGCGCTTTCTTTTTTTATAAAATCACCCTTATAAATTCTAAAATAGAACTTTATAGTAAAAATTGGCTTTATTGGTTATCCTGAAAATCGGAATCAATAATTAATAAAGTTCTAAAATAGAATCTTATAGTGGGGATGTGATGAATACGCGGCTAGATCCAGTTGAAGCACAAGAGTGGATAGATTCATTTGATGCGGTTAACCGAGTTAACGGAAAAGGTGCATCCAGTGAGTTAATCGGCAAGTTGACAGATCATGCGCGGGAGCAAGGAGTTAGTCTTCCTGCCGCCATTACGACGCCCTTTAAAAACACCATTAACCCGGAGGACGAACGTGTCATGCCGGGTGATCTGTTTATGGAGCGTCGAATTCGGTCACTGATCCGATGGAATGCAATGGCGATGGTCATGCGGGCCAATGACAATGAAGATGGACTTGGCGGTCACATATCAAGTTTCAGTTCGAGCGCAACGCTTTATGACGTGGGAATGAACTATTTCTTCAGAGGTACGGCTAACGGTCATCCCGGAGATCTCGTGTTCTATCAGGGACATAGTGCGCCGGGTATGTATGCTCGCTCGTATCTAGAGGGCGTTTTTGACGAAAGTCATCTAGAGAACTTCCGAAGAGAAGTGTCGGGTAATGGTCTTTCTTCCTACCCACACCCATGGTTAATGCCTAACTATTGGCAATTCCCAACGGTATCCATGGGTTTGGGGCCAATTCAAGCGATCTATCAAGCACACGTCATGAAATATCAGCAGAAGCGCGGGCTGGTTGATCATCGTGATCGAAAGATCTGGTGCTTTATGGGTGACGGCGAATGCGATGAGCCGGAGTCGCTTGGCGCTATTGGTCTCGCTGGACGCGAAGGTCTGGGCAATCTTCACTTCGTGGTGAACTGTAACCTTCAGCGCTTGGATGGTCCGGTTCGTGGGAACGGCAAGATTATTCAGGAGCTGGAGGGTGTGTTCCGGGGTGCGGGATGGAATGTAATCAAAGTGGTCTGGGGTCGTCGTTGGGATCCACTCTTTGAGCGTGATAAATCAGGAATGCTGCTCAAGCGCATGGACGAAGTCTGTGATGGCGAGCTTCAGAACTGTAAGTTCAACGGTGGCGCTTACACGCGAGAGCACTTCTTCGGAAAATATCCAGAAACGCTCGATCTCGTCAAAGATCTGAGCGACGACGACATCATGTATCTCAACCGTGGGGGGCACGATCCATACAAAGTGTATGCAGCTTATGCGGCGGCCTGCGAGGAGACTGAGCGTCCAACGGTTATCTTAGCCATGACGGTAAAGGGTTACGGCACAAGTGAGGCGGGGGAGGCCGCGAACGAAACGCACTCGTTGAAAAAACTCGATATGAAGAGCCTCAAAGCCTTCCGGGATCGCTTCGGCGTGCCGGTCTCGGACAAAGACTTGAAAGATGTTCCTTTCTATCGACCCCCAGAGGATAGCCCCGAGATGCGCTATCTTCGTGAGAAGCGCGCTGCACTCGGCGGCAGTATTCCGGCACGGCGGGCGAGTTCATATAGTCTGCCGGCGCCAGCAAAGTCGGCTTATGCCAGCCAATTGAAAGGAAGCGGTAAACGCGAGATCTCAACAACCATGGCATTTGTTCGTCTCTTGTCATCCTTGGTGAAGGACAAGCAGATTGGTGAGCGCGTCGTTCCCATCGTTCCCGATGAGGCGCGTACCTTTGGTATGGAAGGTATGTTCCGACAGCTGGGGATTTACTCATCCGTAGGTCAGCAGTACACACCACATGACGCGGGTCAGATCCTCTATTACAAAGAGGAAGAGACTGGCCAGATTCTTGAGGAGGGCATTAACGAGGCGGGCGCTATGTCTGCCTGGCTTGCAGCTGCGACGTCGTACTCGGTGTCCGATTATCCGATGGTGCCGTTCTACATCTTCTATTCGATGTTTGGTTTCCAGCGCATTCATGACCTCGCATGGGCCGCGGGTGATAGTCAGGCGCGTGGTTTCTTGATGGGCGCAACGGCGGGTCGCACGACACTTAACGGCGAAGGCTTGCAACACCAAGACGGTCACAGTCATTTGATGGCAACGACTATCCCCAATTGTATTTCTTACGACCCGACTTACAGCTACGAGCTTGCAACGATTATTGGTTCAGGCATGAAGCGTATGTTCGAGGATGGGGAAAACGTTTTTTACTACATCACTACAATGAACGAAAATTACGTTCATCCCGATATGCCTGAGGGCGTGGAAGAGGGCATTGTTAAGGGTTTGTATCCCCTTAAAAAATCGACCGCAAAGTCTAAGAAGCGCGTACAGCTGATGAGTGCCGGTACGATCATGCGTGAGGTCGAAGCAGCCGCTGAAATACTTGACAAAAATTACGGGGTTGTAGCTGACATCTGGAGCATGACGAGTGTTAATGAGCTCGCACGCGACGGTCAAAGGATTACACGACGCAACATGATGAACCCGACGGAGCAGCCTCAGGTGCCCTATGTAACACAGTGCCTTGAGTCAACCGAGGGGCCGATTATTGCGGCGACCGATTATATGCGTGCGCATACCAATCAGATTCGGGAGTTCATGCCTCGGTCATTCACCGTCTTGGGCACTGACGGCTTCGGGCGAAGCGATACTCGAGCAAAATTGAGAGAGTTCTTTGAGGTCGATCGTCGGTATGTGGTGCTTGCCGCAATGACGGCGCTCGCGGACGAAGGTGTGATTCCAAGAGCAGATCTCGCAAAGGTCATGAGTGATCTCGGCATCGACCCCACTAAACCTGATCCCACAACGGTATAAAGGAGAGAGATCGTGGCGAACTATACGATTTGTGTTCCTGATATTGGCGGTGCCGAGGGTGCCGAAGTGGTTGAGCTACTCGTGGCTGTTGGTGACCAGATTACCCTTGAGCAAAGCTTGATTGTTCTCGAATCAGACAAAGCTTCGATGGAGATTCCAGCATCGCATTCAGGGATCATTACAGAGCTTAAGGTTGCGGTCGGTGATGCGTTGTCAGAGGGCGATGCTATTTTGATTCTCGAGCTTGACGACGTTGACATCTCAGTCGAGAGCCAACCGGATACATCGGCGTCGATTCCTGAGGCAGTCGAGATTGCTACGACCGCCACCTCATTTGATGAACCGCCTGTCGCAGCACCAACTGCCGCGCTGGAAGAGATCGAACTAACAATCGCCGTGCCTGATATTGGCTCCGATGGTGATGTAGAGGTTGTCGAAATACCTATTACCGTAGGCGATGTCTTGGAGGAAGGTGACTCTCTTGTTGTACTTGAGTCCGATAAAGCGTCAATGGAAGTTCCTGCGACCGCTGCGGGCGAAGTGCTCGAGTTGCTTGTTAAGGCAGGTGACATGGTGAAGGAGGGCTCACCTCTAGTACGTATGCGCTCGTCTTCATCCCACGTACCCGCAACAGACTCTGAGGCACCTGCACCTGCACCTGCACCTGCACCTGTACCTGCACCTGGACCGGTAAGCTCTACAAAGGTCAGTGACGCCAGTGGCCTCTACGTGGGTCCAGCTGTGCGAAAGCTCGCACGCGAGTTTGGCGTTGACCTGATAGCGGTCAAAGGATCCGGTCCAAAGGGGCGAATCATCAAGGAAGATGTTCAAGCATACGTCGCCAAACGTTTAGCTGAACTCTCATCAGGCGCGGTCACCTCTGGTTCTGGTATTCCCACAGTTGCAGACGTGGACTTTGCCAAATTTGGATCTATCCGTCGCGAGGAGCGCTCGCGCATCGACAAAGTAACCGCGGCTAATATGTCGAAGTCATGGCTCAACGTGCCACATGTCACACAGTTTGATGATGCAGACATTACAGACTTGGAGTCCTTCCGCCAGTCGCTGAAAGCCGAGGCAGAGCGACGTGGTAGCAAGCTTTCGCCGCTGCCCTTCATCATCAAGGCGGTCGCCTTGGCGCTCAATGAAAACCCAAAGATCAAATCGTCCCTCGCTGAACAGGGCGAGGCGCTCATTTATAAGGATTACTGCCATATCGGGATGGCGGTCGATACGCCCAACGGGCTGGTGGTTCCAGTGCTTCGTGATGCGGACAAGAAGTCGATTTGGCTGCTGTCTGATGAGATTCGTGATCTAGCAGCAAAGGCCAAAGACAAAAAGCTAAAACCCGATGAAATGCAGGGTGCCGTTTTCACCGTAAGTAGTTTGGGGAATATCGGCGGCAGAGGTTTTACGCCGATCGTCAACACACCAGAGGTGGCTATTTTGGGCGTCAGTAAAGCGTCCACCCAGCCCGTTTGGGATGGTGAGGCTTTTCAACCACGGGTGATGTTGCCTGTGTCGCTCTCTTACGATCACCGTGTTGTTAATGGTGGTGATGCAGGTCGCTTCCTGACTTACTTGGTAGGCTTGCTTAGTGATATCCGTCAGTTAGCGATGAGCTAGATCCCCCTGAACCGGTGCTCAATCAGGGGTTGCAGCGCCGGGTGCATCACCACGACCTGCTTTGGGCGGGCCCTGCTTAAACTGGATTGTTGAGGTGCAGCAAAGCTATCACACCGCTGAAGGCATCGTCTGTCGAGTCACAGCCAGGTTTCTGCGAGCCTGAAGAAGCCAAGGGCTGATCCACAGTGACGTTTTCAAGCGCCCAAATGAGTCGCAGGTACTATCCTTCCAGTTTCAATTTCAGCTCTAGCTCTAACTCTAACTTCGTGGAGGGCTAATCAAGCCTCTGCCTCGTCACAGCGGTTTCGCTGTTCTAAGCGATCTCAAATAATAAGACGAGGTGTCAATGACACCCGCAGAGATGGCGCCCTTTGACGCCGTTTCTCTCATTCTTACAATCAGCCGGTGTTGCGCATGCCTGCCGCAACACCCGCTATCGAGACCATCAGTGCGCGTTGGACCGATTCGCTTTCGTTTTCGCGTACCCGACGTAACAACTCTATCTGAACCAGATTGAGCGGTGCGGTGTAGACGTTGCGAAGGCCGATTGACTCGAGTCCCCACGGGTCAGAGGCCATGAGCGTATCGACATCAAGTATTTCCATTAGCGACTGGATATCTGCGCTGAGCTGTTGCCGTAAATCACTGCCCAAGCTTCGAAGCTCTTCGCGAACGAGCGTATCGTCATAAAGCGAGTTGATGACGAGATCTGACTTTGCGTAGACCATGTCGAGCATGGATAAACGCGACGCAAAGAAAGGCCACTGATCGCGCATCTCTCTTAGGCGGTTTAACTGTCCGTTTTCGACAGCGCTGGTAAGCGCTGAGCCCGCGCCAAGCCAAGCAGGCAAGACGAGACGACTCTGCGACCAAGCAAAGATCCACGGGATAGCGCGCAGTGTCTCAATACCTCCTCCGGTACGTCGACGCGCGGGACGTGAGCCGAGAGGAAGGCTGGCCAACTCTGGTTCGGGAGTTGCCTGCCTAAAGTACTCAACAAAGTTTGGGTTCCCCTTGACCCAGCTTCGATAGTCACTGCATGCCTGTTCGGCAAGCGTATCCATGAGCTCTCGCCACTCAGGCTTGGGAATAGGCGGGGGCGTAAGATTACCGCGCAGTATGGCACTGGTGTATTGCCCCAGTGTATTGATCGCAAGGGGCTTGAGCCCTAACTTGACGCGAATCATTTCACCCTGCTCAGTTACTCGCAGTCCATGCTCGAGTGACCCGGGTGGCTGTGAGAGTAGCGCCTGGTGAGCGGGCGCCCCTCCGCGCCCAATAGTCCCACCACGACCATGAAATAACTGCAGACTGACGCCGTGTGACTGGCAAACATTCAATAGCGTTTCCTGGGCGCGGTATTGTGCCCAGCCAGCGGACAGCATACCTGCATCTTTCGCGCTGTCTGAGTAGCCAATCATGACAACCATCGAGTGGTGAGTTCGCTTCCTGAATTCGTCGTCACTTAACAGCGCATCCAGGGTGCTAGGTGCACCATCGAGATCATCCAGTGTCTCAAAGAGTGGAGATACCGGTAAATCGATTGGACCCCCTGTTGCTTTCAGCAGGAGTTGAACCGCGAGCACGTCCGACGGATCTGATGCCATGGAAATGACATAACACCCCAACGCCTCGCGTGGCGTGTCGGCAATCACTCTGAAGGTGTCGAGGACTTCCTGACAGGGTTCTGATGCTTCGAAATGCAGGGGTAGAAGGGGTCTCGGGTTAGTAATTTCAGCCTTTAAGAATGTCTGCTTATCGGACTCGCTCCAGTCGCTGTAGTTGCCCAGTCCAAGCGCCTGAGTGATTTCGCTAATGACGTCGCTGTGGCGAGTGCTTTCTTGGCGAATATCGAGTGTCACTAGGTGTGCACCAAATGACTCTAATCGCCGGATGAGATCCAGCAGTTTTCCGTTGGCAATAGCCGATAAGCCTACTTCAGCGAGAGACCTTTGGCACTGTTGCAGCGAAGCAATGATATCTGCGGTGAAAAGAACAGGAGGAAGAGGGTTCTTACTGTCTTGAATGTAGGCCCCCAGTGCATCGCGCTGCTTGCGAACCGTGTCGCGAAGCGGCTTTAAAACTGCCCGATACGGTTCGCGTACGTCGCCTGCTAGTGCACGAAGCTCCTTTGTTGCTTGCGTGACAGAGAGTTCTTCGTAAATTACTTCTAGGTCCCGATTGATGAGATCAGCCGCTTGCCATCGGCTGATGATCATTGCGCGTCGAGTAACTGTCGCTGTGACGTTTGGGTTGCCATCGCGGTCGCCACCAATCCAGCTCGAGAGTCGTACCACGGGCTTTGTGCGTGGTGGCAAATCGAGTCCGAATTTGTCGGCAATGGCATCTAGGTCCCGCAAAAATTCTGGAATGGCGTCCCACAGCGAATTTTCAATCACAGCAAAGCTCCATCGAGCCTCATCTATCGGAGTTGGGCGCTGCTCCAAAAACTCCTCGGTGTGCCAGATTTGTGCAATCAAGTCAGCCAGTCGCGATTGGATACGCGCTTCGCTGGCAAGGCCGGACTCAATGTCGGTGAGACAGTCATGAATCTCACCGTGTTTGTGAATCAATGTCCGCCGCGTGATCTCCGTCGGGTGAGCAGTGAGCACGAGATCTATGTGCAAATTCGCGATGGCATCTGCCAGCGCTTCTTTCTCGACGGACTGACTCAGCTCCTCAATAGTACTGGATATTCGGTCGTATGCACCGAAGTGACCACTAACTGACTTAGTGGTAGTAAAGTGCTGATCGGCGATGTTGGCGAGATTCAAAAACTGCGCAAAGCCACGTGAGATCAGTAAGAGCTGCTCCGAATCGAGTTTTCGCAGCGCATTGAAAAGCGCAGTTGTCTCCTCTACATCGGTAGCTGATTTTGATGCTTGCCGGATGGATTCGATCGTCTCGTAGAGATCTTCGCCGACTGTGGAGCGAATAACATCGCCCAGCGTATCGCCGAGTAGTCGCACATTCTGACGCAGGGCAGATGTGTCTAGGAGTAAATTGTTTGTCATGGCTTAACTCGTTGGGAATCGTGTTTCCTTAAGGCTGTCTTTGATTCGAGCGAGATGAGGTGTGAAGCCCTCTCCGCGACGAAGCGTTACGCCGGCGGCAAGAACATCCAGTATGACAAGCTGCACCAGTCGAGACGTCATGGGCAAATATTGCTCTGTGTCTTCTTCTACTTTTACGGTGATACAGCAGTGGCTTTTTTGTGCCAGGGGAGAGCCCTCGGCAGTTAAAGAGACGATCGTCGCTTCTGTTTGGCGGGCAATCTCAGCAGCCTCAACCAAAACTTTTGTTCGACCCGTATGCGAAATAAAAAAGAAAAGATCGCCCACGCCTGCTGATGCGGCGAGCATTCGCTGCATTAGCGGATCCTCGTGCGTGAAAACCGGTACATTGAACCTGAAGAATTTGTGTTCCGCATCCCGCGCTACCGCTGCTGACGTCCCGAGGCCAAAGAAATAAACGCGGCGCGCCTGCGCAATTTGGTCAACCGCTTGTGCAATTGCTTTCAGCGGCAGCCCTTCCTTGGCGGTCAGTAGGGCGTTGATTGCGTTGTCGAACAGCTTAGCCGGAAACGTGTTGATGTCGTCCGAGAATTCAACAGAGCGGCTTACGTATTTAACGCCTGAGGCTAGAGACGTTGCTAGCTTAAGTTTGAAATCAGGGAAGCCCGTTGCGCCAAACTTTTTGCAAAAGCGATTTACGCTGGGCTCACTTACCCCCGCGGCAGACGCTAAAGATGCAATGCTGGAGCGCGTAGCTTCCTCGGGCGCTTTGAGAATGGCATTAGCCACTTTCGCTTCAGACTTATTGAGTTCATTAAGCTGGCGCTGGATAACGGCAAGTAAATTGGGTTCAGACGTCATTATGAGGTCTATGCTGGTAATATTATTACGAATAATGCCTGAATTACTGACGTTTCGCACCGAAATTTTGAATATTCCGCCTCTTAAATTGTAATAAAACGAAAAATAAGCACTTATTTACTGTTTTTTGTTTGTCATTTAGTAAATTTACTACATAATAGTCGCCATAAAAGGGGAGCCTTATGGTCAACGTAGCTATTAATGGATTTGGGCGTATCGGGCGTAATGTTTTGCGGGCACTATACGAGCGGCCAGAGATGGCTTCTCGCCT
>Ga0181552_10001745_pt1 | contig 16411 bp, 22 predicted proteins | sample 011ome_18_FD_130583 | JGI IMG/M metagenome (GOLD analysis project Ga0181552, IMG submission 130583) | Coastal salt marsh microbial communities from the Groves Creek Marsh, Skidaway Island, Georgia - 011501BT metaG (megahit assembly) | ecosystem: Environmental > Aquatic > Marine > Intertidal...
ATTTGAGTAGAATTGAGTGATGTGTGCTCGCGGGTGTTGTGACAAACCATCTATATTCAGATGAAAAATCAATATCGTCGATAGACGCATAATCCGCGTCTTCGTTATATGGGTCTACTGTATTGACACTATGCCCTAGATTTTCGAGTTTGGATTTCAATATATTACCAAAGTATCCAATACCTATTATAACACAATTCATTATTAAAGATTATACCTTATTCTTTAATAATGGAGGTTCCATATAATGATCTGTCTAGAATACACGAACCATTGCGCGAATCGTTTCACGAATCATTGGATAATGTGTTAAACACGTCCGGTTTTGTAGGTGACGTTGTGTTTGCGGATGCATTCAAGAAGTATACAAATTCTGATTACTGTATCACATGTAATAGTGGTACAGACGCTTTGTATATAGCCATAAAGTCCCTTGAACTCAAACCGGGTTCTAGGATCGCCGTACCCGCTATTTCATATGCAGCGACTGCCATGGCAGTGGTAAACGCCGGTCATGTACCCGTATTTATTGACGTGGATCCAGAGACTGGACTCATGTTAGTTGACACTGTGAAAGATGTAGATTGTGTCATTCCAGTTCACTTATATGGGCAGTGTGTAGATGTACATACACTACTTAAATTGGGTGTTCCCATCATTGAAGATTGCGCACAAGCACACGGTGCCACTATAAATGACACACATGTTGGTAACTTTGGTGTCATAGGATGCTTCTCGTTTTATCCAGGTAAAAATATGGGTGCACTCGGTGATGCAGGTGCATGTATAACAAATGACGAAGAACTGTCTATAAAAATGAAAATGTATGCGAGTCTTGGATCTCCAAAGCATAGTCGATATGAACACGTAACAGATGGTATAAATTCACGCATGGATGGAATGCAAGGTTTATTTCTTACAGAAAAATTAAAACATCTTGATGATTGGACGAATCAAAGAATATCACTCGCAGAGACATACCAACAAGGTGAAGATTTTCCTAAGAGAAGTCAAGTCGGTAAAGATGTGTACCACGTGTTTTATACTTTACAAAACGAACGAGAAAATTACATAAAATACATGAATGACAGAGGCGTTCAAACCGGTATTCATTATCCACATCCTTTATCAGAATTGGAATGCTTCAGTGAATATCACATTTTGTGCAAAAATGCGATTGAATTTTGCAAAAAGTGTGTGAGTTTACCGTTATTTCCAGGTATGACGAAAGATGAACTCGAATTTACATTAAAGAGTCATAGAGATTTTCATCTTCTCTCAATTTAAGTACGCCATCCGTCCATCTATTATTATCTTTATCTACCGACTTTACGTGTAATATAGCTAATTGTGGATGTGGAGAAACACCGATAGTCGTTTTATATCCAGATATGGATTCATGTAGACTATTACCGTACTTTATCCGAGAAGGTTCATTTTTGTAAACGCGATCTATATAATCCGGCCAATTTACCCAATCGTATTCATTTACAGTAAATCCATGGTCTTTGTACCATTCGTCTGTCGCACCCAAGCATATATTTATTCGTGGAACTTTTATTAATTCGGCGTTTGTTTCCGTTATAATATTTTTTATGTTTTTTATAAGTTTTTCTTTTGGCATTTCATCTGGGTCTACTATAAATATATAATCACCCGAACATTTACTCGTATGAAAATTGCGATGCGCACTGAAATCATCATCAAAATCTCTCTCACATGTAACTATATCATCTTTAAAGTGTTCCAATACACGTAAAACTTGTGGCGTTACATGAGCGGTGTCCACCAAAATATTAATTTCATCTTCAGTGTCCTTTGTTCTTTTTAAAAATGAAATGAGCGAATATAAATCTTTTGACTCATTGCACACAGTTATTGCATACGACAGTTTCATTATTAATATTAAAGAATATGACGTCTTTAAGTTAAATATGATACCAGACGTGATTCATAAAGTAATTATAGTAGATGAAGGTAAATTACCTGCATTACCACATGAAATGAAAAAAGCCATAGAAACATTTTATAGAATGAATCCTGGTTACAAAGTAAAGTTGTTTTCTGGAAATGATTGCGTCGAATATATAATGACGTATTTTAACGATAGAATCCTCGAAGCTTACAAAAAATTAAAACCATATTCATATAAATGTGATTTGATGCGCCATTTGATATTGTATAATGAAGGTGGGTGGTACACAGATGCAAGGATGATATGTTATCAACCACTTGATGTATTAAAAAAATACAATAAAGAATTTTATGTGTGTGTAGATACACCACAACAGCAGTTGTGTATGACGACTGGATTCATTGGTTCTATTCCGAAGCACCCAATTTCCGAAAAAATGATAGACATAATCTTATGGAATATAGACAAAATGCATTATGGTATGGATTGTCTCGCACCAACTGGACCAGGTGCATATATAAATGCATGCATAGATCATTTACGAATGTTTCCATCAAAGTGTATGATAGGAAAACACGTGATAGATAATGGCGAGCAATTTATAGATTATGAATGTGGACGCATTGCAAAAGTTAAGTATAATAATGCAAAAGGCGCAGATAACAGTGATATAAAGGGTGGTAATGATTATGGTGAAATGTGGAGGAATTGGGACATCTACTTAGTCAATACGTAGATGTAAATCTTCTCCTCGTCATCTGTTATGAACTCAGTTGTTAATCCTTCGATTCGAGATAAAATAAAATCTACAACTTTCCAGTTATCGAATATAGTAATATCCTCTATGATTAGTTTTGAACCTTTATTCATTCTACTGATAAGTGAAATAATAGAATTTACATCGGCTGTAATGTGATGGAGTCCATCGATTATAGCGAAATCAAATGAAACATCCTTAAATAAGTTATCCAATTCATCTTTATTGAGTTGATCGACTTTAGCGGTTTTGATATTATCTTCTTCAAATAGAATTTCTTCATCTATATCGGCTCCATATACTTTAGAACCCTTTACAAAATCTCTGAATGCCCGTAGAGATGAACCGGGGGTGGAATCAAACCCCTGTTCTTGTTTGTAGAAGAACATAGTAGATGCGATGTTTGGATTTTTGGTTCCCATACCAATTTCGAGAATGTTGATGTCTGTTTTGGAGGATAATACATTACTATAGTATTTATAATAAGGATTTATGAACTTATCTGAACCATACTTAATAAACAATTCCTTTAGTTCTTCTTCGCTGTCATTTGCAAATGCAGTGTACTTTTTTACGGTAGGTGTATAGTCAGTGAGTGCTATACACTCTAACATGTTGGGAATAAAACTACTAGCACCTTCTATCCAAAAATATGGATGATCCTTTGCACCAGTGGATTTGAAATAATTTGATAGTGGACCTATGTTTAATTCTTGCATGTTTATATTTGTATCTTGTGAAAACTTTAAACTCACTAAAAAATTCTCCAATTTATATAACATGCTCGAAGAGGAGCTTGACGACCTCACTAGAAAGAGGTCGGAATTAGACGACATTATAGCAGACCTCTACGAACTAAAACCACTTTTAGAAAAGTGTGAAAGTGACACTGTTCTAAAAGAATATAATGAATGTGATGTATCTGTTCTGTCTCTTGCAGAGTGGTACATACGTACCAAACCACTTTTTAAGTATATCGTATCTTGGCTCAAGATGTATTACGAACAAAAATTAGAAACAAAACAAGAAACAGACCAATTGAAACAAAAAATAAAAACACTGCGTCACTCCGTACTCGCGTCATTTAATAAATCTTGAGAATCTCAGCCACAGCAGGGTGTCTCAGGATGTCTTCGTCGTGCATCATCACATGTTCAACGTATTCAAATTCATTTCCCTTGAGTTTGTGTACGAGATCCGCCAGACCATTTTTTCGATTTGTCAGGTCACTTTGTTTCAGGTCACCCATGACGACCATTTTAGAATTTTCACCGAGGCGTGTGAGAAGCATTTTCATTTGGTTCGGTGTACAATTTTGCATTTCATCTCCGATGATGAACGCATCATTAAATGTTCTCCCTCGCATAAATCCAAGTGGTTCGACTCGCACGGCATACTCCAACTGGTTACGCGTCATGTGTGACTCGAATACGTCCATCATAGGACGAATCCAAGGTTCCATTTTACGTTCCATTTCCCCGGGAAGATACCCCATATCTTCGTCAGCGGCAACAATGGGTCTCGTTAATATAATTTTAGTACATTCTTTAGCCTTGAATTTTTCAGCTGCATATTGGCATGCAAACATAGTCTTACCAGACCCAGCTGGACCTGTAGCGATGATGATTGGTTTGTGTGATTGTAATACTCGCGTATATTCGATTTGCCCCGGGGTTTTTGGAAGATTCATATAATATTACTTAAGGTTTTTTCTTTATTACATTGTAAGATGGAGTTTTACTTTGTAAATGTTGGCAGAGCCAATTTGGCTACTATAATTGACCCAAAACGTGTACCGCGAGCTATATGTTTTAAAGATAGGGTAAATGCTGTAAAGTATGTTGATTATCTTTCCACACACAGGTCAAAATTTGGTTACTGGCCGAATGTTGATTTAAGTGAGCCGGTCACTAAGATTACTCCAAAACATGGTGCAAAAAAGCGTACACCCGACTATGTAAGAAAGTTCATAAAAATAAATACGCTCAAACAACATGAACTTAATGGAATATCTATGACTTCTGGGTTATCTTACTTTTACTGTCACGAATTTGAATATGATGATGAACTATTGAAATTGAATTTGCGTGGTCAAGAAATTGATGGTATGGTTGACGATAATATGTACAAAGAATCACTTGAATGTAATTTAAAGATAGAATAGTCTACTATAGTATACAATGAGTTCATTTTCATTTAAATTTGACCCAACTAAAAAGGAGCACGTCGAATGGCTTAAGGCGGCGGGTGACAGTTTTAAGAAATCCATGCGCGAAAAAAATGATTTCATGAAAGTTGTGAATGAAAATCCAATTTCAGACGACAAAATAAACCCCCAGGATTGGGCACAACTTCATTTTGTGTTGGCGATGAAATATACAGACGCGGTTTTCGATGGCACTGCATACATTCCAAAATAAAAAAGTTGCAATAGATAAATGAGAACATACATAGGTGTACTTGCCCTCGTCATTGTTTATTTTTTGTTAAGTTCGAGTGAACTATATGTGCCCCGTGTATTGGATAGTGATTGGCTGGCTACTCGGAATGATCCAGAGAGAAAGGGGTCTCCATTCAATAAATGTTCCCCCGAATCATTTGAAGAATGCGCAAAAGTTAAATTTCCATACCTAAGTAGGTATTAATTATTGTAGTAAGTAAAGGCACGCTATGATCAGAGACTACGTTATATCTAAATACGCCGAACTTTTGGATTTACCAAAAGAACACACACTATGCGTGAATCTCGAGAAAAGTACACATAATTGGGCCATTAATAGGAGTACGTCACTCGGTGATGTCGCCGCAGCTGATAATTATAGGCACATGAATCGTTACAAACACAAGTTTCTCCAGATTCAATATAATTTGAAAAAATCACCCGACCTCAAGCATAAAATTTTAAACGGTGTCATAAAAGCCGCATCTATCATGGATCTTTCACCACACGCTTTATGGCCGGAAGGACCGTGGGCAAAAACATTCAAAAAATATGCAGAAAAGAATATGAAAAAGGATTACGTTTCGACCATGTTACAAGATGCAAATTATAAGGGTATATTCAAGTGTAAGAGGTGTAAGTCGCACAAAACAACATATTATGAAATGCAAACTAGAAGTGCGGATGAGCCAATGACTGTGTTTATCACGTGTCATAATTGCGATTCTCGGTGGAAATCATAAGTTACTTTAAGAATAAAACATTACGTTAGTAAATGGACAATCAAATCGTGGACGTGCAATTCGAAGATGGAACAGTCTCCATATGCCAGATCATAGATCAGGTCGGGAGTGATTATATTGTATCCGAATTGATATGTAAAAGGGATGGAACATGTAAATTCTCAGATGATACATGCCCGGTTGCGAAAGATGCCGTGTGTGGGTTTTATGATGTAACAAAACTAGAAGATACGGAATTATTCAGACGAGTTTCTGGAAACGTGTATGAAACTATTTATGATTCGGATGAAGATTATGAAGCGTCGACTGATGAAGACATTGAATCTGAATCTGATATTAGCTTAGATGATGATGAAGAAGAATATTAATTTCTGTGTATGTAATAAATGAAGAACACGAATCAAACACTTATACTCGCGGTAGTTGCCCTTGTCACCCTTTACGCATTTATGTACCAACCAAAGCAACGCAAGGAAGGTTACTGTGGTGCTTGTCAGAAGTAAATCAATTAAACGTTAGATGCGCCATTTAAAAAATGGCACCGTACAGACCACCTAACACACATTATAGTGAATTAGATGTCTCGTCGTACGAGGAAGATGATATTTTCAAGTTTGTAGGTAAGTCTGGTAAAAGGTTTTATTGGCTTACGCGATTTCTTGATTTGTCCTATCTCTGGTACGACAAGAACCGTAAAGTCATTGAAATTTGGGGTCCTTATGAATCTCTGCAGAATTTTCAGGCCCATCACATCATTGAATGTGAATTAGACCTAAGTTGTAATAAAGAATAACTGAATTTAATATAAAATGTACAAACGTCCCGCATTGAGATTAAGAGAATCATGTACTACCTCGTCCATGCGACCGATAGAGGGTACATTTTTGCATTCTATAACTAATAATGAAAATACTAAATATTTTGAACCGCGAGAAACATACATCGCTAATTATGATAATTATATTGAAACCTTACGTAAATCGTGTGAGATGAGTGGCGCCAAGTTTAAAGTTCCAAAGTATATTTTGCCTATGCCGGAAATAGACCCAGTACCCCTAAAAAAGAAATCACTGATTGGATTTGTTGACGATGTCATCGTGCGTATAAATGTTTTGAAATGTGGTAAAGTCCGAGTTAAACTCATTACACATATGGCGACATTGTATGAAAAGTATTTTTCAAAAAATAAGATTCCGCCATCTAAAATGTTAGCCGCGGCGTTGAAAGCGCTTGGGTATGATGAAAGTTATACATCCAAAGTACCCGATATAATTGAAAACAGACGAAAATCAATGGACATTCGATGGAAAACACTCGATGATATGTTTAATAAACCATCTGCGTCTAATTCTAAGAAAAAAGCTAAAAAAGAACCAGACGTTGAAGTTGAAGTTGAAGTTGAAGTTGAACCAGAAGAAGATGATGACGATGAAGAGGAAGACGATTCCGCACCAGCCGAAGAAGCGATTGGTAGCGACGAAGTTGAAGACGATGAAGAAGTAGTCGAAGAAGAGTATTTTTCTGATGGAGAATAAACCTAAGTGATAATGTAGTCATATTGTAATCACATTTAAAATGTTCATCACAAACGTCCTCGCGAATAATATTATTCTCGACCGAGCCGTGTTTTGTGATATAAAACAGGCTTCAACTTACGCACTAAGCAAATCTAGAGAAAAGGTTTGGAGACTCAGTGACACCTCAGTGTACTACGGAAACGTTGAATCGAGAGTGTACGAAATAAATATCGAAGAATCATCTGACCACAACGATGAACATATTCTTTCTTTCCTTGGATCCATGTGAAAACGCAAAAATGAACTGCGATCAGCACGTCGTAAAAATTCAATTGGAAATCGTGCAAATGTTATATACGGCGTGGCATTTGTCCATGCAGGGAGACTATGTATCGACACACGCACCTTTCATAAAGAATGGGACTCGACGCGGGTATCGACCGGCACATCCCAAACATCCGATGACCATGTGGGTTGCGTCATCTTTAGAAAACTATATGTACGCGTGTAAGATTGGCATCGCTCTCACACTCGAATACACGCGTAGATATAGAAAAATACACACATGCGCAAAGCATTTGATGTGGTTATGGGATAATCATCCGGTACATTTCGAAATGCATATAAGTGATACCGCATATTATTCAAGGGAAGGTATCCCAGAATGTATGCCTGAAATGTACCATACATCATCCATAACTGATGCATATCAAATGTACTACATGATAGAAAAGATGCAATTTGCTAGATATAAAGATTTCTGTGTTTAATGTAATATGTTAACAAGTGCTAAACTTTTTAGTGCACCTTCAATATCAGTGAAAAAAAATGATAAACCTCAACCTAAACTATTCAGTCAATTTATCAGGGGTGTGAAGAAGAATGAAGTTCAAGACGTTCTTGTTCAACCCAATAACCGCGTCGTGTACTATATGGATGAGAACGATGAACTATCGATTTCAAACTATGTGCCATCCGAAGCGTTTTGGAATACACTCATTGAGAGTGACGCAAATGTAAATTTAGATCTCGCAGCGTCTAACGCATCGATCAGTGATGTCATGTCTATTGGATTTACTTTACTTCTCGGATTCGCACTCTTACGCATGTTACTTTCCGGTGTTGGTGGTGCGGGTATAAATCCATTTAACATGAGTGAGAAACCCACCGAAGTAGAAAATGAAATAACCACGCGTTTCGACGATGTTCAGGGCATTGATAGTGCGAAGGATGAACTTCAAGAGATCGTCGGTTTTCTTCGTGATCCCACACAATACATCGTGAGTGGTGCGAAGATTCCAAAAGGGGCTTTACTCACGGGTAAACCAGGTACCGGTAAAACACTCCTCGCTCGCGCGATCGCGGGTGAGTCATCTGTACCGTTCATTCAGTGTTCTGGTTCATCTTTTGTCGAGATGTTCGTCGGTGTTGGCGCGAAGCGCGTACGTGACGTGTTTGAAATGGCACGTAAAGTACAACCATGCATTATATTCATCGATGAAATAGACGCCATTGGCAAGAAACGCTCTATGAATGGTTTTTCTGCGAATGATGAACGTGAACAAACCATTAACCAACTCTTAACTGAAATGGATGGATTCGATAACGATACACAAATAGTCGTCATCGCCGCAACAAACCGTCTTGATATTCTCGATGACGCATTGCTTCGCCCAGGTCGTTTCGATCGTAAGATTCAGGTGAGTCTCCCGGATGTATACGGTCGAGAGAAGATCCTTCAAGTCCATTCAAAGAATAAGAATCTTGCTCCCGAAGTCAATCTCATGGACACTGCGCGTCAAACGACTGGTTTTTCCGGTGCGGATCTCGAAAACCTCATGAATGAGTGTGCCATTCGTTCAGTCAAGGAAGGTACGAATGTCATCACACCATCTATTATTGAAGACATGTATCAACGTGTGGTCGTGGGTGCAAAGGGTGGACATCCAATGTCTGATGAACGTAAAAGACGTGTGGCTTATCATGAAGCTGGTCACGCTATCATAGGTGTATTGATGCCAACGTATGATGAAGTTCGTAAAGTAAGTATCATTCCACGAGGTGATGCAGGTGGGGTTACATTCTTTCAGCCCGCGACAGATGACAGAGGTATGTACACTAAGGAATATCTTTTGTCGCAGATCAAAGTCGCGTTAGGTGGACATGCAGCAGAAGAGATTGTCTATGGTAGAGAATCTGTCACCACTGGTGCGAGTAGCGATTTTGCACACGTGTACATGATTGCACGCGAAATGGTTTTAAATTATGGCATGTCTGACGCCATTGGTAAAATAAATGTACAAATGGATACACTATCCCAGCAGACATCATATCTCGTCGATCTCGAGGTGCATCGGATCACTGATGAATGTTATGCAGATGTCATTGAACTATTGTCTATACATAGAGCCGACCTCACACATCTCACAGATATTCTTGTTGAACAGGAGATTATTGATGGAAAGGTCGTGTACGATATGATAAAAAATGTAGAGGAATATTAGATATGAGTGCCTTTCTCCCACCATCTGGACGCAAAGGTTCTATAACTGCAATAGTCACACGCCGGGCAGTTTCTCCCACATCTGATATTGGTCGTAGACAGTCATTTACTGGTACGTCCAGTAGAATTAGTGGTGGCGGTAGAGATTCACCAATAACGGGTGTAAGAAGTGTAAATCGTATCATGGGTGAATTTGACCGTGATATCGCACAAACACCGTTTGGTAGGAGGGGTCTCGTTATAGGAAATACGCAATCTGAACTCGAACAGTTAGAAAACGAAGCAAAACTTGAACTTAATAAAGAAACGAGAAAGATGGAAAATATGGAAAGACAAGGCAAGACTCCTATTATCGACATAAATAAACAAAAAAATAGAGTGAAAAAATCCAAATCGATGTATGAAAAAGTAAAAACCGCTATAAACAAAGTTACACGAACTGATAAAAAGAGGACGCGTACTGACAATAAAAGAGATAAGAGTACACAAGTAGCTTCACTGAATTTAGTGGGTGCACTGCAACGGGCGATTAAAACTAAAGGTGTGGGTGGTAAAGAGAATGTAATCGAAACACAGGCACCACATAAGTTTACGAGTAAACCATCGAAAAATATTAAAAAGCCGGTAGCAAGAACAAAAACAAATTCTCTCAGTAATATTAAGATGGGACCGGCACGATCATTGTTTCCTAACAATGAACCACCCACTATTTCCGAAGGTTCCAATATTAAACCAAAAACTACAACACCCACAAATCAAACTATACCAACAGCCACAAATCCACCACCAATAAAAAAACAACATGAGGAGGCTAAACGTGCGGGTGCTAAACGAGCTTCAAATGAAAGACGCGAAGAATGGGAACGTGAAGGACCACCCAGAGCACGGAGATCACTCGAACCAATATTCAATCAAATAGCCAAGCAAAAAAACACACCACCCGGGATCACAAAGACAAATCTCGAACGTCTTTTCCAACCATTCAAACAACCCGTGACCGTGACCGTTGCACCGACCATTTCCGTAAAAGGTGGGTCGGTACAAGCGACGGGTGGATCAGCAAAACAAGGTATTGTAATGCTTAAATCGAAACTCCCACAAAAGAAAAAGAAAACACCACCCAAACCACAGTACTTGAAATCACCGGCAACAATTCGTCGTGAAAAGGAAAAGGCGCGTAGCATCGCCATACGTAAGCAACTCGTTTCTTCCATGCGAACGCCAACAAAAGGTCAAAGAAAAACTCACGTGATTCAACTCATCGATCGCGTGCTTCGTAAAATGAAAGCCCCTAAAGACGTCGAAAATAAACTTATTAAGGTGTACGAGAGCCTAAGTGAGAAGCAAATTAAGAGTTTATTCGGCGGGCGTTCACCCGAATTCGTGAAGAAGACACTCAAGAAACAAGTCGAATATCTTAAGAAAAAGAGATAAAGAATACACTTCATTTCATAAGTAATGAGCTATATAGCATGGGACACTGAGACTACTGGTCTTCCCATGGCCCGGTCCCGGGCAACCCCGGATAACATAGATAATTTTAAACACTGTCGTATGTTGTCGTTGGCACTCGTGAAGTATACCTCTAGCGGACGGGAGGTATCTTCATATCACGGTATCGTGTATCCAGCTGATTTTGAAGTCAAGGCGACGGAGATTCACGGAATTACACCCGAGCATGCGAAGGCGGTGGGTAAACCATTCAAACAAATATATGACACATTCCTCGAGTTAACACGCGGTGTGGATATTCTCGTTGCACACAATTCACGCTTTGACGAAGACGTGTTATTCTCCGAGTGTTACAGGCATGGTTTGAGTGTTGAACCGTTCAAACGTTTGCGTTTCGTGTGTACCCTAGACATGACCAAACGTGTGTTTTTGCGAAACATGAAATTGGGTGTGTTATATGAAAAACTCTTTGGTGAGGAACTCGAGGGGGCGCACGATGCACTCAATGATTCTCGTGGGTGTGGGCGTGTGTATCCATATCTACGGGACAAAAAACCAAACATCAAGGAGATTGGTGTGCCCAAGATTGTTCTCAAGGCGTCCGATGTGGCTGGTATCATCGGGAGAAGTCAGTATCGCCCGCCACTAGAAATAGTGGATGAGTTATGGAACAAATATATGCCGAGTACATTCGCGGGTCAAACCAAGGAACAAATCGCTGTCAAGGCGATAGAGACATCTAGTGTGGCAAAAGAACTTCTCAAGGATGTTGAGCAATTCAAGTCGACGAGTAGTTCAAGTGTAGAACAGAAATTTAGGGCGGTTTCTAACCAACTCGATAAGAACTCGGGACTTCAAAAGGTTGAGCTCGACGCAGCGAGAGACCATATTCGTAAAATGTTGTACACGAATCATGGTACTCGACACGAAAAGACCACTGCGGATAATTACGAAAACATGCGTGAAGATCCAGCGTTCTATACGTATGATGTGTGTAATCTCGCAGGAACTACATATCAAATTGTGGGACGCATTGACCGTATTCGTGATAACGACGATGGCACGAAAACGCTCGTCGAAATCAAAAATAGAGCGAGGGGTCTCTTCAGGGCGGTTCGTGATTATGAGGAAATTCAGTGTCAAACCTATATGGAAATGCTTGGGATAGATGAATGCGTTCTCATAGAACAGTATGACTCGAAGCGTTTGTCTCATGATATTAAACGTGACCGGACTATGTGGAATGACCAGATTCTTCCATCACTTCAAAACTTTTGTGAACGTTTCCATGACATGCTTTCAACAAACTAAAATCCATACATATAATAAATGGCGAACACACCTCCATCTACACCCAAGAGAAAAAGAACACCTTCTCCTCCGTCTACACCAAAAAAGGTCAAAACGCCCATGACACCCAAAACAAAAGCTGTGACGAATGCCTTGTCTAGGATGTCAACATCCATCAGATCACCTGAAAGACTCAAAAAAGAAGTGAGACGAAGTTTATTTTCACCCCAAAAATCAATCGCACAGAGTGCACGTGCGGCTAAAAATGCGATGATGACCGCACAAACACGTAAGATATGGAACGACATAAAAAATATTATAAATAAGGCAAAAGCGAATGCAAAGTCAGCTCAAAATAAAAATACCAATAAAAAGTAGTATGACCCGTCTTTGTGTACACGGAATACCAAGAATGGATTGTGTGTATTGCCGTAAATTGAATGATATATTAAATCAAAATACTATAACTCATCGTAAACTCATGAGACTCATCACGGCTATTAGTCATAATTCTACTTCAAATATAACCAGACGATTAAATCAATTAATTGAATATCCACGCACACCCATTCCTATCAGTAATAGAATGCGTCAAACTGTGAGGAATTTGATAAATGCACCCGGTAATAGAGCGGTTCGTGAACGGTTTGAAAATGCTGCTATGAATCAGATCATTCAAGTGGAGTTTAATTTGGAGGGAACATACTCAGGTAGTAATTCCGGGAGTCCATCTACGTCGAGTTCGAGTTCGAGTGCATACAGTAGATTGGGTAGCCCCAGGAACAGGCGAGCTCGAAGTATCACGCCAGTGTCTACGGTTCGTAATCGTTCCAGTTCACCCACTTCAAATGAAAATAACATGAACAGGTTCTCACCACCAAGGAAGAAATCTAAGTAGATGATATGGTGAAACTCGAAGATGTCATACGTAATGTGGCTATTTTTGGTAACGGTTTGTGTTTAGTAGACAGTGCTTTGAGATTTTTAAAATTTTGAAAATAACTTTCTTTCGGAAAAAAATAATTCCTTTTTCGAAAGAATTTAAAAACTACACCACATGTAATATTATAAGATGATCGAATTGGTTTCGTCCAGGCTTAGTCTCGGTAAGAGCAAGTATGGACACGGTGTTAGAACACATATGGATACCACTACATGGGGAACACCAAAGGATTCATGGATTGAGATGGCCATAGAAGAATACCTAGATGCCATCGTGTACACAGTCGCCGATTACATACGAAAGTTTGAACAACCGAGTGAACCAGATGACAATGAACGCATTCTAGAACTCGCGGCTAACCCCATACACATGTTAAGTGAGTGTCACGTAAAAATTGTCGAGATGCTGAAAAATCTTGTAGTAGTATCGTTAGCAATAAAATAGTAGCTACTATTAGATATGTCTAACGGTGCCGTCGCTCAATTGGTCGCGAGAGGCAAACAGGACGAACACATCACGGGGAACCCCCAGATAACATTCTTCAATTCATCCTTCAAAAGGCATAGTAATTTTTCGGTATTTACACAGGAGCAAACCATCGAAGGTGTTAGAAAACCTGGAAGTGTATCGACCGTCGTGTTAAAACGTTCAGGTGATTTACTCGGACCCGTGTATCTTGATGTAAAACTTAATGGTCAAGCGCAACTCATAGATGATTGGCGTGATGTCATAGAAGAAGTATCATTTTATATAGGTGGTCAGTTAGTGGATTGCCAAGATTCGGAATTTTCGGAAGACATCGCGATTGATCTTTTAGCGTCTACATACTCAAAGAGCTTTTCCGCGAGTCTTCACGGGGGTCTCGGTTCAAGTTCTTTCTTTTATCCATTACGGTTCTTTTTCTGTGAATCGTGGCAATCCAGTCTCCCAATGGTGGCTTTGCAATATCACGATGTTGAGATTAAAATTAAATGGGCGGAGAACTTTAACGAAAACTATTCATGTCATTTGAATGCGAAATACGCGTGCTTAGATGAACATGAACGAAACAAAGTGGCGTTGTCTGAGCACAATATGTTGATTTATCAAGTTCAAAAAAACAAACCTATGAATCAAATGGTTCAGGAACTCACATTTAACCACCCAGTTAAATTTATAGCGAGTAGTAACGTGAGTGGTTCTAACACACTCGTGTCACGTGTAAATAAAGTTAAAATTCAGGTGAATGGCTCCGATATTGACGAATCCAAGGTGAGTGTTCCATATTATACATCTGTACCCTGTTATTATAATACAGAGTTCTCAGCTGCCAACTCAGAAGGTATGTTTGTGTATCCATTTTGTTTGGTGACGTCTAAATATCAACCAACGGGTACTTTGAATTTTAGTCGCATAGATTCGTGTACGATTCATTGCACTGAAAACATAAACAGGGCTATTTATGCAGTTAATTATAATATTCTAAAAATAAAAGATGGTATGGGACGGGTAATGTATGTAGACTAAATTTCTGGTGTAGTAATAAAAACAATGGGGAGAGAAGACTTCTCCCAGAGTAGCCAACTATCTACTCTGGTAGGTAAACCCACAAATCGGTATCAAAGATTACCAAAAAATGTGAACACGCTCCGGAATTTAACTGGAGTTAAAATTAAACCAAATAATAGATATCACTATTCTATTTATCCATTGGTTCAAAAGGAATATCAGGCGTCGTATACACAGTTAACCAATCTTGATTTTTATTCGCCTATAATTACAATTCGAGGTTCAGCTGTTGTATCACATTTGGTGGGAACAGTATATGAAGATGAAGGTGTTACGGTTGATGAAGGTTCAACTTTGATATCGACTGAGTCTACAGTAGACGATACAACGTTTGGAACATACACCGTAACTTATACGGCTACCGATCAAGTTAACCCGGATACAACGGTGTCTCGTGTCGTTAGAGTTGGGTTACCACCTGATGTCACTATAAACGGCGCGAATCCATTTAATTTGGAAAAATTTGATGTTTTTGTAGATCCGGGTATAACTATTAATGATTCAAACTCTTCGCTCATTTCTACGACGAGTACAGTGAATAATATAGTCGTTGGTGCGTACACCGTCAATTATACCGTATCTAATCCTGTATTTACAGATGTATTTTCTAGAACGGTGCGTGTGAGAGATACCACCCCACCCGTGATAACCATTGCTGGTGATAATCCTTACACACTCGAACGCTTTAGTGTGTATACCGATCCTGGTGCGACAGTTGATATAGGTTCTGAACTCACGAATACGAATTTGGATGCAGTACAAAACACGGCTATCGGTTCGTTCGATGTGGTGTACACTGCATATGATGGTAATACGACCGTGACCGCTACACGTACGGTGAATGTAGTGGATACGGTACCACCGGTGATCACCATATTTGGTGATAATCCATACACTCTTGAGAGGTTTGACGTGTACACGGATCCAGGTGCAGTTGTTGATAGAGGTTCTATACTCACAACCGATCTGACAGCAATAGATAATACACTCACACATGGAAGTTCTTTCTTGGTGACGTATACGGCTACGGACGGTAACACCGCACATGATGTGACACAAACAAGGGTGGTCAATATATTGGACACTAAACCACCTGAGATCACGTTATTGGGCGACAATCCATATGAAATCCAACCCAGCGTTCAATTTCAGGATGTAGACCCCGGTTTCGAGGTTGATTTGGGTACATCCGTGAGTGTCGATTATTCGAATGTGTTAACCACTGATAATAGCATTTTTGATGTTATCTACACAGCGAGTGATGGTGTAAATCCGGATACAGTCCTTATTCGGCGTGTCGAGG
>Ga0181552_10001751_pt1 | contig 16388 bp, 16 predicted proteins | sample 011ome_18_FD_130583 | JGI IMG/M metagenome (GOLD analysis project Ga0181552, IMG submission 130583) | Coastal salt marsh microbial communities from the Groves Creek Marsh, Skidaway Island, Georgia - 011501BT metaG (megahit assembly) | ecosystem: Environmental > Aquatic > Marine > Intertidal...
ATAATAAAATTATTTTCATAAATATTTAAATAGTTAACAAAATTACTTTTTCCTCCCTCAGCTAGTGATAGTGTTTCATAAATTGATGAAAACGATAAAAATTCAAAAAAAACTACAGTTATAGAAAAAAAAATTAAACCAAGGAAAATTATAATTTCTTTAGTGCTTACTATTTTAAAAATGAAGTTTAAGTTTTGTAGTAAATTTTTCATAAAACTTTTTAGATTTAAAACTTAATTATTGGTCTTAAAACTTTATTTGATTTTAAATCAGATATCGCCCTATTGATATTGTTAAATGAATAAATATTATCCATAAAAATTTTTTCAACATTTTTTATTCCCTTAAATATCTTAAACAAAGTTTTTTTTTGTTTAAGATAGTCAACTTCACCACCCCATGAGCCATAAATTTTTTTGCCTTTAATTAATTCAAATGGATCGATAGAAATTTTTTTACCTTTTTCAGGATGTGACGCGAAAACAAGCTTTCCACTATTATTAATAATGCTCAGTCCAGCTTCTATGCCCTGTATAGAACCAGATGTTTCTATTGCATAGTCAAAATAATCTTTAAATTTAATTTTATCTTCATTTGAAAAAGAATTAAAATTTATTTTTTTTTGACCTATTTCATTTTTTAATTTTTGAATTTTTTTTAAATCTAAGTCAAAAGCATAAATCTCTTTAAAATTAAAATTTAATGCTGTTAGTAATGCCGAAACCCCAACTCCACCTAAGCCAATAAATGCAATTTTTTTTCCTTTGGTTTTTTTTATCTGGTTTAAAATCATTCCTGCTCCTGTTGGAAAAGCGCAACCTAAAATAACTCCTTTTCGATAAGAAATATCTTTAGGTAATTCAATCAATCTATTTTCAGACACAATTGACTCGCTGCTAAATGTTGTGATACTTCCACTGTTTAGCTTCACATTCCCATAATAATAATTGGGATTTTCTGCTTGGATTCCATCACTTTTTATCCAAGTTAAGATTACTCTGTCATTTTTTTTTATTTTTTTTACACTAGGGTGGTAATCAATTACAATTCCTGTTGCCTCATGACCTAACAGATGTGGTATATATTTTTTATTGTCTCTTCCTCCATAAATTTCATATAATTGACTTCCACATATTCCAGCATATTTAATTTTCACTAAAACTTGGCCTTTTTTTAAATTTTCATAAGATATATTATCTCTTATTATTAGAGGCTTATTTAGTTGATTAATAAAAGCTGCTTTCATAATTAATATTTCTAATTGGATTTCTCTACTACTTCAACTAGTGTGGATTATATTACATTCTCAAAATATCAAAGAAAATATCAAAAATTACTCATTTAATTAAGGTTTATTTCAATTAATTAATCCCTTTTTATTAATTTTTACAATTATCAAAATAATATTATGAATATTTTATAAAGCCATATATATGATTGTCATATGAAAATTCTTGTTACAGGTGGTTGTGGATATGTTGGCTCTAAGTTAATTCCACTTCTGTTGGAAAAAAAACATAAAATTATCAATATTGATACTCAGTGGTTTGGAAATTACTTAACAAAACATAAAAACTTAATAAATATAAAAGATGACTTGGCTAATTTTGAAAAATACAAAATAAAAAAAATAGATACTGTTATTCATTTAGCCTCAATAGCAAATGACCCTATGGCAGAAATAGATAAAAATTTGAGTTGGGAAACATCAGCTTTGAACACGTTAAGACTAATGAATTTTATGGATAAAAATGGTATAAAAAGAATATTATATGCTTCATCAGGTTCAGTATATGGAATTAAAACTGAAAAAAAAGTTACCGAAAAATCATCACTAGAACCTATTTCTCTATACAACAAGGTAAAAATGGTAACAGAGAGAATAATACTGTCTTACAAAAATATTGAGTCTTTTATCATAAGACCAGCAACTGTCTGTGGATTTTCTGAAAGAATGCGATTAGATGTTACTGTTAATGCCCTCACTTATTCTGCATTAAAAAATAAAACAATAAATGTTTTTGGAGGCAATCAAGTGCGACCAAATATTCATATAGATGATATGGTTGATTTATATATTTTTTTTTTAAATGCGAAAAAAAATTTAGCGGGAATATATAATGCTGGTTTTGAAAACAAAAGTATTTTAGAGATTGCTAAAAATATTAAAAAAATTATTCCATCAAATATAAATATAATAAAAGATAAAAATGATCCGAGAAGCTATAGATTAAATTCTGATAAATTAAATAAAATAGGGTTTTTTCCTAGAAAAAATATAGAAGATGCAATTTACGAACTAAGAAATCTGTACAATAGTAAAAAGCTTGTAGATAAAAAAAATTACCACTCACTTAAATGGTTAAAAAAAAAATTATAAAAAAAATATTGATTTTAGGTTCATCCAGTGAGATGGCAAAAGAATTTATTAAATCCAATCATGACCTTCATAAATTAATTTTGGTTGGAAGAAAATCTAAATATAAATTAGAAGATTTTTTAAAAAGTAATTCAAAAATTAAAAATGACTATAATGTGATCCTATTTTTCATAGGAAAATTTATTAAAAATTATGAAAATTTGAACTCGAGCATACAAACTATTAACTTCGAATTTTTAAAAAAATGTATCTATAAAAATTTTACAAATTATAAAAAGAATAAAAGACCAATTAAATTTATTGTCATAACATCCTTAGATTCGATTTTTCCTAATAAAAATTCACTTGAATACTCAGTATCAAAGGCAGCCTCGTCTCATATGATATTAAATTTTCAAAAATTTCATAAAGAAACTAAAATAAATTACTTTGATATACAGCCAGGTGCTGTAAAAACTACAATGCTTAGAAAAAAAACTGGTAACGCTATGAATACAGCTGAAATTACAAAGACAATAGATTATATCCTAAGTCTTGATGATCAAACAAGCTTATTTCCGATAAGATTGTTTCCAAAAAAAAATTCATATTCTAAATATTAATTTTTTATAAATATTTTTGGATTTTTTTTAATAAATGAATTGCAAATTAAAGCATCAGAATAAGTAAAAGGAAATTTTTCTGGAAAAAATTTTTTTATTTTTGAGACATTTTTAAATTTTTGTTCACCAAGTATCTCTTTCACACCCATGATTATCTCTGAACTATTATTTTCAATAATTTTTATATCGTTTCTTTTTAAAGTATGAGCATCATTGTATAAGTGAAGGTTCATTTTAATGACTTTTGATATGTCTAAAAATTTTTTTAACTTTATTGAAAAATATTTTTTTAATAAGACCATATCATTTTGTTTGATGAGTGCGTTAATATTGATTGGGATGGCATTAATCAATAAAAAAGGTGTCTTACAGATATAATCATAACCTAAAATTCCTCCTTGATAACAAATAACAAGTCTACAGTTTTTTATCATTATAAGTTGTTCTAATTTATCTTTTTCATCACGTATGGTTAGTTCTTTATAAAACTTTTTATTAAGTGATAGAGATTTTGAATTCATAGATTTGTATCTAATTATTTTGTAGCCTTTTTTAATTAAATATTTTAGTGCTTTATTAAGATTTTGAATGTTTGAATTTCTAGTATTTGGGCTTTTGTAAAAAAACTCATCTCTTTGCTGAACAACTATAACTTTATCAAATTTTTTAATCCCTATCTTATTAAGTATATTCTTTTTTATCTCAAGTTCATTTTCAAAATTTGAGTTAAATAATTGATATTTATTAAATTTTTTTTTAAATCTATAATTAATAAGATTAAATTTATTATTTTTTTTTACAGTTTCAAAGTCCCAGCTTGTTTTTTTAATAAACCAAGTATGTATGCAAGGATAAAATAATAAGTATAAAAAAAAATTTTCAATTGTCATTATTTTTTTTTTATATAATTTGTGAACGAAATTATTGACTAATAAAAATTTAGGACAAAGAAAAATTAATTTATAATTTTTATCAAGAATATTTTCTTTAACTATAGAATCTATCTGCTGCAAATATGCACCTAACTGCCATGTATTGATCCACAAAAATCTATAATTAAAAAAATAGAATAAAAATGAAATAGGGAGATAAATAAATATTAAAATATTTATCAAAGTTTCTTTGATTAATATAAGCAATCTGTAAGCACTCTCTTTAGAAAAATTACTCCTATAAATATACTCAAAAAATTCTTTATATTTGGCTAACAAACTATATTCTGAGATAGTTTTTCCATTCCAGTGAATTGGGCTTGCTGGTTTAAATATTTTAAAAAATAAACTCAATTTATGATTTTCTTCGTAGTTTGTAGTAATCTTTATGATCTAATAATTTTTTCATAAATTTTGGACTTTTCCACTCATCATGCTTAACACTAAAATTTTTACCACCAACTTCCTTTTTTTTTGATCTAAAAACCCAATCAACACATTTATCTATATCGCTTATTGGTGTATCTATATTTAAATTACCCTTTAAAACTTTTTTTGTAATATTGTAATTTTTTTCTGAATTTTTTTTATTTTTAAGTGTTTCTTTGTGTATCTTAGTTTTAACCCAACCTGGTCCTAATATACAAAATTTTACGTCACCAATTTCATAGTCTAATAATTCCATTGATTTAATTAATGCAATCTTAGAGATGGTATATGGAAAATATAATTTATTGGCGTTATTTGTACCTGGGCCAGCCCAAGTGATTACATTTTTTATTCCTCTTTTTTTTCTTAAAGATAATAAAAGATTTAATAAAATTATTTGGTTTTTAAAATTTATATCAATGGAGGTTGAAATTTCATTTGTTTCTAATTTTTCAAACCTTCCAATAGGTTTTTGTCCACCTACAGATACAATACAATTATCCCAATTAGTTAATAATTTCTTATTTTTGTAAAAAAAATTTTGAATATTTGTTTTCTTTGATATATCCAATTTTAATAAGTTTATTCTAGGAATTTTTTTAATTTGTTTTAATCTTTTATTGAGCGTTCTATAAGTCCCAATTATTCTATGTTTTTTAAGTACATTATCAATTAAAAATAATGAAATATCACTCGATATAGAAATTACTATTGTTTTTTTATTTTTCATAAAATAATTTTTTTGATTTTTTAACTATATGATTTACTGAAAATCCATTTGCTTTTGCCAATGTTGTGTAGTCACCATAACCTTTAATAAATTTTGAAATTGAAATAGACTCATAATTTAAACTCTTATCTTTTAATTTATTAACTCTTTTTAAACACAAGTTAAGCATTCCATCTTGAGAAGAATTTTCTTCAACTACTAGTAATTTTTTAGTCTTACTCAGACTCTTAATTAAATTGAAATCTTTAAATGGTTTCAGGGTATTATAATAAATTATTTCAGGATAAATATTTAAAATATTTAATTTTTCAACACTTTTAACAACATTGTCTAATTGTGAACCATTACAAACTATTGTTAAAGATTTTCCTTTACAAATTATTGAAGCATTTTTTAATTTCTTATAGCTGTGAGATTTGTTAAAAATTTTATAATATTTTATTCCTGGTAATTTATAGTTATTTTTAAATAAACTAGAAAATTCATCTTTTGATCCTGGTATAAAAACTTTACTATTATTCAAATGCATGACTAAAGACAAATCAGCATAAGAGTGATGAGTACAACCTAATTTTGAATAATCAAAAGCTCCACCAATTGACACTAAATTTATGTTTTGATTTTGATATGAAAAGTCTAGCTTGAGTTGTTCAAAATTTCTATCAATCAAAAATGGAGCTATGGTGTGAACAATTGGATTAAATCCTTGCATACTTAATCCAGCAGCGATATTTATCATTGATTGCTCATTGATACCTATATTAAAATATCTTTCATTGGCAATTTTTCTCAGATCACCAAACAAGCCATGACTAATATCCCCAACTAAAACAACTATTTTTTTATCCTTTTTAGCTAATTCAGTAACTGTTTTTCCAAATGTAGATCTCATTATTAATTTAAAATTTTATTAATTTTATCCAACTCATTTTTGTTAGGAACTTTATGATGCCATTTTCCATTATTTTCCATAAAATAAACTCCCTTACCTTTAATAGTATTCGCAATAATTACAGAAGGCTTTTTATTTTTTTTTTTATCAATTTTTTTAAATGCATTATCCATAGATTTTACAGAGTGACCATTAGCTTTTAATACATACCATCCAAACGCTATCCATTTTTTATATAAATTATCAAGCGGTAATAAATTTTTTGAACTTTTGTTGTTATCAACAATACAAATCAAATTATCTAGATCATAATTTGCAGCAATATGAGCACTTTCCCATATTGGTCCTTCATTACATTCTCCATCACCTACCAAAACATATATTTTTTTTTTAAAATTTTTTTTTATTTTTAATGCAATTGCAATACCTGTTGCCGTAGAAAATCCATGACCTAATGATCCTGTTGAAGCTTCAACACCATCAAGACTTATTTCCGGATGACCCCCAATTAAACTGTTATTTTTATAATATAGATTTAAAATTTTAGTTTTTAAAATTTTAAAATAGTTAAGAACTACGTATAAAGCTAGCGCCCCATGTCCTTTGCTTAAAATAAATTTTGAATTATTTTTTTTAATTCTTTTTCTATAAATATAATAAATAATATCTACTATTGAAAATGCACTGGGTATATGACCTTCTTTTGATTTATATACCAATTCAACAATTTTTAACCTTAATGAGTTTGGGGACATTTTACTTTTATTTTTATTTATTTTGGCTTTAGCCAACCACAGCGATTACAACCTTCAACTAATCCTTCGTTTCTTATTATATCTCTAAATTCTTTAAATCTTTGACCATTAAAAACTTTATCGTACCCTTCTCTAATGTTTCCCATTGGAATTGCCATACAAGGAAAAACATTACCATCAGTATTGATATGCACACTTTGCCATGGTGCTTTACATGGTTTAAAGGCTTTTCTATCTAAATCTTTTTTATTCATTAAATCTATATTAAATTCTTCAGCAGGATCCATAATTGAACTAGCTGAAGGATGTAAAAACCCCCATCTTTTATTTCTAATATTATATTCTTTAACTTTTTTAAGTTCAGACACAATTGAGTCAAAGTCTTTGTAAATATGTGCATCATGCTTAGAAAAAATATCCTCTTTTTTAAACATTATATCCGCATGTTGGATTGGATGACCTTTCAGGAATTGAAATGCATGAGTATCACAATTTAAATCTTCAAGACAATAAAGATGAATATCAAATAAATCTTTTGCATTTTCATCTAAGATAGTTGTTTTACTATCAAGAGTACAGGTGTGACCTAATTCTTTTTTTTTCATTTGAAAATAAGCCATCATTTTTTCTGCATGTCCCCATTTTTGATCCCAGTTTTTTTCTTTTAGATTGGCAATTTTTCTAATTGAATTATTTCTATTATCTATTGAGACTGACAACACTTTAAAGTTTTCAAATTGGAGCATAAAATTAATTAATTCTTCAGTTAAAAGTATCCCATTAGTAATAATATTAACTTCAAATTTTTCACAAGCCCTTTGAAAAATTTCCTTAAAACCCCTAAAAACTACAGGCTCACCTCCAGTAAGTGTAATTCTTGAACCAACTGGTAAACTATCAATAACATCTAGCCATTCATCTTTGGTCATAGCATCATGTTTTTTTTTTCTTTCCTGAAAACAAAAATTACAAGCAAGGTTACATAAATTTGTTAAGATAAAGCAATATCTTTTTGGAAAATCATCTTTTTCAAATGCTTTATCTGCATATTTTACCAAATCCTCATGGTATTTTTGTCTATCAATTTGACTGCTATCTACTTTACTCATAAATAAATTTTTCATTTAATAAAACTTTATTATGAAATGCATCAAGAGTATTTTTTTATGTTTAGCCCAGAATTTTTGGGTTTTAACCTGATTCATAATATTTATTAATTTTTTTTACAACATATTCTGCTTGCTTTATAGACATAAAATGATTGCAAGGTAAGCTAAGAATTTCTTTTGAAAAATTCAAAGTGTTATTTAAATTTGTGTTATTCTTTAGATATTTCTTAAATATTTCATATTCATGAATATTTTTTGGGTAGTGAACCTTGACTTCAATGTTATGTTTGATCAAATGTCTTATCAATTTTTCTCTATCAGGTGCCCTCACTACATATCTATGATAAGTGTGAGTATTTTTTCTACAACAATCATTTATTGGCGTGACGACATTAGAAGTTAAATTTTGACTATAAAAATCTGCAATTTTTTGTTTTTTTTGGGTGTCTTTTTTTAAAAAATCTAATCTGAGATATGCAACAAGAGAGTTAATTTCATTTAATCTACTGTTCCTGCCGACCATAATTGATTTTCCGTTTTCTAAACCATGGTTCCTTAATAATTTTAACTTTTCAAACAATGAACTATCGTTTGTCGAAATAAAACCTCCGTCACCTAAAACACCTAAATTTTTTGTAGGATGCATACTAAAACATGCTAAGTTTTTTTGATTTCCAATATATTTTCCATCATATGTACTTAATATAGATTGTGCTGCGTCTTCGATAATATGAAGATTAAACTTTTTTGAAATTTTTCTTATTTTATTCATACACGCAGGTAACCCATTTAAATGAACTGGCATTATTGCAAACGTATTTTTATTGATATGTTTTTCAATTCTATTTGGATCAATATTATAGCTACTATCTATGTCCGCAAAAACTGGTTTACATCCTGCATTGATTATGGAATTTACTGTTGAAACAAATGTATTTGATGTTGTTATTATTTCAGAATTTTTTGGTGGATTTAGAGAATTAATTGATAACTCTAATGCATCAGTACCATTAGCTACACCTAATACATATTTTGAACCTAGTAAATCTGATAATTTCTTTTCAAAGTTATTCAGGTGTTTGCCCAATAATAAATTTCCTGTTCTTTTAAAATCTGAAAAATATTTATTAAATTTTCTGTAACTTCTTTGAAACTCTTTATCGATATTATAATATTTAACTCTCATGATTATTTATTCATGAAAAATTTTATTTTACTAATCATTTTGTCTAAATTTTTTTTATTTAAATGCTCATGAACAGGTAAAGAAACGGTAGATTTAGCAATTTTTTCGCATATTGGAAAATCACCTTTTTTATAACTATATTTTTTTGCAGCAGGCTGAAGATGCATGGGAATTGGGTAGTGTATTTTTGCATCAATATTATTTTTTCTCAAATATTTTACCAATGGTTCTCTTAATTTAGAATTTTGTAATCTAAACTCATATAAATGAAAAACTTCAACCAGATGTTTAGATCTTTCCTTAAATATTAGCCCATTTAAAAATTTTAAACGTTTTTCTAAATACAAAGAGTTTTCAATCCTCTTTTTTGTGATATTTTTTATTTTCTTTAAAAGATGATTTGCTACAACTGCTTGGATTGTATCCAGCCTTGAATTATAACCAAAAATTAAATTTTTATTTCTTGAAACCAAACCATGGTTTCTCATTAATCTTAGATTTTGATATTGTTTTTTATTTTTTACAATCACAAAACCACCATCACCCCAAACATTTAAATTTTTTAATGGATGCAGACTAAAACAACCAAAATCTCCAAACTTACCAGCAAAATTTTTGTAATATCTGGCTGAAATCGCGTGGCAAGCATCTTCAACAATTGGAACTCCATATTTTGAGGAAATCATTTTAATCTTTTTCATATTACAAATTCTACCACTCCAGTGTACTGGTAAAATTGCTTTTGTTTTTTTATTTATCTTATTCTCAATTTTATCAACATTAATATTATAATCTTCATCAACATCAACAAAGACAGGTTTGGCTCCAGCAGTTACGATTGCTCCTATTGTTGCATAAAAAGTATAAGGTGTTGTAATTACTTCATCGTCTTCTCTTACCCCTAAAGCTTTTAAACTTAACATTAAAGCATCAGTGCCACTACCTACCGCTACTACGTATTTAGTTTTTAGTAATTTTCCAATATTTTTTTCAAACTTATCTACCTCTGAGCCTAGCGTAAAATCATTAAATTTGATTACTTTCTCAATTTTTTTAAAAATTTTTTTGTAATCTGAAAATTGTTCACTTAAATAATTGTGAGAAATATTTATTCTTTTATCATTTTTATATTGTTCAACTAAAAAGTTTTTATTCATAGTTCTTTATCATAATATTTAATTGTTTTATTCAAACCTTGTATAAGTTTATTTTTAGGTTTCCATTTTAATTCTTTAGACGTTTTGTTGCAGTCTAAAAAATAGTATTTGTCTTTCCCTTTTCTATCTAAAGTATTGTAAACAAAATCTTTATATTTTACATTTTTAGATTTACATAAAATTTCTATTATACTTTTGATGCTTACATAACAATTAGTGGAAAAATGATAAATCTTTCCTACCTTTCCTCTTTTAAGAACTTTGTAAAAAGCATCATTGAAATCTTCATCAAAAATAAAATCTCTTTTTGTTAAACCTTTTCCATGAATAGGAAACTTTAAATTATTTTTTATACATTTTAAAACTTTGGGTATTAATCTATGTTCCAACTGACCTCTTCCATAAAAATTTGAAAATCTAGTAATAATAATTTTATTACCAAAATTTTTTTGATATGCCATTAAAAGGTGTTCGAAAGAAAGTTTTGATATTGCATAAGGAGTGCTTGGATTAAAGATTAAGGAATTTTCCTTAACAGGTTTTAATGTTGATCCAAATATTTCTGGTGTACCCACATATATAAATTTTTTAATAAAAGATAGATTATCCATATTTTTTATAAAATTAATTTTTGAATTTAAATTTACCTTAAAATAATAATTTGGTGTATCCCAGCTTTCATTTACCAGACATACAGAAGCAAAATCAAAAATATATTCTGGTTTAAATGACTTTATAATTTTAAGTAACTTGTTATTTTCTATACTTAAATCTAATTTGATTAACTTAAATTTATCTAAACTATTTTTAAAAATTAATTTTTTTAAATTTTTTTTTGAATTATATGTCCCCAATATATTATATTTTTTTTTTTGTATTAAGAAATTTATAAAATTAGAGCCTGCAAAGCTTGATGCACCCAACACTAAAACTTTTGTTTTCAAAAAGGGCCTCTAAATTTTGGATCAGGTATATCATGCTTATGTGTATCTTTCGGTAATTCTATTTTTTTATTCATTAGTTTGGCTATTTCTTTAAATATATCTTCTGAACTATTATAAAATTCTTTTGATAAGTAATAACTGGTTGGCGAAGGTATATCAGGTAGATTCAAATTTATTGGTTCTTTTTTAAATATATTCTTTTTTTTTGAAACTAATTCAGAAATTAAATGACCTCCAAAAGAACAGTATTTATGAACACTATTATCTAGAATTAATAATTTTCCAGTTTTTTTTACCGAATTATAAATTAAATTTATGTTAAATGGTTTAAGCATATTAATATCTAAGTGGTCTATGCTAATGTTATTTTTCTTTAAATTATCATAAAGTTTTAAAATTTCAAAAGTTGAGTAAGAACTAGAAATTATTGTTAAATCTTTTCCATCTTTGATTTTTTTAATACAACTAATTTTTTTAGGCTTAGATTTAAAATCAATTTTTTCGTTCATATAATGTAACCACCTATGTTCAATAATTAAAACTGGATCTGAACTTTTAATTGAGGCATGTAAAATATTTCTAACTGTCGATGGAAATGAAGGTATATATACTTTTAACCCTGGGATACTGGCAAACATATTTTGAAAATTTTGTGAATGCGTAGGTCCTTGCCCCCATCCTCTGCCAACAATTAATCTTATAATAATTCGTGCTTTTTGTTGGCCACCAAACATATATTTCCACTTTGCAGCATTATTTATAAGCTGGTCCATTGCCAAAAGAAAAAAGTCCATTCTCTGATGATTCATTATAGGTATCATTTTGTTCAGACTCATTCCAATAGCTACTCCTGTCATTGCATTTTCTGATGCAGGCATATCAAACACACGGCTATTACCATAAATTTCTTTCAGACCTGATGTTGTGCCAAATATACCTTTTGGGTCATCCACGCCCAATCCAAATAAAACAGTTTTATTATTAGACTTCATAATTTCTTTTAACGTAAGATTTACAACTTCTGAAAATATATAATTTTTTTTCATTTAGTAATTTTTTAATTTTAAATATTCCCCATAACTTGGTTCCTTGCTTTTCTTAGCGAAATTAAAAGCTTGAGAAATTTCTTTTAATATTTTTTTTTTTATTTTTATTAAATCTTCTTTTTCTAAAAATTTGTTATTTAATAAATATTTTTCAGTTAAATCTATAGGATCCCTTTTGCTCCAAAATTCTACTTCTTTTTTAGGTCTATAATTTAAATTATCATCTTTATTAGGGCCACAGTGCTCATAATATCTATAAGTATCAACTTCTATAAATAATGGTTTTTTAATCCTCATAATTTTCTTTAAATTTTCACAAAATTTAATTGGATCTTTAGAATTTAAATGAAACGACTCTATTCCAAAGGATTTTGCGAGTTTATATAATTTTCTATTTTTTGGCTGTCTTTGTTCTAAATTTGAATAAACAGAATATTTATTATTTTCACAAAAAAATAAAATCGGTAATTTCTTTAAAATTGCAAAGTTCAAAGACTCAAAAAAAACTCCCTCTTCACAACTTGCATCTCCAATATAAATACATATCCTCGAATTATTATTATAATATTTCATTGAATAAGCATAGCCAACTCCCACTGGGATTGAGCTAGAAACAATTGCTGTGCTACCTAGAAAATTTTTTTTTAAATCTATTAGATGCATTGATCCACCTACTCCAGCACTACAGCCACTTTGTTTTCCATAAATCTCAGCGATCATTTTTTTTAGATCGCCATCTTTTGCAATATAGTGAGCATGGGCTCTGTGATAACTTATGGCAAAATCATTTTTTTTTAAAAAGATATTAACAGCTGCTGATGGTGCCTCCTGACCTATGGAAAGATGAACAGGACATCTCATTTCTTGATTTGGGTACTCTTCAACAATTTTTAATTCTGTTTCACGAATTTTATATAATTTGGAGTAATATCTAATTAGTTCTTTTCTAGTAAGCTTCATGGGGTGAACCAAAAATAATCTCCGGAATAACCATTTTCCTTGAAGAAAGTTTTCCACTCATCTACATGCATTATAGTTTTGGCTGTTAAGTTCCAAGCAAACATTCTCTCTTTTTCTACATCATTTTTATAAGCATCAACAATTATAAATTTATCTTTTTTAGAAACTCTTTCAATTTCTCTCAATGAAGTTGCACAATCTTCTTTGTCAAGATTGTGTATTGTATTAATTGAAATAACTAAATCAAAAAAATTATCCTCAAAATTAAGTTTTTTTGCATTTCCAACTTCTAAATTGCCTTTTACTTCTAACATAGAGTTTTCAATTGCGTATTCTGATACATCTATGCCTTTCATAACAAAATTTTTGTTAAACTGTAAAAAATCATAGATCATAAAACCTTTACCACAGCCTATATCTAATATTTTAGAACCGTCTTTTAAATTATAATGATCAACAAAATCTTTTACAACATTTGTCCAAAATCTTGGATTATAATTATATCCACCATATCCAAATTTTCTTTCTCCATCAAAAAAATCTTTATCAAATTTTCTGGCTACTAATCTGACTTCATCGGTTCTTTGAATTGATGCATCACTTAAATTTCTTTTGGTTTTTGGATAATTTTTTAATAAATTTATTTCACTCATTTTAGTAAAGAATATAATAATTATGTGCTTTCGTAAAACCTGGTTGATTTTTTTTTTCAAAAGGAATTACTAATAATTTTTTATTTATTTTTTTCGAAAGATCATTAAAAAAAACATGGTTACTAACATCTTCAAAATTAGGATTTGATAAAAATAAAGAAAAACTTGCATTTTCTATTACTTTATAAAACATTTTTCTATCTTCCATATTAAATTCACTAAAAGCCCAATATGAGGTAACAAAATAATCTTTGTCTTTAAGTTTTTCTTTGAGCAAATCAATATCCGAAAAAAAATTTACCTTATCTAACAAATTATCAAAATTTTTTAGTATTTTTTTTTGTATATCCAAAAATTCTTTAAAATCATAAAAATATATATCCTTACTAGTAAAACTTTCATATATTAGGGAATTAAAACCTATTCCAGGACCTATTTCCAATACAGATAAATCTTTAATATTTTTATAAGACTCGAATGTTATTTTTTCATTTTTTAAACTTTGGCTATAAGTATCTAACCAATCATAAACTGAATTATAATTTAGATAGTTAAATTCTTTGATTATTTTATTTGCTGCTTTATCAGTAATAATATCAATATTTTGATTTTTGTAGTCAATGTTTGATAAATCTCTTAGAAATCCACCTGCTACAATTTTAATTATTGGAGCTTTTAAAATATTTTTTCTATCATAAAAGTAATTTACAAATCTTAAATGAGTAAGTGCATTTGTCCAAAAAGACGATTTTGAAATATCATCACTATAAATTTTTGATGGTAATTTATAAAAATTTTTAAAGGAATATTTTAGATTTAATAAAAATGTTCGTATGCACACAACGACAACATTAAATATACTTTTATTAGGTGAAATATTTGATAAAATAGTTTTAATTAAATACTTAAAATAAATCATTACAGAAGACATATATCAATGAAACCCAATAAAAAAAGTTCTATTTCTAAAAGAAAAATAATTGGAATGGTTCATGGTGTTTTTGATATAATCCATTATGGTCATATGCTTTATTTTAAAGAAGCTAAATCTAAAGTTGATCACTTAATAGTTTCAATTACATCAGATAGATTTGTAAATAAAGGACCAGGTAAACCCATTTTTAATTTAAAAAAAAGAATTGAAGTATTAAGATCTATTAAATATGTAGATGAGGTTGTTGTGAGCAATCATAAAACTGCTGTTAATAATTTAGAGATTATAAAGCCTGATTTTTACATAAAAGGTAAAGACTATAAAAACTTAAAAAATGATTTAAGCAAACAAATATTTGTTGAAAAAAAAACAGTAGAAAAATATGGGGGAAAAATCTTATTTACTAATTCAGAATTGCACTCTTCAAGCTCAATAGCGAATAATGCATTTGAATATATTAACGATGATATTAAAAAAATTTTAAAAAAAATTGATAAGTTTCAATTTGAACAAAATTTCTTAAAACTAGCCCAACACAAATTATCAAAAAAAATATTAATTATTGGAGATCCTATACTTGATATTTTACGATTTGTAGAACCTTCAGGTAAATCAAATAAAAGCAACGTTATATCTACAAAATACATAAAAGAAGAAGAAAATGCTGGTGGAGTTTTGTTAGTTGCTAACTTTTTAAATTTGTTTTGTAAAAATGTTACATTGCTATTTTCTGGAGAAATCAAAAATTTAACCTCAATAAAGAAACATTTAAGAAAAGATATAAGGGTAGTGCATGTTAAAACTAAGAATAAATTAATTAAAAAAATTAGGTATATAGACCACTATACGAATAACAGGCTTTTTCAAAACAACTTCAATGAAAAAGATAAATTCACAAGTATTGAAGAAAATAAGGTTTTAAAAAAGATAGATCAAATTAAAAAAGATTACGATGAAATATTATTTTTTGATTATGGATATGTTTACTCTAATGAAAAGTTAATTAAAACTTTAAAAAATTTGTCAAAAAAACTAACTATAAACTGCCAATCTAACTCTTATAACTTCGGATACAATATAGCTGATAAATTTAAATTAGGAAAAACAATCAGTATGGATGAAGCTGAATATAGATTGGTTGTAAGAAATAAGGAAGATAAACTTGAAGGGTTAATAAAAAAAAATTCTAAACTTTTTAATAAATTTGAAAACTTGATAATTACAAAAGGGAGAAAAGGTTGTTATCTCAAAAAGAATAATAAACTTATCGACGTTCCATGTATCATTAATATTTCTGTGGATAGCACTGGTTCAGGAGATATTTTTTTATCAATGTTTTTTATTACAAAAATTTCAAATAGTTTTTCAGATATTGAGTCTTTAATAGCATCACATATTGCTGCTGGTTTACATTCTAATCAGCTTGGAAATAGATTTAATATGGGTGTTTTGGATATTTATAAAATTATATCTTCCATGATCAAATAAAAAAACCCCAGTTATTAAAAACTGGGGTTTTAAAATAAATAATATTCTATCAATAGTGTTCGAATCACTTAAAATTTTTTTCAGTGCATAAATCAAGCCAATTGAGCTATTAGTACTGGTCAGCTGCACGCATTACTGCGCTTCCACATCCAGCCTATCAACGTGGTGGTCTACCACGGCTCTATAGGAAG
>Ga0181552_10001753_pt1 | contig 16371 bp, 16 predicted proteins | sample 011ome_18_FD_130583 | JGI IMG/M metagenome (GOLD analysis project Ga0181552, IMG submission 130583) | Coastal salt marsh microbial communities from the Groves Creek Marsh, Skidaway Island, Georgia - 011501BT metaG (megahit assembly) | ecosystem: Environmental > Aquatic > Marine > Intertidal...
AATTATTTTTTTTTAAATTATTAAATAAATTTTTAATTTTTCTTGAACTAAAAATATTGTTATGTAGTTCAAAAATAATATACCGTATATTTTTTATTCGATTTAAATTATTCAAAAAATGTTCCTCTACACCTTCTCCATCTATAATTAACGTATTATATTTAGAAAAATCTTTAATTCGACTAAAATGTAGATTTTTTACTTTTTCCAATTTACCTGTCTTTAAATATTGCGAAGTAGATAAAAAATTTTTTCCAATAAAATATTCAGAAGTTTTATTAAAATTTTTTAAAACTAAGTTATTATTATACAATTTAAATTTACATTTATTATTAATCAAATTATTTCTTAAATTTTTAATAATTGATTTATTTATTTCAAAAACTAGAACTTTTTTTTTAGATTTGTAAAAAGCTAATGTCGGAATAAAACCTAACCCTCCTCCTATAATTATACATCTATTTTTAAAATCAACATGTTCTTCAACTAATTTTCGATCATTATATTCATACGTTTTAAAAATAAAAGAACTCCTTGAAGAAAGAGATATATTTTTTACGTTTAAATTAAATTTGAAAGACTTGTAGTAAAAGTTTTTTATTATAATTTTATGAATTAAACCAAATAGAATATTTTTATGTATAAGATAATATATTGGAAAAATTGCAAATTTAGTTAATTTATTAAATACTTTCATTTTTTTGATTAAAAATTTTATACATGTAGGTTATGGTAAGTCTATAAATTTTATTAAAATATAAGATATAATAAATTTAAAGTCTTTTCTTTTTTTATGACTATTCATTTATCCTATAGTTTGTTAACAATAATTTTTAAAAAGTGAAATTTAATCAATTAAAATATTTAGTAATAAATTTAAAAAATAAATCATTAAAAATATTTAAACAACCACAACTTTTTGTTTTATATTTAAATGAGTATTTAAAAGATAATTTATACATTTCAGATGTAGATGGTTATGTGTTGTCTTATCCTAAAAGTGGAAGAACATGGTTATATGAAATTCTTAAATTATATTCCTACAATCAAAATCATAAGAATTTTTTAAAAAATAGAAAAATAGTAAAATTTAATAATCGATTTATAAAATTTATTCATGATTGTAGCGATCCTAACCCATATCCAATTAAAGCAACAAAACAAAAATTTAATAACAAAAAAGTAATTAATAAAAAAAAGATAATACTCATAAGAGATCCTAGAGAAATTATAATTTCATTTTGGTATCAAATGAAATTTAGAGAAAAAACATTTAATCACAGTATAAGTAAATTTATTGAAGATGAATATTTGGGAATTAAAAAAATAATTTCTTTTTATAACTTAATTGATTTAAAATTTTCAGATAACTTTAAAATAATAACATATGCTGATTTAGTAAATAGCACATTTGAGGAGGTTGAAAAAATACTCTCTTATTTTAATTTAATAATTGATAAAAAATTAATCAGGAAGTGTATAGACGAATGTTCATTTCAAAAACTTCAAAATAAAGAAATAATTAGTTCTAAAGATAAGGATATTAAATCTTTAAAATTTAGAGTTGGATTATCAGGTGATTTTAAAAAAGATTTAAGTGATCATGATCTTATAAAGATAAATACTATAATTAAAGAAGATCTTAATGAAAATTTTAAAAAAATGTTAAATTTAGAAAATATATAAAATTTACTTTTTAACTTAACTTGTGATTATAAATTCACTATATAATATTTATATATCAATAAATTCATTTAGAATGAATAAATTAAAATTTAAAAAAACTAATTTAATAAAAAATTATTTATATTTCTTTAAGTTATCACTAATATCTCTAGTTATATCTGTCTGCATATTAAATGTAAGTTTGCAATTTTATGAAACTAAAAAAGCATTATTAATTACTCTAATAATTTTATTTTTTATAAATTTTTTTAATTTAAAAAATTATTATAATTTTAAAAATCAATACATTTTTTTCATTTATTCTACATTGACTAGAGTTTTTGCAAGATTTGTTGAATATTATTTATTTTTATTTATTTTTAATATAATTAGTTTTCATAATATCAGTTGGATTATAACAATTTCATTCACCCATTTTATTAAATTCTTTTTTGTTGAGTTTTATAAAATTCTATTAGAAAAAAAATAGATTATGTTTTTTAAATAACTTCATCTTTAAAAAATATTAAGGGTTAAGATGAATAAATTAAATTATAAAATTTTAAGAATTAATAAAATTTACAATGATAATTAAAATGTTTAATGATATTATTTCATATGAAATCAAAAATCACTCTAATCATTCCGGTATTTAATGAGTCTGCTCAAATCAAAAATTTTTTTTCTGAATTAGAATATTGTGATTTTAATAAAATCAATGAAATAATTTTTGTAGACGATTGTTCATCAGATAATTCAATTGATTTATTGAGTCAGAACATAGATAAGTTTAAGGTAAATAATTTTAAAGTTAATATTTTTTTAATTAATAATTTAAAAAATAGAGGATACGGTTTTTCTATTAAAAAAGGTGTTTTTGAGTCAAGTAATGATACGATAGCAATAATTGATTTGGATAGTACATACAAAATTGATGATTTAAATAAGTTATCAAAAATGTTTTTAGACGATTATAATCTGAAATATGATTTAATAGCAGGACAAAGAAATATTAACCCTAAAAATACATCTCAATTAAAAATATTAGGAAAAAAAATAATTAATTTAATTGCCAACTTTTGTTTTAATGAAAAAATTAAAGATTATAATTCTGGTCTACGAATTTTTAATAAAACAAAATTTCTCAAACATGCCAACATAATGTCAGATAGATTTTCACTAACAACCTCGATGACTATTTCTTTTTTGAGTGAAAACTACGATATCAAATTTCATAAAATAAAATATGATGAAAGGACAGGGAAATCTAAACTTAAAACTAAAGATTTTTTTAGATTTTTATATACTATATTTTCTCTATTATTTTATTATAAACCATTTAAAATTATTTTCCCTCTAATACTGCCTTTATTTTTATTATTTATTTATTTTTTGATAAAAGACATTAATTCAAATAATATAACTGACAAAACTGTTTTGCTATTTAATTTTAATTTTTTATCAGTTATTTTAATTTTTATAATAGATAGGATAAATAAACTTAAATAATTTTTTTAAAATTAATTAAAAAAATTAATGATATTCTGATACTGAAAATAAACTTTTTCAACTTGATTATCTTTTAATGTTTTTTGTAAATCATAATATTGAAATTTTCTTTTAAGAAGAATTGAAATTTTTTTTTTTAAATCATTAATATCCATATAGTCAACCAAATACCCATTTATTCCATTTCTTACAATCTCACTTGGTCCACTTGGACAATTAAATGAAACTACTGGAGTATTCATCGCAATAGACTCGATTAATACATTTGGATATCCTTCATATATAGAAGTAAGAATTGTACCTCGTGCATATAAATAATAAGGTATGATATTTTTTTGGAAATTCTCAAAGTCAACAAAATTTTCTATATTTAAATTTTTAACTCTTTGTTTTAATTCTTTTTCCAAACTTCCCTTACCAACTATTTTTAATCGTAAATTTGGAAAATTGTTTTTTATACTGGCAAACGCATCTATGACAAAATGAATCGCTTTTTGCTCTTCAAGCCTTCCTACACATAAAATATAATTATCTTTATTAATTTTTTTTAAATCATGTTTTTTACAATAATTCCTTATATTTAATGATAATGGATTTGGAATTACACTAGATTTTTTCTTTAGTTTTGAATACAATTTAATCAAATCCTCTTGCATTCCATTACATTGATTTATTATATGATCAGTCCTCTGATAAAAAAATTTAATTAAACTTAAAACTATATATTTTGACCAAAAATTTTGTTTTTTAAATTTCTTTAATTTGATTGATAAGGTATTAGAGTTTCTTGAAATAATTTTTATTTTAAAATTAAAAATTGCTCTTAAAATTACCAGCATTACTGTTAATTCATAATTAAATACTAAAAATATTTTAGGTTTATTTTTAAATATATAATTTAATAAAGAAAAAAAAGAATAACGTGCATGTCTTTTATTTAAGATTACTAAATTAACTTTTTTTGATAAATGATTTAAATATACTTCATTATTAATATTTAAAACAATCAAATTAACTTTCCACCCATCATCCACAAAACTATTAGCAAGAGTTACACAAACAGACTCAGATCCTCCCCCAGCTAAAGAACTTATTAGTAATGTAATTTTTTTAGTCAAAATAATGTCTATGTACCCTTGAGAAATAAAAAAAACCTCAAATTAATGATTTAAAATTTAATTATTTTACTCTCATGTTTTATTTGTAATAATAAATAGTCTTAACAACAAAACTTTATAAAAATAGTCTAATTAAATAAAATTTTAAACAAAAATAAAATTGAAAATTATTAAATAACAGGTTTATTTTAAACTTCTAGAGAACTAAGGATGCTCTTTTTTTCCAAGTGTAATTTTTAAAATCATTAAAGGCATTTAAAGCAATCTTATTTCTTAAATTACTATCTTTTAATTTATTTATTGAGTTTACCCACATTTCAATATTATTGTGCTCAACCAAGATTGAGTTTTTTTTATTCAATACCTCCCTTATTACAGACAAATCAGATGCAATAATTGGTTTTTTATGTGACATATATTCAAAAATTTTTATTGGTGACATAAATTGACTTGTGTCTAATTGTTTTTTTCCCTTAACTTCTGTGACTGCAACTTTATTAGCATATGGTGCTAAAACTAAATCAAATGAATTTCTAAACTTTATTGTTTCTTTGGGTGACACAAAACCATAAAAATAAATATTATTTAATTTAAAATTTTTAATATAATTTTTCCAATATTTAATGTCTGTATCATTTCCTCCAACTACATGAAAAGTCATGTCATTAATTTTTTTTGCACATTCAATTATAATTTCAATTCCTCTACCTTTATATAAATGTCCAACATAACCAACTTTTAAATTATTTTGATCTCCCAAAAGAATAGTTTTATTATTAAAATCTTGTACTTTGTCTGCACCATCATGGGCAACTTGTATTTTAAAGTCCTCTAAATATTTTTTTTTTAAAAAAATTTTTTTTAATGAATTAGATATAACAATTAATTTTCTAAAATGTTTATTCTTTATAAGTTTTTTAAAAATTTTTAATACATGTTTTCTAGAATCAGTTAATGATCCATGTTCTTCATAAATAACATTATTCCTCAATAATGTTGCAAGATAACAGCCATATAGAAATCTTCCATAAACTAAATCAAAATTATTTTTGATTAATAAATAAAATAAAATTGTTAATAAATATAAATAAGATCCTCCTATAATATTTGGACTCCAAAACTTTTTAATTTTAAAATTTTTTTTTACTCCATAAAATTCGTAAAAATCATTTATATGTTTTTCATATCTATCTTTAATATGTGGGGCTACTAAAATTACCTCATGGCCATTCTCAGCAAAAGCTTGGCACATTTTCATGATATGTATACTATTTGCTGTTCTAGATGGAATTATAGCATTTGATAAATATAAAATTTTCATTTTATGAATATTTCTGTTTTATAAAAAATATAATTTAATTTTTTTTATTGATTTTTTTAATTAATCTTTCTGGCAAGATACATAAATAAAAAAATAAATAAATCAAACCACTAAAAATTGATTTTTTGAACATCCATAAATGTTTATAAATTTTATATAAGTTGGTTATCTTATGTCTAAAATGCATTTTATCTTTATAAATATTATAAAATTTAAAAACTCCATCATACATATTTTCACTATTTGATAATCTTTTAATTTCAGATTTTCTAATAATGGCTTGACTTTCTGGGACAGTATTTATTTTAAAATTTTTATATATAAGCTCTAATATTAGAGATTTATCCTCACCAGTTATTAATTGAACATTATAGCCACCTATTTTTAAAAACACATCCTTTTTGATAATTACTGAACTACCTGTTATGCCTGGATTTCTAACTAAAATTATATTTTTTGTTATCATTTGATGGGCATTTTTGTATGGCATGATTTTATTATTTTTATATTGATCTAACCTTCCAATGAGACAGTCTGGGTCATTACTTTCAATGCTTTCTTTCATTTTTTTCAAATAATTTTGGCCCCAAAGGTCATCATCATCCAAAAATGCAATATACTTACCATTAGCTAGAGATGCGCCAAAATTTCTAGCTTGCGCTACACCACCTTTAAAGACTATTTTAAACTGTTGAATGTTTAAGAATGATTTATCAATATTTAAATCTCCTTTACCATTGTTTACAATTATCACTTCTGACGGTACTAAAGATTGTTTTTCAATTGAATTTATAGCTTCCTTTAGATATTTATTTCTATTATTTAAGGTGGGAATAACTACTGAAAATAAAAAATTATTTTTCAATGAAAACCTCATCATAGTGACCTTTTTTTTGTAGTCCTATAGTTGGTTTAAAATTATAATTATCAAGAAAATCGTATACTTCTAGTGGAGTACAGTTATATTTCATAAGGTTTATGTCGTCGATCTCTATTACTAATTTCCTTATTAATTTTGACTCGAACAAATCCTTGATTCCATGAAGGACAGATAATTCATAACCCTCTGTATCAATCTTAACAAATATATTATTGTGTATTCCAAATTCTTTAATATGTTCAAATTTTAATGGAGAAGCTATAACTTTACAACCTTTATCAGAAATATGAGACGCACCAGAATTACCTAGATCAGACTCGTCAAGAAATAATTCTGCTTCTTTTGATGAAATTGCTTTATTAAATGTAAATACGTTGTTACAGTTGTTTAAAGTTATATTTTTTTTCATCAAGTTATATAATGAAGGCGAAGGTTCAAAAGCTAGCACAACTCCATTTTCATTTTTTTTTAAAACATTGCCAGCAAAAATACTAGTGCAACCTTGGTTTGCCCCAATATCAATAAACATTGAATTGTGGGGTAGTTTTTTAATAAAATCCGCAACTATCCCATAACTGCCTTCAAAACTAACTCTATTTGTATTGTCATACCATCTTGCTATCATCGGAAAACCGTAAGCAGTGTTAGCAATATAACCATCAAAATATGGACCAACAAGTTTAGCAAATCTTTTACGATAATAATGCGAGGGAATATTTCTTAAGATAAATGATAGAAATGGAAGAAGTATCTTCTTGATTTTCATAATTATTTTTTGTCAATTATAATTTATTTTTTTAATAAAAAAGTATCTTTTTCTAATTCTTTAACTGTAATTTTTTCTATTGAAAGCAGTTCATACCAAATATTTAATCTTTCCTCTAATTCCTCTTTTTTTAGATAAGGAAACTTAAAATTTTGAATTGAACTTGAAAGTTTTTTTTTTGAAAAAATTTTATTTAGTAAACTTTGAAATTTAATTTTAAATAAATAATAATTTCTTTTGAAGATCATTGGTTTTACTGTATCAAAATCATTGCATAATTTCTTTAAACTTGAGATTATTATATCAGTTGACATTTTTCTACCTTGGCCAATATTATTTGTGAGGTCAAGTAATCTTTGATATTTTTTTTCTATTGAAGTAGATTTATCAATAAGATTATCTTTTTTTATATAGTTAATTATACTTTCTACTTTATTAAATTTTACACTTAGATCTTGGGGCAACTTAATTACAAAATCTTCGTCATGATATGGGCAAAATGAAACAACATTTTTTTTTGCAATAAATGCCTCAATCCCAGTTGTGCAATCGTGATGAATAACTACATCTGCACCAACAATCCATTCTTTAGAGGATCCCTCTTTAATTACTTTTACGTTATTAAAATTCTCAAACTCTTCCTCATATATATTAGATTGCTCAGATGGGTGTGGTCTAACTATAAAATTTTTATCCTGAAATGATTTTGATAATATTTTAATCATTTCAATAAATTTTAGAAAAATTTTTTTTTCAAATTTTATTCCTGACTCAATTTTTTCGTTTGATATTTTATCATAATAGCCGATATTTTTTTTATTATATAATTTACTTTGTGCTAAAGAGATAATCCCATTAGCTTTAGAAAAATTTGTATTAATTAGAATATATCCTGGATCTAATTTATATCTTAAATTTCTTAACTTATAATAATAGCCAATTAGACTTTCATGAAGAAGATCAAAAGATGGATGCCCAGATACTATCACACTATCATCATCTAAATTTTTGCAATTTCTATCAATGATCTCTTTGGCTCTTGAACTCCAAGAAAATATTAAAGAAAACAAGTTTGCACTTAAACTATTATGTACTTTTATAAGAAATTTAGAATTAAGATTTATATTTCCTTCTTCCTGTATTTCTACCATTAAACCATTTGATGCTTTTATAGCTTTATAAAAATCTAAACTAGAAGGAGAAATTCCTTTATCAAAATAAACAAAAGGTTTGTTTTGAGATAACATACGTTTGTTTATCCCATTCTTTTTGCCAATAACTACTGTAAAACCATTTTCTACAAGTTTTAAAGCTAAATAAAGTTTTGTATCAAATTCTCGTGACTTTACTTCAATTGGTAAGAAACATTTAAAATCTTTAGGACACATTTTAATATACAACTAATTTATGATAGAAAAATAATTTATAATTCTATTAATTATTTTTTTTTGATTTTCATAACCTAAATTTACAAAAATAGGAATACTTACAGAATTCTCATAGTATTTATTAGAGTCTTTAAAGCTATTTTTCATTTCATTATAAACACTGAATTTGTAAATAGGTATATAGTGTTGTTGAGATATAATTTTATTTTTCAGTAAAAATTCCATAAAATGGGTTTTATTTTTTTTGAATTTTTTAAATTCAATATTTATCAAAAATAAATGAAATGATGGTTTTATATTTTTATCATATGATGGTAAAGTTAATAGGTTGCTAATATTTTTAAAATTTTCAATATATGTATTAAAAAAATTTTTTCTTTCTTTTAAAAAAAAATTAATTTTTGATAACTGCGATAATCCTAATGCACAATTAATATCTGATAATCTATAGTTAAAACCATTTTTTAATACATCGTATTGCCAATGTTTTTTTTTATCTCTTAAAATTCCGTGACTCCTATATAATTTAATATTTTTAGAAATTTTATAGTTATTTGTTGAAATAATTCCCCCCTCTCCTGATGTTATTGTCTTCAATGGATGCATGGAAAAAGTACAAACATCAGAATGTTTACATGAACCAATCTTATAATATTTTTTTTTATGTTTATATTCAGCACCTAAAGCATGGCAGGCATCTTCAATAATTAAAAAATTGTATTTTTTTTTTATATCATAAAATTGTTTAACATTCTCAGGATAGCCTCCATTATACATGACTATTAGGGCTTTTATTTTTTTAAGTTTATTTTTTTTAATACAGTCTAAAACTTTATCTGGAGTTATTTGACCAGTATACTCATCTACATCCACTAAATAAATTTTTAATTGCATAATTTTAGCCATATTATATGAAGAAATAAAATTGACTGCTGGCATTAAAATAATATCATTTTTTTTTAAACCAACTGATAACAGTGCCAAATGAATAGCAGATGTTCCACTGCTACAAACATAACTATATTTACTTTTAAGATAATTTTGTAATTTTTTCTCAAATTTTTGTACAATTGGACCAGTAGTAATTAGTCTATTTGATAATGATTTTAAAACTAATTTTTTATCTTCATTATCTATATATTGTTTACCATATGGTATTTTTTGCATAATTTAATTAATTCTATTTATTGGTTTGAAGCATAATTTAGAATGAAGTTTTCTTTTTAAATTATTTCTAGAAATATCAAAGAAAACATTATCTAAAATTTTTATATATCTTTTAATATTTTTCTTTTCATGAAAAATAGTAATATAGACTGTATTTGTTGCCAAAATATTATTTTTTAACATTTCTTGAGTAAGAAAAGTTTTTTTAGCAACATGATTATTAATAAATTCAAAAGATGGTATTGCATTTGTTCCCATTATGTTAATTGGAACCTTGTATTTTTCTGATATATTAAGCCAAATATTTTTTAATAATTTTCCATTATTTTCTATTTTCCTAAAAACCTTAGCTCTTTTAAATTCTTTTATAGAAGAAAGAGCTGCAATATACCCAACACGTTCACCCCAGAATGTACTGCTTATAAAGGTATTTTCAGCTTTTTCCATTATTTCTCTTTTTCCAATAATTGCATTAATCGCAAAACCACTCCCAAGGGCTTTTCCAAATATTGCTAAATCTGGATTTACTTTATACTTTAAATGTAAGCCTCCCATATTTTCTCTATAACCTGAAGTGCATTCATCAAAAATTAAGATTATTTTTTTTTGGTTACAAATTTTTCTAATTTTGTTTAAATAATTTTTTTGAGGATACAAATTACGCATTACCTCCATTTTAATAATCCCAATATTCTTTTTTTTAATTAATTCTTCAAGATACTGAAAATCATTGTATGGGAAAGGGAATGAAGTATTTTTCAAATTTTCGGGTATTCCCTCATAATTCAAACCTGACATTAGATGTTGATCAAGATTATTTTTTGAATTTATATTTGCTGATAAATACCAATCATGCCATCCATGGTATCCACAAAAAGCAACATTTTTTTTTTTTGTGTTTGATCTGGCAATCCTTATCGCAACTGCATTAGCCTCTCCACCCCCTCTAGTAAATTTTGTCATAGATGCCCAGGGATGATGATCAATAATCGTTTTTGACAATTCAACTTCCTCTGGACTGTTCAAAGTTGTCATATTTCCTTTAGATATTTTTTTAATAACTGAATTATTGACATTTTTGTTGCTGTATCCCAAAATACTTGTTCCAACAGCACAAAACATGTCCAAATATTTTTTACCCTCAAGATCCCATACACTTATATCTTTTGCTTTGACAAAATAAGATGGCCACTTATCTGGTAAATGAAGTTCAGACCTTTTAGAAAATAAAGTTGTACCACCTGGTATAATAGATTTAGCAAATTTGTATAATTCAGTGCCTTTTTTGCTTTTCATATTATTTCCAATTTCTAGGATCTATTAATCTTTTATCATTTATATGAAGGTTAATAAATTTATTTTTATCTATTTTTTTGAAATTCAAGATTTCTTTTAAATTTTGATAATTGTTAATACCAATTATAACTTTATCAAAATCTAAGTATAATAAATCGCTCATGCAATAATCAATTGGAGAAATATGGTTGTTATTTAAATAAACAAACCAATCATAAATTTTTTTTTTCCATTTCTTAAAATATTTTTTTTTATAAATAGATTTATTAACTAATAATCCTTGCAAAAATATAGATCTTATATGTATTTCAATATCTTTCTTTTTTAATTTCTCAAACCACCCAGTAGTTAAAAATGATTTATTTAAAATATTATATGGACACTGAACAATGTCAAAATTATAATTTTGTGTAATATAATTTAAACAATCAGTATCATAAATTGATACACCTATTTTGTTAAAATATTTTTTTTTAAGTTTTTCTAAATTATTGAAAATTTTAATTCCATTTCGCGAATATAAAATTTTTATATCATGAAAAAAAAGGGTATCAATTTTATTAGTATTTAAATTTTCAAAGTGATCATCAAGTTTTTTTTGACAGAACTCTAAAGATAACCAATCATTACTTGGTGTAACCTTGGTAGAAAATTTATAAATTTTACTTATATTTTTGAAAGCACTCCCTTTATTTAAATATGATTCTGCAGTGTCAATTTGATATATTTTGTTTTTTTTTGAAAAATTAAGAATTTTTTTAATTTCTAGATTTTTTATTTTAACTGAGTCTTTGCCATATTTTTGATTAAAGTTTGCTGAACCTATTATAATTTTTCTTTTAAGTTGAGATTTATTCATATTATCTTTGCTTTATATTAATCAAGGTCTTATTAATTTTTTCAAATTTAATTAAATCTTTCCACCCGAAGTAGATATTTGGATAAAAAAACTTAACAACTCTTTTTATATAATTAAAATCTCTTAGATAATCTAATGTCCATCTTCTATTTGAATAATTACTATAATATTTATAATTATATTTTTTAAATAATTTTGAAGAACGAATAAATCCGGTAACGTGTTCTTTATTATACTTAGTGTTAGAATTTTTTAGAGATTTTTTTAATGAATTAAAATTAACAACTTCTACGTCTAGACCATCTGGAAACGTAACGTTAATTGTATTGGTTGTATAATCCATTTTTTTTTTTAAGTGCAGTTCTACACATTTATCTATTATTTTAGGATCTATTAATGGACAATCTCCGGTAATTCTGACGATAATTTCAATTGAATTTTGATGAGCACAATCTATGAACCTTTTCAAGACATTATTTTCATCACCTCTGAATAAATTTATTTTATGCTTTAAACATATTTTTTTAAATTTGTTATCTATTTTTTTTTTAGTTGTACAAAGAAAAATTTTTTTTGTTATTTTTGTTTTTTTTAACCTCAAAATACACAAATCAATTACACTAAGCTCTGAATTAATTTTTAAAAAATGTTTATTTTTAAGTCTTTTTGATCCTGATCTAGCAGCAACAAAAATTGCAATATTTTTTTTTTTATGCATTTAAAAATAAATTAAGTAAAAACAAGATTATTTTTTATTAAATATAATTATCTAGATTTCATTATATATAGATATTAAATTAATCTGCTAATTTAGATAATAATTTTGAGATTTTTTTATCATCATAATTAATTTTTTGCATAATTTTTTTAGCAGAATTTGGATCAAGTTTAAAAGCAAGTTTAAGTATATTCATCCAGTTTAAATTATTTTTTGATCTAATTTTTTGTATATCATTGATTATTTTATTATAATTTTTTTTCATATATAAAAGTATTAACATCTGAAAAAAATAATTAAAATGAAAATAAAAAAAAAAAATATTAAATTTTCATATAATAAAGCTCCGATTATTATTGCTGAAATATCAGGTAATCATAATGGGAAAAAGTCAAGATTTTTAAAACTTGTAAAAAGTGCTTGTGAAAATGGAGCTGATCTTGTCAAAATTCAAACTTATGAACCACGGGATATAACATTAGAAAAAAAAACTAAAGAATTCAAAATTAAATCTGGAATTTGGAGAGGAAAATATTTATGTGATCTCTACAAAAGTGCTTGCACACCATTTAACTGGCATCTTGATGCATTTAAAATTGCAAAAAAATATAATAAAATTATTTTTAGCAGTCCTTTTAGCACCAGAGCAGTTGACTTTTTGGAAAAACTGAAGGTACCAATTTATAAAATAGCATCTTTTGAGATTACAGATTATAGCTTGATTAATTATATAGCTTCAAAAAAAAAACCAATAATTATTTCAACAGGAATGGCAACTATAAATGAAATTAAAAACGCTATTCAAATAATTGAAAAGCATCATAAAAAAATTATAATTCTCCATTGTGTGTCTAATTACCCAACTAAAATTAGCGATACAAATTTAAATAGAATAAATATATTAAAAAATCAATTCAAGAATTATCCAATCGGATTATCAGACCATACCAATACTATTTATACTTCAGTTACCTCAGTGGCTTTAGGAGTAGTGGCAATTGAAAAGCATTTTAATATAGATGATACTAAAACACCTGACTCAGATTTTTCAATAAAACCTAAAGATCTTAAAAGTTTAAAAAAAGTTACTACCGATATATTTAAAAGTACAAAAAAAAATAGAGTAAATAATACTGCCCCTAAAAATATTAATTTAAGAAGATCAATATTTGCCAAAAAAAATATCCAAAAAAATCAGAAAATAACTTTAAAAAATATTATTTCGTTAAGGCCTTCCATAGGAATAAAATCTGAAAACATTTTTAAGATTATTGGTAAAAAAGCAGTTAATAAGATTTTAAAAGATAGTCCTATTTTTTATAAGGATTTAAAAAATTGATTAGTATAAAAAAAATAACAAAAATCGACGAAGTAACAATTAATTTTATATTAAATTTGAGAAACAAAAGTTATGTTAGAAAAAATTCTTTGAATAATAACAAGATTGACATCAGCTCTCATAGAGAATGGGTTAGAAAATTTTTTCTTGTTAAAAATAGATTGTATATTATTAAAAAAAAAAAAATATTAATTGGATATGTAAGATTGGAGTTGAATAAAAATAAATATAATACATCGTGGGCTATATTAAAAGAATTTAGTGGAAAAGGATATGCAAAAAAAGCTTTAAATTATGCAACGAAATATAAACAATTAAAATATAAAGCTATAATTAAAAAAGACAATTTAGCCTCAATAAACGTTGCTACTTCAACAAAATTCGTTGTAAAAAAAAAAATAAAAAACTTATTTTACCTCTATAAAAACTAATTAATTATTAATTTATAACTAGTTGAATTTTTCAAAATATTTTTTATTTAAATCTATCCATTTTTTTAATTTTGCTTTGGTCATCCATTCTGAATTATTATCACTACTGTAAGTAAAATTGTCTGGGACTTTTTTCCCATTTTTAATTCGGTTTTTATCTGATGTCCAATCGTATATTTGAGGTAAAATTTTATAATAGTCTTGAAATTCAAAAGTGTTTAGGTTTTCTGATATACTAATCATCTCTTCATGAAGCTTTTCTCCTGGACGAATACCAATAATTTTGTGCTTTGCTTTAGGTGCAATTACATCTGCGATATCAGTAATTTTCATAGATGGAATTTTTTTTACGTATATTTCCCCCCCTACCATATCTTCAAATGCACGCCACACTAAATCTACACCTTGCTCAAGAGAAATAATAAAACGTGTCATTCGTTTATCTGTTATAGGTAATTCATTTTTATTTTTTATAGACATAAAAAATGGTATTACAGAACCTCTTGATCCCATTACGTTTCCGTATCTTACAACTGCAAATATTGTTTTATGCCCTCCTGCATAAGATGAATTACTTGCAACGAATAATTTATCTGAAGCTAACTTTGTTGCACCATACAAATTTATTGGACTGCTTGCTTTATCGGTTGAAAGAGCTACAACTTTTTTTACCTTTTGATCAATACAAGCGTCTATTAAATTCATTGCACCAATAACATTGGTTTTAACACACTCAAAAGGGTTATATTCTGCTGTGGTAACTATTTTAGATGCAGCTGCATGCACCACAAAATCTATATTATGTAAAGCTCGATGAAGACGATCTTTATCTCTGATATCACCAATAAAAAAACGAACTCTAGGATCATCATTATATAGTTTTGCCATTTCCCATTGTTTCATTTCATCACGTGAAAAAATTACTAAACGCTTGGGATTATATTTTTTTAAGGTTAAAGGAACAAAACTACTGCCAAAAGACCCTGTGCCACCCACTACTAACATGGAAGAATTTGTCATCATAATTTTTAATTTCTAAGTTTTGGCATTTATACGGAAGTTTTTATCTAACTTTAGCAATTCCTCAAAAGTACCTTGATTTTTTAGCTTACCATTTTCTAAGAAAAATATCGTATCACAATTCTTTATTGTATTCAAACGGTGGGCAATGATAATAATAGTTATGTTTTTTTTAAGATTGTTTAATGCATCCATTACAGCCTTTTCTGTAGAATTATCGAGGGCGCTAGTAGCTTCATCTAAAATTAAAACTTGTGGCTGGTGATATAAGGCTCTAGCTATACCAATACGTTGGCGTTGACCTCCTGATAATTTCACTCCACGCTCTCCTATTTTTGTTTCATATTTTTCTGGTAAGTCATTACTTACAAAATCATGTAAATTTGCGATTTTAGCGACTTTTTCCACTGTTTCTTTATTAATATCTTTAATATCTTCACCAAATGCAATGTTTGCAGAAATAGTATCATCTGAAAGAAAAATATTTTGAGGCACATAGCCAATAGATTTCTGCCAGAGTCTCTTATTTTCTCTGGTTATGGTTTTGTCATCTACAGTTAAACCACCTTTCTGAGGCTCTAACAGGCCAAGAATTATATCAACGGTAGTAGTTTTTCCACTTCCAGTTGGACCAACTATAGCAACAGTATTTTTTGCTGGAATATTTATATTGATATCTTTAATTACAACTTTAGATGTTTTGGGATAATTGAAGTGAACTTTTTTTAAAGAAATATTTTTTTTCATTAAAAAATTACCATCATTTTTTTTTATATAGGATAAGTTAAGATTGTTTATATCATTATAAAGCTTATCAATTGTAGGACCTACGTTTGCAAGTTGTGTTACAGAAATATAAATTTGCTGAAGTGCAGGCATTAATCGATAACCAGC
>Ga0181552_10001754_pt1 | contig 16370 bp, 18 predicted proteins | sample 011ome_18_FD_130583 | JGI IMG/M metagenome (GOLD analysis project Ga0181552, IMG submission 130583) | Coastal salt marsh microbial communities from the Groves Creek Marsh, Skidaway Island, Georgia - 011501BT metaG (megahit assembly) | ecosystem: Environmental > Aquatic > Marine > Intertidal...
AAACTCGTAAGGCTTCAATTTCATATGTACAACGGCGTCTTAAAGTTGGTTATAACCGAGCCGCACGTATGATTGAGGAGATGGAAAGTACCGGAGTTGTATCCGCTGTGCAATCCAATGGCTCTAGGGAAGTTTTAGCACCACCTCCACCTAAATAACCTAAGTAATGTTGATTATGTCTCGTATCATCTTATTGTTTTTCTTATTTTCGATGAGTTTTTCAGCATGGTGTTTGACTGAAGAGGAACTTTCTGCAGTATTAACATCATCTAATCACTTTAAGGCAGACTTTTATCAACAAGTAATAGATGCTGATGATTTGATAATACAAGAGGCAAGTGGGTTTTTTGCACTTAAAAAGCCAGGAAGATTTAAGTGGCATTACAAATCACCACTATCTCAGCAAATCGTTGCTGACGGCAGAAATTTATGGATGTTTGATATAGATCTGGCACAAGTCACCGTACAGCCTATTTCGGATGCTCTAGGTTCCGCTCCGATCATGTTACTAACAAAAAACAAACCATTGAAAGAGGATTTTGAAATTAGAGAGATGTCTATGGCTTTTGGTTTGAATTGGATAGCATTAGTCCCGAGAATTAGGGACACGGAGTTTTATCGAATTGAAATCGGTGTTGATGGAAACGACATACGAGAAATGAAGTTATATGATCACTTTGAGCAAACCACCATCATACGTTTTTCGAATATTCAATACGATGCAATGCTATCCGATGCGGCATTTGAATTTGTTATTCCCAAGGGTGTTGATGTTGTAGGTGAGCCTGAGTAGATATGTCTAGTCAGGACATATTTAACGACGCATTAAAGAATGCAGAGTTTGAGGAGCATTATCGACCGCTGGCCGATCGCATGCGACCAGAAAGCATAGACGAGTTTGTCGGTCAATCTCATTTGTTTAATCAAACTTCTCCATTGCGTCAAGCAATTAACTCCGGTAAACCGCACTCTATGGTTTTATGGGGACCACCAGGAACAGGTAAAACCACCATTGCCCATTTGATTGCCAATCATTGCCAAGTGCCTTTTCTGTCTGTTTCTGCTGTACTCTGCGGGATTAAAGAAATTCGCGCCGCGATTGAGACCGCCAAACAAAATCAACAGCGCAATCATGCAACGACCGTTTTATTTGTTGATGAAGTCCATCGATTTAATAAATCTCAGCAAGATGCATTTTTACCACACATTGAAAACGGCACTATTTGTTTTATTGGCGCCACCACTGAAAATCCATCTTTTGAATTAAATAATGCGTTGTTATCGCGTGCTCGAACTTATGTATTGAAGCGATTAGATGACAAGGCTATTGCGCAGTGTCTAAATTATGCCATCAAAGATAAAGCGAGAGGGTTGGGTGGCACACCGATCATAATTTCTGACCGTGAGATTAATTTATTGGCACAAGCTGCCGATGGTGATGCTAGAAAAGCGTTAACCCTTTTAGAATTGGCAGCAGATCTGTGTCATTCCCAAGAATCTGCTGAAACGAATATTATCGATGATTCTATTATCCAACAAGTAACTCAGTCCAGTTTGAAGCGTTTTGATAAACAAGGCGAGTACTTTTATGACATGATATCGGCCCTGCATAAATCTGTTCGTGGTACCGATCCGGATGCCAGTTTATATTGGTATTGTCGAATGTTAGACGGAGGATGTGATCCAACTTACATCGCAAGAAGAGTGGTGCGTATAGCCTCAGAAGATATTGGTAATGCTGATCCTAGAGCTTTGCAGCTTTGTATCTCTGCTTGGGACACTTATACGCGTTTGGGTAGTCCAGAGGGAGAACTTGCTATTGCCCAAGCCATCATCTACCTTGCCAGTGCTCCGAAGAGCAATGCAGTATACAAGGCTTATAATAGTGCGACGCAACATGCCAAGGAACAAGGGACGCTTGAAGTACCGCTACATTTGCGTAATGCCCCAACAAAATTGATGAAAGGGCTTGGCTATGGCGCCAATTACCGTTACGCACATGATGAGGATGAAGGCTATGCTGCCGGAGAAAACTATTTTCCTGATGAGCTAATCAATACACAATATTATTATCCAGTTGATAGAGGACTGGAAATTAAAATCAAAGAGAAGCTTGAGCGTTTGCGTAAAAAAACAGCCGAATGACAATAAACAAATTATTTATTTAACATCGTAGAAATGGATACAGATAGGTCATACGTATATATAATATACGTATTCAAATAAGCATATTAAATAATTAGGGACTCAGAATGTCAGATGAATTAAAACTTTCCAAGCAATTGGTAGATAAAATTATGAGCGCGGTTATCAGCGAAGATGAGCGCGCTAAAGATCCTTTTATCGGCAGCCAATATCTTACAGCAGTGGTAGGGTATGTGGTAGGAACATCCTCCATTGCTGATCATGAAAAAAAAGAGATTATGAATGAGCTTAGTTCATTTATGCAGCATGTTTTTGAAGATGTAACGCAACCAGAACATAATTCTCAGCAACAACCTGCCCAAGTAGCCGCACCTGTAGCCCCTCCAGGCAGCGCTTTTGGTATTTGGAAGCCAAATAACGAGTGACCGTGTTTTTGCTTTAATCTATCAGCAACAATTAGTATAATTCTTTAAACATCTAACCCAACAGAAGGTAATTATAATGGATGAAGAAGCGATTAAAACGATTATAACAGTGATTATTATGATGATTCCTGTGGGAATCCTTGCATATAGCATCCTGGATAAATTTATGTTCTAAGCGTTATACGCTTGCTATAACTACTTAGATGTATAAATAAAAAAAGCTGCAATATGCAGCTTTTTTTATGGCTGGATATTATCCATAACCCACTGTTTTTAATCTCTTCTTAAACGATCTGACAGTGCCATCGGTGAAGGAAATTTAAATACTACGATATAGGATGAGATGATGAAGGTGATGATTGTTGCTACATGTATCAAGTAAGCTGCACGTTCACCGATTACACTAACATTTAAAGCCAAAGCCCCCAGTAATATTGAGAATTCACTCATTTGACCAATTCTGAATCCAATTTCTTTTGCATGACTATCTTCCTCATGGCCTAATTTGTGTAACAACGTACCATATACGATAGGTTTTAAAACTAGCGCAAAAGCTGCCAAAACACAGGCGGGCAACAAGACGTCAACAAGTATATTGAGTTGGAAACTGGCTCCGATAGCAAAAAAGAAAATAACTAAAAAGAAGTCACGTAGAGGTTTGAGACACTCAGCGATAAACATTGATATAGAACCAGTGGCAATTGAGACACCGGCAATAAAAGCTCCAATCTCATGCGATAGTCCCATGTATTTTGCGATCTCTGATAATCCCAAACACCAACCGATAGCGACAAGGAATACGTATTCCAAGATTTTGTCAAATTTTTTGAACAAAAATACCAGCACATAATTTGAGAATAATAACGAGAATATAACAAGTATCGGTAAGCTGATGATCAGTTTTATTAAGCTATATAAGCTTTCTCCTTGTCCCTCTGCTTGAGAGTGCAATAACAGCATAAATACAATAGCAATCAGATCTTGAAGTAACAATACACTGATGATTACTTCACCAATATGGCGATGATGTAAGACTGTTGTTGGGAGTAACTTTAAACCAATAATTGTGCTGGAGAAAATCATACTTGCGGCTATGATTAGACTATCAGTTGTATTAAAGCCCATCAATAATGCGATAAGGTACGAGAGTCCAGCTAGAATGATAGAGGCTACCACGGTGATCAAGGTAGTATCTTTAATTAATGCTATAAGTTTATTTGGATTTAAGTTTAACCCCAATAAAAACAATAAAAACATAATACCTATATCGGATACCTGCTGGATAAATTCATGATTTTTTACCACACCAAGTGCAGAAGGCCCCAATAAAATACCTAGGCCAATGTAGGCTACGAGTAGCGTCTGACGGGCATATAAGGCCAGCGTGGATAGAATGGCTGCACCACTGAAGATTACAAAAATAGTGAAAATTATTTCATCTGATTGCATAAGTTCTTCTCCATAGTGGCTTTTATAGCAACAAGCTCCAACCAATGCCTGACAGGTGTCTCAGTGCCTTTTTGTAGGTGCATTAAACAACCAATATTTGCGGTAGCAATAACGTCTGGTTGTTGTTGCTCGATATTGCGCAACTTATTCGTGCGTAAGATTACTGCAGTATCCGAATGGAGTAGCGAGTAAGTACCTGCTGAGCCACAACATAAGTGTTTATCTCTAAAACTTACCACATGATGTCCAGACTGTCTTAGAATTGATTCCACAACTCCATTTATTTGTTGCCCGTGGGTAAGAGTGCAGGGTGCATGAAAAGCCACAGTTTGAGGCTCTCCCTTATGAGTGAATGAATGTTGTGAAAAAAACTCACTGGCATCTTGAGTGAGTTGAGACACTCTCTTAGCTTTTACAGCATATTCAGGGTCATGTGCCAATAGGCGCTGGTAATCTTTAACCATAACACCACAACCACTGGCGCTCATGATAATTGCTTCTGCGCCGTTCTGAATATCTTTCCACCAAGTGTCGATGTTACGTTTGATATGTGACATTGCTGTATGCTCATCACCGTTATGATGATCAAGTGCACCACAACAAGACACTTGTGTGTGTCTAATGGCTTGAATATGTATAGAGTTGAGTAACTCACAAAGAGAGTCGTTAATATTAGGCGCAGTGACAGATTGAACACAGCCATCTAAAAGAATCACTTTTTTATTGGTCTCATCTGCCTGTGATACCGGTGGTTTTGCAGCGAAAATATTAGTGCTTTTGTTAGCTGCAGATTTGTCAGTAGGGTATGGCCAGATTTTGCGATGATGACTTATGGCCCCCATCAAAGTTGATAAGAGGAAAAGTGGTTTGAGTAGCTTTGGCCGTGTAAATACTTTGCGCATGAGCCAACGTTTGAGGCGAATATTTACTTTTCTTTGGCCTAGTTGGTCTAGATGTGATCGTCCGATCTCCATCAGTTCTGCAAAGCCTACACCAGATGGACAGGTTGTTTCACAACTTTGACAAGTTAGACAACTATCTAGATGTTGTTCTGTCGTTGCTGAAATTTGTTTTCCTTCAAGCATCTCTTTAATTAAATAAATACGTCCACGTGGACCCTCTAACTCATCACCTGAAATTTGATAAGTAGGGCAGGTAGCATTACAAAAGCCACAATGAACACAACGCCGTAGTATTTCATCAGCACGTTGTCCATGATGCGTCTCTAGCAGCTTTTGTGGAAGGCGTGTCTGCATGGTTAGAGCCCGACAAATAACCGATTTGGATTAAATATGCCATATGGATCAAAGGCTTGTTTAATGCGTTTATGAAGATTAAACATCACAACAGTAGATGGATGTAAGAAAAACTCTTTATGCGGTTCAGTACTGAATAATTGTGCATGACCGCCAATGTTTTGACATAGCTGTTGGATATGTTCAGCTGACTCTTGTGTTTTATACCAATGTAAACCCGCATTCCATTCAGCAACCATGTTTCCGCTGAGTTTAAATGCAGGGCTGCCAATAGGAAGGCTACAGCGCCATAGAGGTTCTTGCCGGGAAAAAAACTGTTTGCGTTGTTCTCTTACTTGATACCAAAACTGTGCATCATCGTACATATTCGCTTTAAAACGACGATTGAATGTATCCAGTTCCTCGGTGCTCAAACTGAAACGAATAAACAGTTGTTCATTTTCATAATAATTAGCACTCATCGGTAGTGCTGTCTGTCTTATTTCAGATAAATATTTAAGCGCGTCGTCAAAATTTGCATGTATAACTACAGTAGTTTCATAATCGGGTTTGGGAATCACTTTAACACTAACTTGTGTGATTAAACCCAATGTGCCAAGAGATCCACACATGCCACGAGAAACATCATACCCTGCAACATTCTTCATGACATGTCCTCCAAAACTCAAAGGTTCACCAAGACCATTAATAATATCAACGCCTAGGATACTGTCTCTGCATGAACCTGAAAAAGGTCTTCTGGGGCCAGACACACCACACGCAATAGTGCCACCAATAGTCGCTGCATGACTAAAAGCTGCAGGTTCAAAAGGGAGCATTTGTTGCTTTTCTGCTAATATTTTTTCAATCACTTTTAACGGTGTGCCACTGCGTGCCGTGATATAGAGCTCTGATGGCTCATAATCAATAATACCGGTATGTTGGGCACAGCTTATAGTCTCAAGATTATGATCAGATGGAGATTGATTGCCATAAAAAGGTTTGCTGTTTCCACCAACAAGGCGAATAGGTTGTTTGTGCTGCGAAGCATTGACTACTTGCTCCAGTAGCGATTTGCTATCATCGTGGTCTTGCATGTGTTAGAAGCGGGGTAATTCTTTGAAAGGCATCTCACCATTGTGAATATGCATGGCACCAAATTCAGCACATCTTTGTAAAGTTGGAATGACTTTTCCTGGATTGAGTAATGAGTCCTGATCAAAGGCAAGCTTTAAACGCATAAATTGATCTAATTCCGCACGATTGAATTGCACACACATTTGATTTAGTTTCTCCACGCCGACCCCATGTTCTCCTGTGATAGTTCCTCCAACTTTGACGCATAGTTGAAGAATTCGACTTCCCAATTCTTCTGCACGTTGCTGTTGACCTGCTATATTTGCATCATACATTATTAAGGGATGTAAATTGCCGTCCCCTGCATGGAACACATTAGCTACATCTAACCCTAGTTGCCTGGAGAATAATTGAATTTGTTCGAGCACGTCGGCCAAATACCTTCTTGGAATAGTGCCGTCCATGCATAAATAATCAGGTGCTAATCGACCAATAGCAGGAAATGCAGATTTGCGCCCACGCCAAAATAATTCTTTTTCTTCATCATTAAGAGCAATTTTGATTAGGCTGGCCTGATGTTTTTCACATTGTTTTATGACTTTTTCAACTTCTCTTTCAAGACTATTTCCATAACCGTCTAGTTCGCATAATAAAATAGCTTCAGCCTCTGTTGGATAACCGGGGTGGCAAAAATTTTCTGTCGCTTTGATAACACAACGATCCATCATCTCGAGGCCGGCAGGTATCACTCCGCTGGCAATGATATCAGCAACTGCTTGGCCAGCGTGATGAATATCATCGAATGCAATCAGAATAAGTTTACTTTTATTAGGTTTTGGCAGAAGGCGCACTTTAGCTTCTAATATAATTCCCAGCATGCCCTCAGAACCAGTCATAAGTGCCATCACATCATAACCTGGAGAGTCGTAGCATTGACTGCCGGCTACGATAATCTCGCCAGTGTAATCAACATAAGTGATTTCTAATATGTTGTGGACTGTGAGGCCATATTTTAAACAGTGTACCCCTCCAGAATTTTCAGCAATATTGCCGCCGATCGTGCAGGCAATTTGAGATGAAGGATCAGGGGCATAGTAAAGACCATAATCGTTGGCCGCTTCTGATATAGATAAATTGCGAACACCAGGGCCGACACGGGCAAATTGTTGCTCTGAATTGATTTCATAGATTTCATTGAGCTTTGCCAGATTCAGTAATATCCCATTTTTTATTGGATTAGCTCCACCTGATAGACCAGTACCCGCACCTCTCGTTACAATGGGTATTTGCTCACGATGACAACGTTTTATGATGGCGATAACTTGAGCATTACTCTCTGGTAACAAGACAGCCATAGGCATAGTCTTGTATGCTGTCAGCGCATCACATTCATATGGCTTGAGGGTTTCTTCAGTATCTAGAATATTTTCCGTGGCTAAGCAGTCACTAAATAGTTGTTTGATGTTGAGTTGTGTTGACATGCTGTGAGAATACCTTACTTGCAGGTGTTTTAGCTAATAAAAGAGGTTATACAATGAGTTTAATATGGATTGCTCTAGGTGGTGGAATAGGTTCTGTTTTGCGTTATCTGTTTACTATGCGAGTAGATGAGATGTCATCTTCATCTCTGCCATTGGGAATAATGTCAGTGAATATTGTCGGATCATTCTTGATGGGATTTTTCACATTGGTATTGATTGATCAGTTTGAAGCAAGTGTTGAGATCCGTGCGGCAGTATTGTTTGGGCTAATTGGTGGATTTACAACTTTTTCAAGTTTCTCTAGCCATAGTTTAAGCTATTTATTGAATGGGGAATATTTTCTAATGACATTGAATATTGTTTTGAGCGTTGTTCTCTGTATTATTGCTGCGGGCGTCGGTTTATTCATGGCAAAATCCCTATTTAATTAAATTAAGTAATTATATGTTAGATCCCAAAATACTTCGTAGTGATATAGAGAATGTTGCGAAAAAGCTGCAACGTAAAGGCTATCAATTAGATATAGTCAAATTCAATACTACTGAAAATCTACGAAAATCATTACAGGTAGAGATACAGGAACTTCAGAGCATACGTAATCAGCGTTCTAAAGAAATTGGTAAGACCAAAAGCCAAGGGCAAGATATCACCGAATTGAAAGCTCAAATGGATGTCTTATCACAACAATTGAAAGATAAAGAACAAAAATTTCAAACTCTACAAAATGAATTGAATGAATGGCTCTCTGAGATGCCAAATATACCTGATGATTCTGTCCCTGCAGGTAATGATGAGGATGACAATCAGTTATTACATACATGGGGTGAACCAAAAGCATTTGAATTTGAAGTTAAAGATCATGTGGACTTAGGTGAATCTCTGAATCAAATTGATTTTGAGCTAGGAGCCAAAATTACTGGTTCACGTTTTGCCGTATTGCAAGGTGATATAGCAAAGTTGCATAGAGTATTGATTCAATTCATGCTTGATGTCCATACAAGAGCGCATGGTTATACAGAAGTACACGTGCCATATATTGTCAATCAAGATAGTTTGCGTGGTACGGGTCAGTTGCCAAAATTTAAAGAAGATCTATTTCAGCTAAATGTTGAAAATCAATACTACTTAATTCCGACAGCTGAGGTTCCAGTTACCAACCTATGGCGTGATGAGATTGCGACCATTGATCAACTTCCACTTAAATATGTCAGCCATACCCCATGTTTTCGCTCTGAGGCAGGTTCTTATGGTCGTGATACACGAGGTTTGATTCGTCAACATCAATTTGAAAAAGTGGAATTAGTGCAATTAGTTCACCCGGATTGCTCATGGAAAGCCTTTGAAGAATTGGTGTCACATGCAGAGGCGATATTACAAGCATTAGAGTTACCATATCGAGCAGTGACATTATGCGGTGGAGATTTAGGATTTGCGGCGGCTAAAACTATTGATTTGGAGGTTTGGTTGCCTGCACAAAGTGCATATCGAGAAATTTCCTCATGCAGTAATTTCTTAGATTTTCAGGCACGTCGGATGAAAGCACGTTGGCGAAAGAATGATACTAAACCACAGTTGTTACATACGTTAAATGGATCGGGGTTAGCGGTTGGCCGAACACTAGTGGCGATATTAGAAAACTATCAGATGGCTGATGGAAGCATTGAAGTACCGAAAGTATTGGTGCCCTATATGCATGGGCAAAATACACTAGGATAAAAATTAATTAAAATATTATTATTCAATAGGTTAGTTAATGCTTTTCAACTAGACTTTAAGCTGTGGATATTAAAAAGCCCTCATGGGTTGGGTCATGTGGGCTATAAACTTACATTTGCATGCAAGTTTTGGGGACTCAGTACATTTTAGAACTGCTAATTAGAGGTATCTTCGGTCTCACTGTCAGTCTCAATTAATATGACGTTATTGACATATTAATGATTCAATATAGCAAGGCTTTTTTGAATAAATATCACAATCTATGATTAGCACATTAAATCATCTCAAGGGACAGTTTCCTCATCATGGAAGAGTGGAGTGGATTGGGGTTCGCCCACAAAAAAACTCGCCAATAGCACCGCTTAAGATGGTTGAAGCCTGTGCCAATTATGGTCTTATAGGTGATCACACGTCTTTAACGCGCGGTGGTAAGCGTCAAGTGACATTGTTTCAAGCAGAGTATTTACCAGTTGTCGTCTCATTGCACTCAGATACAAGCCTTTCATATGAGAAATTTAGAAGGAATATTGTAGTTTCTGGTCTAAACCTCAACATTCTTGTTAACGAAGAATTACAAATTGGTGAGGCACTCATCGAAATCACCGGATTATGCCATCCGTGCGCTAAAATCGAACGCGAGCTTGGGACGGGTGCTTATAACGCGTTATCAGGTCACGGCGGTATAACAGCTAAAATAATTCAATCTGGACAAATTCGCTTAGGTGATTCAGTTAAAATTGTGCAATGTCAAACCAATTTATTATGACTTAATGGTTATCATCTTATAACTTAGCAGACACCAAGCAATGATTAAGCTAACACCGCCAAATGGAGTAATTGCGCCGAGTATTTTAATATTTGTAAGGCTAAGTAAATAAAGGCTGCCCGAGAATAGTGTGATACCGATGATAAAAAGATAGGCAATAAGTGTATATCGACAATGTTGATATTGCCGAGCTATTAAGCCCAGTAGAATCAGTCCCAGCCCATGCCATAGTTGAAAGTCTGCTGCTGTCTTGAATATATCCAAACTATACTCGCTAATACTTGCTTTTAAGCTGTGTGCAGCAAATGCACCCAAGAGAATTGCAATCGCAGCATTGAAACTCCCAAAAAATATAATTACATTGGCTGGCATATCATGTCTTCATAAATATAAAAGGTAAATTATAATGCCATCATTTGATATTGTCTCTGAAGTGAACACGCATGAACTGAATAATGCCGTTGATCAAGCTAATCGAGAAATAGGTAATCGGTTTGATTTTAAAGGCACTAATGCGAAAGTAGTGCTAAATAACGAAATTGTTATTATGGAAGCGCAAGTAGAGTTTCAAATTAAACAGATTTATGACGTGCTTACTCAGAAAATGGCTAAACGTGGTATTGATCTTGCCTGTGTAGAGCGTGGCAAATTATCAGAAGGCAACAATAGAGCAACGCAAGAACTAATTATCAATCAAGGGATTGATTCCGATTCAGGCAAGAAAATCACTAAAGCAATAAAAGAACAAAAGTTTAAAGTCCAAGCTCAGATTCAAGGCGAGAAAGTTAGGGTTACAGGAAAGAAACGAGATGATCTACAGACTGTCATGCAGTTCCTTAAAGAGTTATCCCTTGGGATACCGCTACAATTTGATAACTTTAGAGATTAGTTAGGTATCAAGAAAATTATGCTCTGAGCAAGGCTAAGCGCATACACATAATTTTTTAGGTTTTGACTATAAGCTAACCAGCATAACTAAAAGAGCAATAAAACCGACAACACCAATAAGAGGAATAATAGCGGCCTGCCAATCACCTGATTCAGCCTTAGGTGAATGAGTCAACAGATGTTTTGCACGCGGTAATAATAAAAATAGCAGTAATAATAAAAATATCGCGCTGCTTATTTTCATCCAGTCCATTTTTTTCTCCAAAAAAAACCCGCTCTGTAGCCAGCGGGTTTGAGTAAATGTTAGGTGATTAAACGTGGATTAGATTAATCATCACCACCAAAAACTCCTAGAATCTGTAATAAGCTCACGAAGATATTATAGAGACTCAAATATAGTGACACTGTTGCCATAAGATAGTTTGTCTCACCACCATTAATAATACGACTGGTATCGAATAAGATTAATCCGCTCATGAGCATGATGATGGCGCCAGACAGAGCAAGTGACAGGGCAGGAATAGATAAGAAGATATTAGCTAAACTCGCTAATACAACTATGATCAAGCCTACCATCAAAAACCCACCCATGAAGCTAAAATCTTTCTTCGTGGTGAGTACATAAGCTGATAAAGCTAAGAAGATGACACCTGTACCACCGAGAGATGTGCCTATTAATTCTGCTCCATTGGATAGTGATAGATACATATTTAGGACAGGACCTAGGCCGAATCCCAAAAGTCCGGTGATCGCAAAAACTACCCCGATTCCCGCAGTCGAGTTAGCTGTACGTGGGAGAACTAACCAGATCATAGCTAGCGCACCAAATGAGCACATTAAGGACACACCATGTCCAACATTAACTGTCGTTGAAACAAACGCCATCAGAGCGCTAAAAAGCAATGTCATCGAGAGCAATAGATAAGTATTGCGCAGGACTTTATTTATACTAATTGTAGAAGTAGACGATATAGAAGAACTGTAGTTTTCCATAAAAACCTCAAAGTTATGTTTCATTAATTACTGTCACTTAGTCTATCCAAGATCATGAAAAGTTTCTACAAATATACAAACTGTACTGTATTGATTAGCGTTCATTGTGGAAATTGGGCTGGTGATCATCCAGTGGTTTTTATTGAATTTGGCGGTGAGTGCATTTATCTGTGCATGTTTTCACGAATAATTCGACATAGATCCGAGCCATTATGCTCATATTATGGGCAACGTGCCTAGCAATCTGCTGTCCTGGGCCAACTGTGTGTAATGACGCCATCTGAGTGCATGATAATGGCATCAGAATAATAGCGTAAGCGTTGTCTTATGGCTGACTCGATAGATCATCTCAAGACCCAATAAATTATTGCTAAGATAGAGACAATTACAGAGTATGCATAATGCTGAAAGAGCATTTGAGTGTTTATAATGAAGAAGTTTTGACGATGTTTTGAATAAAACGCATACAATTTAATTACAATCCGCCTAAAACTTGCATTAATCCCGCCACAACACTGGTTGTGGTAAAATAAGTGTGATAAAAAGTCTTGCTAGATCTGGACCGAAACGTATCATCTATAATTAGTCATTAAATCATGGAGAGTTGGCAGAGTGGTCGAATGCGGTGGTCTTGAAAACCATTGACGGTTTATCCCGTCCGGGGGTTCGAATCCCTCACTCTCCGCCAGAATAATTATCGAATAGCATTCCATCATGCCCATCTTAAGAGTTTTTTAGCATCGTAGACAACATACCCTGACATCCTGTCCAAATCAGGATAGATCCAAGCCTGTAATTCGGAATTGTTAGGCAATAATAGCTGCATTACTTCATGCCAGTGAACAACATCGAATGATGCCAAAATACTATACCCGTCATAATGTTTTAAACGTGAAGGTAATGCATGAAAGTTGTGTGGTGTATCAATCTTACTTTGGTTATTTTGTTCATGGGCTTGCACTAAGGCTGCTTGGAAATTTGACCAAAAAGGTGTTTATCGTATCCATGCATGAATAGTTCTGGCTCACCATTACGCAAGTCGAATAAGCATTTTGATTGTTGTCGAGTATTTAAGGCGTGAAACCACTCCTGGGCGGTCTGTGGGTGATAGAGTGGATTATTTTAAGAACTTTGCTGACTATAGTCGGTCTATGAAAACCAATCAGGTGATCTGCGTTTGCCCATTTAAAGTCCAGTTATTCTCGTAGCTTTCATGATTGGTGGGTGCTACATATGCAGGATATTTAGCGAGGTTTTGATAAAACACTATGTTCAATAGGCCCATTCAAATAGCACTATGTTAAGCTAGGCACAGTAAATTTTAATCAATCGAGGTGGCAGTATGTCAATTCTTATTGTTAATGGTTTAATGGTAAATGAAGATAACGTATCTGAACAAGATCTTTTCATTGACCAGGGTCGCATAAGCAAAATAGGATCAGATCTCCAATCCCAGATAGCCACTGAAGTCATTGACGCCAAAGGTCAAATTATTATGCCTGGCATGATAGACGACCAGGTGCATTTTCGAGAGCCAGGACTATCGCACAAGGGAGGATTGCATACTGAATCACGTGCTGCTATAGCAGGCGGTATTACAAGTTTCTTCGACATGCCCAACGTAAAGCCACCCACGGTCAGCTTAGAAGCCTTAAAACAGAAATTTCAATTTGCGGCAAATAAATGTGCGGGCAACTATGCGTTTTATCTCGGTGCGACTAATGATAATCCAGAAGAACTGAAACGATTAGAGCCTGGCATCACCTGTGGGATTAAAATTTTCATGGGCGCTTCTACTGGCAATATGCTAGTGGATAGAGACGATGTATTAGAAGATATATTTTGCAATGCGCAAACCGTAGTAGTTACGCATTGTGAAGATACACCAACAATTACAGCCAATGAGGCCATCTATAAACAAAAATATGGGGATGATATTCCTATGCAGTTTCATCCAGATATTCGTTCCGAGGAGGCTTGTTACTTATCTTCTGATAAAGCTGTAAGTTTAGCTAAAAAATATGGCACGCAATTACATGTATTACATTTGACCACTGAGAAAGAACTAGAATTCTTTAAAAGTGGTGATATCGATAGCAAACAAATCACTGTTGAGGCATGTGCACATCATTTATTCTTTAGTGAAGAAGATTATGCTCAAAGAGGTGCGTTTATTAAATGTAATCCTGCCATCAAGCGAAAAAGCGATCGTGATGCATTAGTCAAAGCCGTTCAAGACAGGGTGATTGATATAGTTGCAACAGACCATGCGCCTCACACTTTAGAAGAAAAAACTGGGTCATATTTCAAATCGGCAGCAGGTTTGCCTTTAGTCCAATATGCTTTGCCGAGTTTATTTGAATTAGTTCATGATAAAAAACTCTCACTAGAGCAATTGGTCAATGTCACTAGTCATAATGTAGTCAAACGATTCGGAATACTTAATCGTGGCTATCTACGTGAGGGCTATGCGGCCGATATAACTATTGTGGACATGAATAAAACCACAAAAGATACTCCTGAGGCAGTTCGTTATAAATGTGGCTGGTCACCATTTGATGGCTTTGAGTTTAGGTCGCAAATAACAACAACGATTGTAAATGGAAACAAAGTCTATGCTGATCATAAAGTGCTATCAGATGAAAACTTTGGTGAGCGATTACAGTTTAAAAGTGCATAAGATGCCATGATTCAACTGATTACATAACTCTTATATATACGCTACATATCAACTCAAAGGAGCTGAGCTATGAACTGGATTCTGGCACGTGCAATTAACTATTTACTAATAGCATTGCTTGCTGCGTTCATATTAATACCAATCTATGAAGTAGGGGTAGGTGACTTTCCCTTTGAAGACAGTAAGGCTGTCGTTATGTCAAATCTAACCTTTGAAAATAACGATATTTGGAAAAGAGTATTCACTTTCTATCTAGCACTTTGGTGTGGCAAAGCCATTCTCTGGGCGCTCAGCACTGCAAGCATTAAACAATAGAATAATGTCTGAAAAGACTATTGTTTCATTTGTGTGTATGGGCAATATATGCCGATCTCCAACCGCAGAAGTCATTTTCAGAAATGTGTTGAAGAACACCATTTATCTACATATTTTCATATTGATTCTTTCGCCACACATTCTTATCACATAGGTAAATCACCTGATGAGCGCGCAATTATCACTGGAGCAAAATTTGGTTATGACTTAACGCCATTGAAAGCCCAAAAAATCACACTAGATGTGCTCAAAACATCACATTATGTGTTAGCTATGGATAAAAATAATATTTCACATTTACAGCAAGAGTTTGGGCCTAAAAACACGGCTAGTGTTGAATTGTTCTTAAATTATCATTCATTTATGAGTGGTGCGGATCTGCCAGACCCGTATTATGAGGATAATCATGCCTTTGATAGAATGGTGCAGTTAGCCGAGGACGCTGCTCTAGGATTAATAGAACATATTCGAGAACAGCGTCAAATTCAATTATGACATGATTACGATTGTTACAAGCTATCAACTGTAAATAATTAACCTCTTGAATCGGTGTCAGTGTTTGGATCACTGGTTGAATTACTTGTATTGTCTGGCTCTTTTTTATCAGAAACGGCTTTAGTGGTTACTTGCTGAATCCCAGATGATGTAACTTTCGATTCGCTTGATATCGGCCTAGTCTCCACTTGTTGTAAGAGTTGTCTTTGAGTGTTTTTTGTTGATGTCGACGGTTTAATTTTATACTCACTCGAGTCAGATGTTGTTGTGCTGTTTATGTCTTGTGATTTCTCTGGATGATGTGATTGCGGTGACACTTTGGCTTCTTTTAAGTCAGAGTATTCAGGCTTAGTGGTTACTTGTTGACTCACAGGTGCATTGTTTGAGTGAGAAGATCTGTGCTGCACGTTCTTATTGCTATTTGCTTTGTTGCTAATATTATCATTAGTCGCCTCTTGTTTTATGTCAGGGCTAGCTGGATGTTGAGGTCGATTCTGACTTTTAGCTTGTAGGTTATCACCAACGCTAGCAGTAGAACTTCCTAGTTTATTTGTTCTTTGCTGTGGAGCAATATTTGCAGTGCTTTGCGCATTTGGCATGTCAATCGTTTCTACTTGTACTGAATGTTGATCAGTACTATTTTGTCCTGTTTGCGCTGTAGAAATATTTTCAGGACTTGAAGTCGCCGCAGATTGCTGTGTATTT
>Ga0181552_10001761_pt1 | contig 16347 bp, 17 predicted proteins | sample 011ome_18_FD_130583 | JGI IMG/M metagenome (GOLD analysis project Ga0181552, IMG submission 130583) | Coastal salt marsh microbial communities from the Groves Creek Marsh, Skidaway Island, Georgia - 011501BT metaG (megahit assembly) | ecosystem: Environmental > Aquatic > Marine > Intertidal...
AGTGCCAAACTTCCACCTCCTGCTGTCCGTTGCGTTTGGCCACTTCCGCCATTTCTTGAATGGCCGCAATACCAAGCTCAGTGAATTTTTCGGGGTCAATGTTCATAATAAAATTATATTTTGCAGGATGCATACCGATTTCGCACGCACTAAAAACCCATCAATTTAGCGGGTGTAGACCCACTTCTGCTTTTTTCCTTTTGATCAATTTGGGACGATTGATCCAATAAGGGCACACCCTATTGCGTCACATTGTCTCACTTCAATACTCGTGTTTAGGGAGAGGATAAATAAATAAAGTTGAAAATTATCCGTGACAATCTTGGGCGGGATAATCCAAGATGACGACTTCAATCCCAACCAAACAAAGGCCCGAATAGATGAAGATTCTGTGTATCCTTTACGATGATCCCAAAACCGGCATGCCATCCAGCTATCCACTCAACGATTTACCTGCCCTGGAGACATATCCTGATGGAATGAGCCTGCCCTCTCCCAAGGGGATCGATTTTAACCCCGGGCAATTGCTTGGTTGTGTTTCTGGAGGAGTTAGGTCTGCGTAAATTTTTAGAAGATGCGGGACATACCTTTGTGGTCACTTCTGATAAGGACGGGGCTGACTGTCAGGCGGATCGTGAACTGGTGGATGCGGATGTGGTCATTTCCCAACCTTTCTTCCCCTACTACCTGACCCGGACACGGACACGGATTGAGTCTGCACCCAACTGCACCTCCCTATCCGCCCAGACAAGATATGCCGCAGGTTGCGTGAAATCCTGGAGTGCTTTTGAGATGGCTCTCCCATCCGTGAACCCTACCTCATTGTTCAAAATGGACAACTTGCTGGGATGGGAGCCCACTCCTACTCAAAGAGCTCTTCCACCTCCGGCTCGGAAGAAGCCGCCAATTACAAAAAATAGAGCAATCCGTCCAGCCGGCACTTGCCCGGGGTGCGTTCCAAGATGAACCTTAAGGAAAGAATCAGTTACATTGATCGGACCCTCGATCAGATGTATCCCGATCCACCCGTTCCTCTCGATCACGAGGATTCTTACACCCTCCTGCTGGCGGTTCTTTTATCTGCACAATGCACAGACGAGCGGGTCAATAAAGTAACCCCAGCCCTCTTTTCCCTGGCTAATAATCCGCGGGACATGGCCAGGCAAGCAGTGGAATCAATCGATGCCATCGTCAGGCCGTGCGGCTTAGCTCCAAGGAAAGCGCAGGCAATTAGTAGCCTCTCCATGCTCCTCAATGAAAAGCACCAGGGAGAGGTACCGAATAGCTTTGAGGAACTGGAACAACTCCCTGGGGTTGGGCACAAGACGGCCTCGGTGGTGATGTCCCAAGCCTTTGGGCACCCGGCATTTCCGGTGGATACTCATATCCACCGTCTTGCCCAGCGCTGGAAATTATCTTCAGGAAAAAATGTCGCTCAAACCGAAAAAGATTTAAAAAGACACTTCCCCCAAGAACGGTGGAATTTTTTGCACCTGCAAATTATTTATTATGGGCGTGAGCATTGCCCGGCCCGCTCTTGCTTCGGCCTCGAATGTCCGATTTGCACCACCTGTTTTCCGAAACGAAAAAACAAAGTCATCACCCAAAAAGCCTAACCGGCATTGACAAACATTCTGGGGCGACTGACTTTTAGGGCGTTGATCGCATCTTCAGAAATTCCTGTCCGGTAAAGGTAGACCTCCAGTAGACCCTCCATTTTTGTAATGCTATTGATTGCTGTATCATCCAACGCAACCCCCACCAGATTTAGGTGCTCTAAACTAATTAAACTCTCAATTTTTTGGACTCCAGCGGCAGTGATTTTTGGGGAGTTTTCAAGGGTCAGCTTTTTTAGATTTGGAAATTTTTGTAGATTTTCCAAGCCGGCGTCACTGACCTCTGAATTAGTAAGGTCCAGGACCACCAAATGTTGAGCAATGAGGTGAAGTACTTTTAAATCGTCATCATTAATTGCCAACTTAGGATCAATGGGGGAAAGGACCTGCAGACCGTCCTCCCCTTCCAGCGGGAGAATGGTAATACCAGACGACTTTAAATGATGCCACTGTTCCTTACTTAAGCGAATGCTATCAATTGTGCCGGGGGGGGCTTCAACAATATCAACCGTCTCGACTTCCCAACCCGGAAACCAATTGTCTATAGGCACCCCAAATTTTCTGACCATTGGCCCAACCTGAGTTGGTGCAACTAAGTAAGAACCCAGGGTGGTTCCGGCAACCACTACCATGGATACAATGAAAACCATTACGGTGGCAATGAGCTTGGTGAGCAGGCTCTTCTCTTTTACTTGGACTTTGGAAGCCCTGCGATTAAGACCCTGAATCTTTACTGCTTTGGAGGTGCCCTTCTTTTCCTTAGTGATCTTTTTTTTCACAGGCACAGAACTTGTGGCCAAATCCGCTTTCGCTGCTAGTGCATGTCTTTTTTCGGTTTCATTTAATGTACCCAGTACATCGGGCAGCAGCTTCCATTCTGTTTGCCCCTCAAGTAGTGCATAATCTGTAGAAACCAACTGTCCTGACTGTAAATACTGACTCGCCTGCTCAAAATTGTAGGGACCGAATGTCTGCCCGTTCCGCGAAACATGAAGAGAAGACGCCCTTTCCGATGCACCCAGATTAACTTTGGCTTTTCGACCGAGCAATTGGTCGAGTGCTACGGTTACTTTTGAAAAATATCTCTCGGGAGGAATCTTCTCCTTGAGAATGGCCTGCAAATCCCCCATGCGCAACCGAAGACCCGGCGGAAGATCAGTCTCCTCAAGGTGAATCGCTAAAAAAGGCTTTTTCTCATTGAGAGCCAAGTTGATTTCGTTACGGCAGTTAACCGAGTCTGTAGCCCTGGGCGAAATAAAACACAAAAATACACTGCAACCTAAAACCGCATTGGCAATTTCTTCGGGCCATTCGTTACTGGCCGCCACCCCTTCGTCGTACCAAATGTTATAACCAGCATCGCGGATTTGTATGATTTCTGGATAAACCAAGTGTGCATCCTGATGAGAATAACTGATAAAAAGATAGGGTTCTTCTCCTTCATACGCTTCGAAGGGGGGAACATCTGCCGATCGAACTCCCTGCCCTCCCTGAGAGAGAATAATTCCAGGCACCTCCGCCAAAGTTACCCAATTGGCACATCCTTCGAACCAAGCGGCTTCGGTAATTTGCAGTTGCCCCGCATCAATCCAGCCCTGCAAAGTCTGCACCTCGTAGGGCCCCACCTGCTGACCATTTTGAAAGAGATAGACTTGGCTCATCAAACTAGTTCTTAACCTTATTTACCTCAGACATTAAGCATCACTCTCCGATTCTTGGTTAGAATAATTTATTACTTAGTCCAAGTTTTTTTAAGAATCAAAGTAATCTATTGATACTCATTTCGGCTCTAGAATCGGGAACCCTACTACTCGGCAGGTCGTGAGCGTATCCAATCAGAAAGAATTTGAATTTCTTCGTCAGTGAGCTTTTCATCCCTACCATAGCAGGGCATTCGGTCATTCTCATCTCCGTAAAAACGTTCCTCTTCTGGGTTCTTGATAAAGGCAACGGTCCACTCATCTGATCCATAACCTGTCAGGTCAGGTGCATATCCATCTCCCTCAGAATCAATGTCATGACAATCAATACAGGCCAACCCATCCTGAAAATCTTCATCATCATTGTATAATAGAGCTAAGAGTTCATCACGCTCATCTTCGGACAATGAATCCTGATAAGGCAACTCTGCCATGTCCGAGAGCAACCGAGCAATATCTGGCAATAACGCAGTCTCTTTTGGGGTATATTTTGCCAGTACTTTCTTTGCCATCGTCCCGTCCTTAAAGGCGGTTCCGCCGAAATATTCGTCTGAGATATAATGCTGGTGTACTAACATTTTCTCGATCCATTGCTGACTGGCAAATCCAGCCAACTCGGGTGCACTCTGTGCATCATCAACTGGGTAACCGCGCCCATCATGCCCGTTATATCGATGGCAGCTCGCACAATGTGCAGCAAATAGATTGCGGCCTCTGTTCTGAGGGTCTTCCCTTAGGAGAGTAACTGCACCGGCTGGTGGAATTCCCTGATCCTCCACGATGGATAACACCCGATCTGCCTGCCAATCGGCCTCTTCAAGAGCGGCACCATGACGAAGGTTGGCACGATCCTCCGAGAAAGCAAGCAGCGTCAGGGCAACAGAACCAGCAATTAGCGTCCACCAAAAACCCACATTTAATTGATGTCCAGGCCTGGAAATGCCAATGAAAGGCTGTAGCAATATCCAAATAGCAAGGAAAGCTGGAATGATCACCGCCCCCCAAAATGCGGGCACATACTTGAGTAATTGAAAGAGGAAGAGAAAATACCACTCAGGCCGGGCAGGGAATTCATTCGCAGGATCTGCGGGGGGGCCTAAGGGAGCACCTTTAAAATAAACGGTCAAACCGACCACAGCCAATAAAATAGCCATACAGGCAATCGCGTCCTTGAGAATCTGATCAGGCCAAAAATAGGAATCCTTCTTGGGCCTGGGTTCCTTGACATGAATCCCATGCTTGCGAAAAAGATAAATGTGGACGACTACGAGCCCAACGAGCATGGCCGGTAGTACCCCCGCGTGCAGAGCAAAAAAACGGGTCAATGTATGGTGCCCATACTCGACTCCTCCGACCACAATTTTCTGGATTGCGGGACCGACCAAGGGAACCTCGGCCATCAGGTTGGTAGCCACCGCTGTCGCCCAATATCCTTTCTGGTCCCACGGCAATAAATAACCGGTAAGAGAAAGAGCCAGGGTAACCCCCATCATCAGAGCACCAAACCAAAAGTTTAATTCCCGTGGAGCCCGGTAAGCACCATCGATCACCACCTGCATGAGGTGAAGTACCAGCAGGACTATCATGGCTTGAGCCATGTAATGATGCACACCCCGCAGAAACCAACCTCCCCACACCTGATATTGCAAGAAGTATACACTTTCCCACGCGGTCTGGGCACTGGGGCTGTAGAACATCCACAGCAAAGTTCCGGTAACAACCTGAGTAAAGAAAGCAAAAGTTAAACAACTGCCCCAGACATAACGCCAACGAGCACCTCCAGGCACTTTTTCGTAAAGCACTTCGTGCAGAAGATTCCGATAACCCGATCGGTCATCGAGCCAATCAAGGATGACTTTCATGAAAGAGGAATTTTCTCAGCAATATTTGGTCTAAAGTGCTGAAAACGAATCCAAACCTGACCTTTTTCTACCTTTGTTTCCATGGTATCCATAGGTCGGGGACTTGGGCTGTTGTCAGTAGTTACAGCACCATCTAAAGCAAAGGAACTGTTGTGCAGGGGCAAAAGTAGTCGTTGCTCTGCTTACGGTAATCAATGGCACACCCCAAGTGGGGACACTTTAAGTTGAATGCCACCACCTCTTCCTTCTGACGGGATAAATAAACTGCTCCAACGGGTACATCTTTGTAGGTTGTCCATGCATCCACCACTTTTTCCTGGACCACCTCAAACTTTGCCGGCGAACCATCTTCCGGCAATGAGGCAAAAGAGGCAACTTTCGACCAAGGTACAGCTCCCGCTTCACCTGCACTTTTTTTCACGGGATCAAGCAAAGCAGGAATACCCGCTGCCAAGGGGAAAATACCGCAGGCTGCCGATGCCCCCACCGTTGCCACGCGGATAAACTTTCTACGCGCTGAATCTTCTTCTTTGTCCATATACAATCATTACACAAGTTTATGGGTATCTCTATAGTCCCATCACCCAGATAAAATCCTAGAGATTAAACTTTTAGGGGAGAGGAGGCAGGGGGGGGAGATCATCCAGACCGCCGTCGTCCGTGGGAAGAGGGGGAAGCGAATCATCCCCAGCTCCACCCGGCAACGGAGGCAATCCAGGCAAATCATCGTCTCCACCGACCCCATCAAATGCAGGCAAGTCTGGCATCTCTTCATCAGATTCAGCTGAAGGTTCGGGCAGTTCGGGCAAACCATCTGCTTCCCCATCAGAAAGGGGAAGCTCAATTGGCATAGACTCTTCAGAAAGATCGGGAAATGCAGGCATGCCTGGCAGCTCATCCTCTCCGCCAGTCCCATCTAAAATAGGCAAGTCTGGCAGCTCTTCATCAGATTCAACTGAAAGTTCTGGCAAGCCAATGAGTTGGTCATTATCGTTGGAGTTAGGCAATCCAATTTCAGCAGAATCTGAACGTTTAGATCCAGATGTAGACTCTTCAAAATCTAATATCTGAGAGGGTTCATTCACTGTTTCGAAATTCAATGAAGAATCGCTGGAATTGTTTAATATTGTATCCTCCCAATTCTCTGGGCTTGAAGGAGGAGGTAAGCCATCTTCGCCAAGCTCAGTTCCAAGTTCTACAGCAGAAGGCAACACGGTAGAGCTAGTAGGAGTATTAAAATTATCTGCGGAGGCTCTCCCTGAAAATGAACTAGGCTCGGAGAGTGGTGACCCATCAGAGCGCCATGTTGCTTCTTTTCCGTGACGAACCCCGTTGGTATATCCGCGAACATACATTTTCTGCCCGTTCGGCCACCATCTCGTTACAGTACCGTGCCACTTACCTTCTTTGTAGGTGCGTTCGTACATCTTTACACCATTGGTGAACCATTTAGTACTTTTACCGTCTTTCCGCCCCCCCTTCCACTGTTCATCCGAATAAACAAACTCACCACTCTCTCCCAAATCAATGGTCAAAATTCTTCCAGAAAAGGGTTCATCAGATGTGGATAAGTAGAGCAAGCCATAGCGGGTTACAAAATTTTCATTGTACTCGCTTCTTGCCACTTGAAAGGAATTGGCTGAAGTGATGCCCGCAGTCGGGAAACTTTTAGGTTCGGGCGACTCGGTTGGAGTTGGTGCATTTTTATAACGATTTTGGCAAGAACTAAAGCAAAGCAAAAGGCACGAAATTGTAACGGGAAAAAATGGTGAAGCTTTCATTGGGTTATTCCAATCAAAGAGGAATCATATTGCAAGGTAGAAGCTTGCTGGAGAAACCGAAAACCAGTGCACAATTCGTCCTTGCCATCCCTACATAATCAATCATGTTCGAGCTTTAACGATCATTTTCGATCATTGGCCCTTATACATTATCACAATGACACTAGAAAACCTGATTTACGCCATACCCGCACTTGGTGGTCTCGCCCTGCTCTTCACTTGGTGGAAGACGCAATCTATCAACGCTATACCTGAAGGTTCGGAACGGATGGCCAAAATTGCCAAAAGTATTCAAGAAGGAGCCATGGCGTTTTTACGTGCAGAATATAAGGTTTTATTCATATTTGTAGTAGCAGTTGCTGGCCTTCTTTATTGGAGTGGAACCAATAACCCCAATAGCCACGGACTTATTGCTGTATCCTTTGTTGTCGGCGCCTTCTGCTCAGGTTTAGCTGGTTACCTAGGGATGAAAGTGGCAACCAAGGCAAATGTTCGCACCGCCAATGCGGCGAAAGACAGTTTAGGTAAAGCACTTGAAGTTGCCTTCTCCGGAGGAGCAGTAATGGGATTAGGGGTTGTTGGTTTAGGTATACTTGGCCTTGGAGGTCTCTTTGCCTACTTCAGTGATTTTTTTGGTGCATTTTCCGACAAGGAATCCTTGGGCACTACCCTATCGGTCCTCACAGGTTTTTCGTTTGGTGCGTCTTCTATTGCCTTGTTCGCCCGAGTGGGTGGAGGTATATACACCAAGGCTGCTGATGTCGGCGCTGACCTCGTGGGCAAAGTGGAAGCTGGGATTCCTGAAGATCACCCTCTTAATCCTGCTACCATCGCTGATAATGTAGGTGACAATGTAGGCGATGTTGCAGGCATGGGTGCAGATTTGTTCGAGTCTTATGTTGGCTCTATCATCGGAACGATGGTTTTGGGTGCTGCAATGGTCGCAGGTTCATCTAATTTTTCCGATTTCCTCGGTGGATTGTCCCCTGTTTTCCTCCCTCTTATCCTGGGAGCAGTTGGTATTATTACCTCCATCATAGGAACATTTTTGGTGAAAGTTAAAGATGGAGGAGATCCTCAGAAAGCACTGAACACGGGTGAATTCGTTTCTTCCGGCCTGATGATTGCTGCCTCTTACTACCTAATTAACAAATTTCTGCCCGAAACTTGGACATTTGGAGAAGTCACTTTCACTGCAATGGGCGTATTTTGGGCAACCATCATCGGTCTAGTCGCAGGATTGGCTATTGGAATGATTACCGAGTACTACACGGGCACACACAAAAAACCGGTTAAAGCCATTGTAGACCAATCTATTACCGGTTATGCCACGAACATCATTTCGGGTCTTGGTGTCGGCATGATTTCCACCACCCTTCCTATTTTAGTGATCGCAGCTGCTGTGATGGGTGCCCATGAAATGGCAGGGCTTTACGGCATTGCAATTGCTGCTGTTGGCATGCTCTCCAACACTGGAATACAGCTTGCTGTGGATGCCTATGGACCGATATCAGACAATGCCGGCGGAATCGCCGAAATGTCTGAATTGCCCAAGGAAGTGAGAGAACGTACGGACAAGTTGGACGCAGTGGGTAATACCACCGCCGCTATCGGCAAAGGATTCGCCATCGGTTCGGCTGCACTTACTGCTTTGGCACTCTTTGCTGCCTTTACAGCTTCGTTCAATCAAACTCATCCGGAATCCTTGCTCAGTTACATCAATATCCTAGACCCTAAAGTCATGGCGGGTCTTTTTGTGGGTGCCATGCTCCCCTTCCTCTTCAGTGCTTTGGCGATGGGAGCAGTCGGGCGGGCTGCTATGTCTATGATCCAGGAAGTTCGCAGGCAGTTTCATGATATCCCCGCACTTAAAAAAGCCCTTGAAGTCATGAATCAAAACGAAGGCAAACCTAGTGCAGATTGGTCCGAAGAGGACAAAAAGTCATTTGATGACGCCATTGACTCTGCTGAATATGGCAAGTGCGTGGAAATCTCCACCCAATCAGCGATAAAAGAAATGGTTGCTCCCGGAATAGTTGCCATTGCCACACCTGTTGTCATTGGATTTGGTGGAGGTGCAACCATGCTTGGCGGATTGCTCGCCGGTGTTACGGTTTCCGGCGTTCTGCTCGCTTTATTTCAGTCCAATGCAGGAGGAGCCTGGGATAATGCCAAGAAGATGGTCGAGGAAGGCTACGAAATTAATGGCGAACGCCATGGCAAGGGATCAGACTTACACAAGGCCGCAGTCGTTGGTGATACCGTTGGTGATCCGCTAAAGGATACCTCCGGGCCTTCCCTCAACATTTTGCTTAAACTTATCTCTGTAGTCGCTTTGGTCTTGGCTCCCTTTATTACAATCAACGGAATATTTTAAATACTCTCCCCGACCGAGCGGGCAAATTCTGCACGCTCTTTTGAATTTGATTTGTAGTAAGAAGTTCCAGCGACAAAAATATCCACACCCGAATCTAGGCAATTCTTGACATGCTGTGGACCTACTCCACCGTCCACCTCTATCATGTAATTATAATTATTTTCGGATCGCAAATTGTGAAGCACATCCACCTTGCTTAGTACAGATTCGATAAAGCTTTGCCCCCCAAATCCAGGGTAGACTGTCATGCAGAGCAGGAGGTCGACTTGCCCAAGGTAAGGAAAGAATAGATCCACCTCGGTATCAGGATTGATCGCTAAACCAGTCTTCACCCCTGCATCTTTGATTCTTTTGAGTGCGGACTGGTGATCGTAATTAGGCTCAAGATGAATGGTGATAAGGTCGGACCCCGCCTTAATGAAAGGATCCAGGTAGAGGTCCGGCCTTTCCAGCATCAGATGTACATCAAAGAATAATTTTGACTGGGATCGTAAATCCGCAACGGTCTGCGGGCCAAAACTAAGGTTGGGTACAAAATGACCGTCCATTAAGTCCAAATGAATCCATCGCCGGCCGTCTTCTTCAACTTCTCGCAATGAAGAACTGAGGTTTGCGTGATTGCCAGCAAGAATCGATGGAGCCAAAAACTTTTTCATTTCTTTTCGGAGGAAAGGTAATTTAATTTACGCATAGAGAAGTAAACTTCTTTTGCAACGGACTCAGCCAAGAACTGACGAGTTTGATTATCAACAGGACTGGCGAGCGAAATAGGCTTCAAAGCCGATGCATCCGAACTAAGTGTTTCCTCTAAGAGCACTTCTCCCGCCCCTCCTTCCCACCTCAATTTCACGGTGCTCATGATAGCAAAGGCAGATGCTAAAAGAGAATCGTCTGGATCATAACTCTCCGGTCTGTCGCTGTACCCTGTAACTGTAAGGTAAAGTTTTAAATCTGCGGTATTCGCTGCTGAAGTAAGGGAATAAGAACTGGTCTTGACAACAATTTTTCTAATCTCTTGATCGATCAGTGGTCCCATCAAGAGACCAAAGGATTCGTTGTGGACCTCAACAAAAAGCTGCAATCCTTCGGGAGAGTTTTCAGTTAAAGTGTAAGGACAGCCGCAAAAGAGAAAGTTAATTAAAAAAAGGATTCCACTGCCGAAAAATTTTTTAATCATCGGTACTTCTTAAGGCCGCAACTCTTTTTTCGGCAAGCCGAGCAGCCTCTGACTCAGGGGCAGAGGTAATGGCCTCATTGTAAAACTGCAATGCGGGCTGATTCCCCAATTCTTGCCATTTGATAAGAAAGTATTTTCCATAATCTTCAAGATATTCACCAATTTCCAACTTACTCGCTGCAAGCACCTGCCTCATTTCCCTCTTACTCTGGAAGGCCTTCTTCTTTCTATCCTCATATCCTTCTAAGCGGAGTTCATAATCAACGGATGTCTCATACTTACCCTGAGCAGGGGGGCGACCAAAAAGAATAAGATAATCCTCGTAGAAATTGAGTGCCTTTAATGTAGATCCCTGGTCATAGGCAGGACCAGAAACACGACCTTCATGTATGACCGCAAGTAAGAAGTAGGCTCTTTCGCAAACATGGTGATCAGGATACAAATTGACTACTTTTTCCAAGGCTATGATCGCGTCATCTTCCTTGTCTTCTTTAATTGCAGTATCCGCAAGGGCCATCAAGGCTCTTGGTGCAAAGCGAGGACCACGAGCAAGCTCGGCAATTCGGCCAAGCCGGGCTCTGTCCTCCGAACCGGAACGGATCCGAGGGGCAAAACCCCATTTTTTGGGCAACTCTTCAGTAACAATTTTCTCCGCAATCCTCATCAAGGATTCCGTAACCTTTTCGAAATCATATCTTGGATAAGCGACGGCGATCAGCTCAAGATGCTCAAAAGCATCGCTCCAGTCTCCTTTATTCTCTCTTAGAATAGCTGCACGGTACAGAGATTCAGGACCAATTAAGACCGACTTTCCCTCGTAAAAAAGCTCTAATTCCGTGCGACGCTTAGTGAATTTTTCATACAATTTTAACGCACCTGCCAAATCGCCATCTTTATGTATAGTGGAGGCTTCCTCAAACCAAGCTTTTGCTTCTTCATCGGAGTAAGGATCTCGGTTTTTAATGAAGAAACCGGTTCCAGGAAAAAGGTCACTTCGCTCATTGTCAGCCAAGTTTTGCTGATCAGAACGAGGCGGAGCCGCAAAAACTATCGGCAAACAAAAGAAAAGTAAGAACTGAAATGGAATGTATTTTACCAGAGTCATAAGAAAGCTAAATCCGGATTAAAGCAGAAGCCCAAGTCAAGCCTGCACCAAAGGCAACCATCAAAGCTAAGTCTCCATCTTTGAAAATATTCTCTCGGCTTGCCTCATCGAATGCCAGGGGAACTGAAGCCGCCGATGTATTACCATATTTGTCGAGATTGCAGAAAAATTTTCCCATGGGGATTTCCAGCCGCTGCGAAAGGCTTTCCACAATTCTCACATTTGCCTGATGAGGAATAACATAGTCTACATCGGCAACAGTAAAGTTGTGTCTTTCAAGGAGCTCCCTTGAAGCACTTTCCATGACTCTGACCGCCGATTTGAAAATTTCGCGACCATTCATTTTGAGAAAGTGCTGTCGGCTCTCTACCGTATTGGAAGTAGCCGGTTGCAAAGAACCGCCACCAGGCTGACAAAGCAGAGAAGGGTTTGCCCCATCTGCACCGCAATAAACGCCCATGATTTTTGGGCCGGTGCCTTGCTTGGAAAGAACTGCCGCACCAGCACCATCACCGAAAAGAACGCATGTCGTGCGATCTTGCCAATCGAGAATGCTGGACATTTTTTCCGCACCAACCACAAGTGCATTTTGGTAACGACCAGTGCTCAGCATTGCGTCAGCAACATCAAGTGCATACAAGAAACCAGAGCACGCCGCCTCGATATCAAAAGAGGCAACTTTACCTAATCCCAATTTGTGTTGCAAAATGCACGCGGTGGAAGGAAAAGCCATATCTGGCGTAATTGTGGCAACTAAAACAAGATCAATTTGATCTGCGTCGATCTTAGCCTGAGCAAGTGCCCTCTTTGCTGCCTCCAAAGCAAGATCGCTTGTGGCCTGCCTTTCGTCTGCAAACCTTCTCTGCCGAATTCCCGTCCGGCTTCGAATCCACTCATCAGAAGTATCAATTCGGGCAGAAAGATCTGTATTGCTCAGCACTTGGCTTGGCACATAAGAACCGAACCCTCTAATAATCGATGGATGTTGATTATGCATTGATTAGATCAATTTACGCTCATTGAGCAGACGGGGGATCGGGACGCAAGATTTCATTTGCTCCTCTTACATCCTCCAAAACCTGACCGAGCATATCATGTTGTACTAAATCCAACGCAATCTTGATTGCCCCGCTAATATGGTTACGATTTGATGAACCGTGTGCTTTAATTATATTACGATTTAAGCCAAGTAACGGAGCTCCACCAAATTGCTCAGGGTTAATTCTTTGCTTCAAGCTCTTGAATGCACCTTTTGATAGAAGTGCACCCGTCTTTCGCAAGGCGTTACGACGAAGTTCTTCGTCGAGGAAGCTCCCGATTAACTTACTCAAAGACTCGCAAGCCTTAAGCACAATATTTCCGACAAATCCGTCACAGACGACCACATCGACCACATTATCAAAAATCTGAAAACCTTCGATAAGCCCGGCATAATTCAAAATACTGCCATCAATTTCTTTGAGCATAGAGTGGGCTTCATGAATCATTTCATTTCCCTTACCCTCCTCAGTTCCGATAGTCAGAAGCCCCACCTTCGGTCGCACAAGACCAAGGGCCACGCGAGCATAGTTCGACCCCAGGATTGCATTTTGTACGATATGAAATGGCTTGGGCAGAGGATTCGCACCCGCGTCGAGCAAAGTAAAATATCTTTCCCGCCCCGGCCAGATTGTACACAGTGCAGGTCTTTCAACCCCTTCAAGCGGACGAACCCTGATTGTCCCACCTGCCATTAAGCATCCGGTGTTCCCACAGCTAAGCATGGCATCCGCCTCTCCCTCTTTAAGTGCCTGAAGAGCGAGAGACATGGAAGAATCTTTTTTATTCTTAATCCCGGCAATTGGTTTTTCGTCCATCCCAATCACCTCCGGTGCATGGTGAATAATGAAATTGGAGGATTCGAGCAGCGGATCACGCTCAATATAACTAGAAATTACATCTTCTTTCCCAAAAAGAAAAAACCTTAAATCCCGCGGGGCGAACGCCAGAGACTTGGACACACCAGCCAAAAGCTCGTCGGGACCCTTGTCACCACCCATGACATCAATTGCTAAAGTGATGCGAGCTTCGGTCGAACTCATGCCGAAGCGAGGACTAAGATATTAAACCTCCAAGTCAAGGACTTGACGCCCCCGGTACTGCCCTGTCTCAGGATTAACGCGATGCGGACGATAAAATGTACCGTCTACATCTTTTGCAAGCTGAGGTTCCTTGAAACGATTGGCTCCTCTGCGCTTGCGGCTACGCTGTTTTGATTGTTTTCTTTTAGGCTGTCCCATAGTGAAAACATTCAACCATTTCAGTTCTGTTTCGTCAAGATTACTGTAAGAGCAATGGGGATTAATAGATCAAAACGAATACATATACCAAATTAAGACGATAAGGCCCAAACAACATCGATACCAAGCAAAAACCCCGAGGCCGTGTTTACCTAGATACCCGACAAGCCATTTCACCGAGATTGCCGCGGATATACCTGCCACTAAGCACCCAAGCAAAAGTGGGCCACTTGAAAGGTGTTGAATCATCTGGCTTCCCTTGGTTAGCACTTTGTAGGCGGCCGCGGAGGAAAGGGTAACCAACCCGAGCAGAAAGCTAAATTCGGCGGCATGCACGCGGGACAAACCGACAAGATAACCTCCCACTATTGTCATCATTGATCGGCTTGTGCCCGGCCACATTGCCACGCATTGTAGAAGCCCTATAATAAATGCAGATTTTTTACTCATCGCATCAAGGCTGCCAACCTGAGGTTCCTGCGAACCTTTTTTCTTCTCCACCCAAAGCATAAGCAATGAGCCAAGTATTAAAGCCGTGGCAATTGGCAGCAATCCAAGGAGGGATGACTCGATGAAATCATCGAGTAAAGGGCCAAGAGCAACCGCTGGCAAAAAAGCGGAGAAAACTAATAAGGCGAGTGACCTACCCTCCTTGGACCGGCCCAACAAACCCATCAAAATGGAGGCGATGTATGCACGATATAACCAGGCAACTGATAATATTGCCCCACCTTGAATAACGATAAGGTATGCAAACACCGCATCTTTCACCTGCTCGCTCCGTTGATCCGCCTTATCCTGCAACCAATGATCCACGAGCACAAGATGCCCTGTTGATGAAATAGGTAAAAATTCCGTGATTCCCTCTACCAATCCGTAGATGAACGCATCCTGATGGTCGATTACTTCGTTGCCACTTTCAGCAGCAAGATCTCCGCAAAGTGGACCAATTGCGGACAAGAAGAAAATCGAAAACGCGATATATGCGAAATTGTTTTGAATAATTCTCAAGTCTTTCCTACTTGATCAGTTGATCATACGGAGCAAGCTCATTCCAATTTTATTCATCCTGAATATCTCCCAACTACATGTTATTTTCTGAACTAGACGAACATACCGCCCTGCTTAAACAACGAACCGAACTCAGCAAGGAGCAGATTTCGGCGTCAGTTAGCTTGCTGACAGACGACCAAATTGAAGGCGAATCAAAAAAAAGATTTCTGATTGCACTTTCCGAAAAAGGCGAATCGGAGGAGGAATTCACCGAGTTTGTTCGCTGTTTTCGGGGATTAGCCAGAAATCCGGAGATTGAAGATTGGGCGGGTGAAGCCATTGATCTTTGTGGCACCGGGGGCGACCGGTCTGGTAGTTTTAATATCTCTACTGCAGTGTCTTTTTTGCTCGCTGCTTCGAATACCACTGTAATTAAGCACGGCAATCGTTCAATCAGTTCAAAGTGTGGAAGTGCAGACCTTATCGAAGCGGTAGGGATTCCATTGGAGACCGATGCCCGAACTCGAAAGGAGTGCCTTAAAAGATTCAGCTTTAATTTTCTTTTCGCCCCCTCCTTTCACCCTGCATTTAAATCAATTGCTCCGGTGCGAAAGAACCTTGCCGCCGAAGGCAAGATCACCATCTTCAACCGACTCGGCCCTACCCTTAACCCCGCTGAACCTGCCTACCAATTATTAGGCGTTTACAGTCCTGCTCACCTAGGCCAGATATCGCGGGCCCTTTCGGAAAATGGCGGTAAAGGTGGATGGGTTGTACACGGAAAACTAAAAGGCGGACAAGGAGTGGACGAACTGACCTCTTGTGGCGATAACTGCGTTTCGGGATACGGTTCGTCTGCCACTGACAAACATGCCATTCTCTCCCCGTCTGTCTGGGGACAAAAAATCTATCCGCATGATCAACTAAAAGGAGGTGACTTAGCAAATAACCTCGAAATCCTCTTCAATCTAGCCAACGGATCCTGCCCGGCCGGCCTACTCGCCTCGATTCTTATTAACGCTGCCACTGCTTTAAAGATTGTTGGAAAAGTAGGGTCTCTTGGAGAAGGAGTCGAATTCACTAAATCTGTCATTGAAGGTGGAAAACTTAAAAAATGGCTCCGTGATATCCATGAATTTTTCGCAAAATGAAAAGATTTTTTGGGACAGATGGGATTAGAGGCAAATACAACGGAGCCTTTTTAAACGATCAGTTTGCCTGTAAGGTTGGTCAAGCCGCTGGTTCCTATCTCTTAGATAAACGGGGTGAATTAGGGAAGGTTCTTCTAGCCCGTGACACTCGTTCCTCTGGAGAGACATTACTCAAGTCGTGTGCCCACGGCATTCAGTCGATGGGTGCAACCTGTTACAATGCGGGAATCATCCCTTCACCAGCTCTTGCTTTTGGAGTAAAGCATCTGGGTGCTCAGCTTGGGATTATGATTACTGCTTCCCATA
>Ga0181552_10001770_pt1 | contig 16310 bp, 27 predicted proteins | sample 011ome_18_FD_130583 | JGI IMG/M metagenome (GOLD analysis project Ga0181552, IMG submission 130583) | Coastal salt marsh microbial communities from the Groves Creek Marsh, Skidaway Island, Georgia - 011501BT metaG (megahit assembly) | ecosystem: Environmental > Aquatic > Marine > Intertidal...
AACTCTTTACGAATTTTGGCAATATTTCTATATAGAGTCTGCGTATTACCAATTACAATAGGAGTATCTGTATTAAAAGAACCACTACCTAATACACCTGGTGTAAACCCATATACTTTTTTAACTTCAGCAGCCCACTGATTTCTTAGTGGAACGGTATGTGTAATTACTAGAGTTTTTTGACCTAATTTACCTGCAATTGCTAATCCTGTAAAAGTCTTTCCCCAACTGACCCACGCATTAATAATTGCATTATCCTCTAGCATGTCATAAACTGCCTGCTGACTCTCCCGCAGAGGAAAGGCAAATTCTGGAAACTTTATAGGTACTAGTAATCGTTTATCTACTATCTCATAGTTGCTAGGTATAAGGTCTACTCTTCCAATAGGAATAGTAATTAATCCTGGTCGAATAATTGACATATTCTTAATTACTTGTGGGGGATTGCTTTCCTTATATGACGGAATTACATATGTTAGTTCCTTATCAATAGAGTTTTGTAGTGCGGGGCTACAATCCATATATATTCGATTACTAAGTACTGCTTTCATTAAAATCCTAGGCTAGTTTTTGCTGTTATGTATTTTTTCACAAAACCACTTCGTACAATATCGTGAACTTCAAATTCAATGAGATCAAACTCATTCATTTCTTTTAAAATTCGTAGAAAGTCTTGTAAACCATTTTTATTTAAGTCAGACTGCTTAAAGTCTCCACAAAATATAATTCTACAGCCCTGCCCTACACGAGTAATAATAGAATCTAGCTCATGAAAAGACATATTCTGGCATTCATCTACTAGAATAATTGCATCTCGTAGTGTAACTCCCCTAATAAAGGAGGTAGTCATGAAATCAATAGTGCCTTTTGTCTTTAATATGTCATAAGCATCCCCTCGCTGGAAAAGCTCAACACAAATATCCTTATAGGGTTGTTCATATACAGAGGATTTTTCTTTCTCATTACCAGGTAAAAATCCTATGTCTCTTGTAGAGACTGCACTACGAATAATTACTAATCTCTTGTAATAGTTTTTAGCTATATCATCAAAAGCTAGGTAAGAGGAAATAAAAGTCTTTCCCGTACCTGCACACCCATGTAGAACTAAGTTTTTATCTGATTCAAATACAGCCAGCTGATTCTTCGTCAGTGGTTCTATTTCTTGTAGAACTAAATTAGCTCCTGCCATGGTACTACTTCTTTTGCTTCTGCTTTTAAGCATACTAAATCATTCTCCTAGTCTCTTTCTTAGGGGTTTCTGAATATTCGTATAGCATCCATGGATAACCCCTTAAATATAAGATTCCTGCGTATTCCATCGTAGTGTGTGGGGGTCTTTTTATAGTAAAAGTATTTTTGATCCCATGTAGATGAAGTATACAAGCAGTTACCTTTTTATTAATTTTTTTTATCCTTAAGTATTTTAACGGACAACTAATAGTTTTTTGATATATAAAAGGAGTCCCATATGAATCAATAAAAATATTATTACGCTGTTTTACTATTCCAATTATATCTAGTAATTGTCTATTAAGTGGTAGTAAGTCATTCATTGGGGACTGTAATCTACGCTTGCCTAAAGTATCTCCGGGCATATTTCTATCATCTACTATTATGGAGTCGACAAACAGTAGCCCATCTATTAAATTCCAGTTCGTAGACGGAAGTCTATAAATCGGGAACTTAATTCTAGATAAAGTTTTATACGTTACAATCATACCTTTACTTACATATTTTTATCTTGAGTCTTGGGTAGGGCAAACATACGACTGACTGGGATTGGGTTCTTAGCAATCTGCATCAAAGCTCGCCCACTCTTGTGCTTCGTCCGGCTGTCCGTCGACCGTTGGTTCTTCATCTTCAGACTCTATTACTATAATATCCATAGCACCGTCATTTTCTAGCTGTGCTACAAGTGAGTTGTAGTCTTCAGCCTGAAATTCTCCTTCTTGCTCCTCGTCCTGGCCATCAATGAACCAGCTTGCATAAAATGATTTCATAAATATTCTCCGTATTTGTTAATAAATTTGCCCATCGAATAGTCATCGCCGACCTCAAAATCACAACCTATGGGAGTACCTGGTATAGATACTCCTCTGTCCATCTGAATGAATTTTGTTAGAGAACTAACATATTCATCTACTATATCCTCACGTACCTCTGCAAGAATAGAGTCATGCACAAGTGCAAATATTCTAGCATCCATTTTTGTTGCCTTAATATGCGCGTGCATATCAATAGCCCCTAAGAGGTTAACATCAGAAGCGGGAGACTGCACCATAAAATTAAGACCACTCCTAATTGTATGACTTCGTACACCTTTATCGGAGGAAGAAACATTTGGTAATCTCCTTTTTCTACCAAAAAAGCTATATATGAACCCATTTTCTTCAATGAATTTCTCATTTAATTTGATCCACTTCTTCAAACCATGAAAAGACTTAAAGTAATCATCAATAACTTCTTGGGCCTCGTTCGGGCTAAAGTATTTGCCAGAACTTTTCGTAACTTCAGAACTAATTTTATTCGCCCCTGCACCATACATAATTCCAAAAGTAACAGCTTTAGCTGCCTGACGGGCAATTGGGTATAAAGTTGCTACATCTTCTACTGTACAGGGTAGATTGAAAACTTTCTTAGCAATTGCACTATGAAAGTTACCTCCAGATTTAAAAACTTCTATCAGAGCTACATCCTTTGCAAGAATCGCAGCAATATATACTTCCGCTGTAGTTAAGTCCATTGAAACTATTTTATAGCCTACGGAAGCACGTATACACCCTTTAATAATAGGATTATCGCGTGGCAACTGTTGCATATTTAACTTACCGCTAGAACTTAATCTACCAGAAGTAGTAGTGTGTAAATTAAATCCTGTACGAAGTTTGCTATCTCTATCTAACTGTGGAATAATTTTATCCAAGTAGGTATTTTTAATCTTAGACTTCTGTCGAATATCTAGGATAAGCTGAGGTACTTCTGACTTTTCTGCAAGTATAGTAAGTACTTCCGCATCGGTTGACTCTGCACCCGTTGCGGTTTTTTTACCAACTGGCTGTAGTCCAAGGAAATCAAATAAGAGTGACCGTAGCTGCACAGTGCTATTAGGATTAAAGGGTTTTCCATTAATTTTCTCGAACTGAGAAATCCTAGGGTCTTTGTACATAGTTTCAATAGCAGTATCAATATTATTTTGCATTAAATTCTGTGAAATAGTGAGTCTATGCTTATCAAACGGTACTCCGTTATCCTGCATATCTATTAGGAAAGTAGTGCCCGGGATAAGTATATTTTCATAAACTGAGTTTAACTTAGGGTTTGCTTTAATCTTCTTAAATTTCTCATAAATTATAAAAGTAACTAAAGAATCCATAGCTGCATATGTTTTCATAACGCTAAAAGGGATAGACTCCCAAGAAAAATCATCTTTTAGAACGCGATTCTCCTTACGATATGTTTCTATCCAGTCGTACATAGGTTTTTCATAGTCCCCATAGACTGTATACTTCATGGCGAGAGCCTTTAAGCCATGTGTACCTGGATTTTCATCAATAAGATAATGAAGCAACATAGTATCTTCATACCTAGGAAACTCAAAATTAAAATGGTAGCTTAAAAAAGCTATATCGAACTTTGCATTATGAAATATAATAGTTTTTTTACTAAAGAGTTTCTGTAGTAAAAGTTCTGTAGTCTCATCAAAACAAGCAGTATTAATATAAGCCCCTCTAGTGCCATCATAACAGAGTGAGATACCAAGCACATACCCGTTTCTAGGATATAGTGCAGATGTCTCACAGTCAAGAGATGCCACCTCACTAGGGTGATCTAGAGCTGCCTGAATGTATTTATTAGCTAAATCAGTATCATCAATACCAATAGCAATACTACTATCTACTACTGCATCCTGCAGCTGTCCACTGATATAGTTTTTTATATTCTCTTTTGAGGTTTCCCATGTACTTTTTGCTTCTGGCTTGAATGCAAGCATAGCAGGGTTAATTACTGGAAGAAACTTGTTATCTAGTTTCTTTCCAGTGTACTCTGTTACAGAAGTTGCTTTAGTAAAGTATTTTACTGCCTCACTTCCAACAAGAATTAACCAGTCGTATGCGGCTACATCAATAACAATATCGCAGTCTCGTTTTAGCACTTTAGTTACAGACGCGTTAGAGCATAGCTGATATTGATCAAAATTAAAAGCATTATCGAATTCTTTTTTGAAATTTGTCTTACTTGGCTTGGTTTCAATCAATGCAATTTTAGGCATACAACTTTCTCGCTAGTGTAATTACTTGAGGTTCTGTAAGTGCTCCTGGGTCTGTGCCTTCTAAGCAGATATTTCTGGTAGTAAGACCAATCTTTTCGCACATACTAATTATGTTTTTTGAGGCTTCCTGCCCTGCTTCATCTCCATCAAAGAATATATCTACTCCTTCTACTCCTTGGATTGAAAGCATACTTAGTTTTTTTTCATTTATATTATTTGTGCCGAAACAACACACTGTATTATATAGTCCTTTGTCATGTAAGTTTAGCATATCATAGATACCTTCTACAAGAAGTACCTTACCGTTCCTAGGAGATACTTTAGGGTACAAGGGTATCTTAGCTCCTGGAGGAGTGAACTTATATTTTGGTATTCCATTAGTCATATGACGACCTTGAAATGCTACTATTTTTCCAGATAAATCTCTAATAGGGAATACAATTCTTCCTATGTAGTCTGGGTTTGTGTGTTGAAAAGCCTCAAACTTTTTATACGTTTCTGGTCTAATGTTTCTCCAGTTACCCGTATATGGAATAAAATTGGGGGGGAAAGATAAACCAATACTTTCTGCACGTTTCTCTATAATTTTATTAATTAGAATGTTTTTGCGTATTTGTAGTTGGTTTACCTTTTCTCCAAATTTTTTAAAAATGTTTCCTTTATAGCCACAAGAAAAACAATTAAATATGCCAGTTATATTATCTATTCGCATACTAGGATTTGAGTCGTTATGCTCGGAGTTTAGACACTTAACAATAAAGTCATTTCCTTTTAATGTAAAAGGAATTTGTTGTTTATTTAGCAATTCTTGAACTGTCATCTACCAATATCCTTGATACATTCAGGGCTGATTACTTGATATGCTCCCTTGTTATATGCGGGAGCTAAAGTGTATTTTTTTGATATTTCTTTTCTAAAATCTATATCAGCCTTATCTCGGATAGATAAAGCAGTAGAAATCGCTAGAGAAGGATATGTAGGCGTTGTGCGTCTAAAAACTTCTGTAGGAACAAAGTCTATAAAAGTTGCTGTATCTTTTTTAGCTTTTGCTGGTAGAGGTTTACGACCACGATTGAGGGGGCGGTAACGATTATTGGTTTGAACAATCACTTGAAAAACTCCTGCTACTTCCAAAACATAATATATTATATATGAAAATAGCAGGGTTGTCAAGATTTTTTTTTAAAGATCGTCTATATTTTCACCGGTCTTACTGGAATTATCTTCTTTTTCTTTTGGACTTAGAGCCGTCTCTGGCCCTATCTTTAGAGTTTCCCAGTCCATAGTAGAAGTAAAAGAAAGTGCTGCAGCACTTCGCATTTTGACACAATTAAATGTAATACAATTATCTTCAGGCCCCCAGGTTTCTAGAGCATATGCAGCATCTGCTGCGTCTAGAATACCTTTTGCGAACCTTGCTTCTCCAGTAGCATCTGTTTGATATGGAGAAAAGATTGGTACTTCATATTCTTGTGCCATTGCCTTCAATGCTTTACTTACTTCAATTTGTTCTGTCCAATCATACTGACCTCCACGAGAGGGTAGACTGGAACGCTTTACTTGATTAAGATAATCTACTATAATTATTCCAGGTTTCATTACTTGGACTTTTTTATCTAGTTCCGCCCTGATTCTGGTAAGAGTCAGGCTTGGGTCATAAACTACGTCTAACTGACCAGTCGGGAGAAGCTGGTGGTTAGTTTTGAGGGTATGATGAAACTTTGAAAAGTCTCTATGAACCTTGTATTCTTTCAAGCATTCCAGTCCGTTCTCAAATCGGTTAGCCCACCAAGTGGCTACCTTTTCCCATTCAGTTACGCTGATATTTTTCAATTTCAGTCTAGAGAATGGTACTCCGGTTGCGATTGCACAGGCTCTCTGTAGAATAGACCTACTATCCATTTCTATAGTGAAATAAATAGCAGCTCTACCAGAGGCGAGCACGCTATTAGCAACATTAGTACAGGTTATAGACTTGCCTGCACCTCTGCGACCCCCTACAAGTATCAGGTCTCTTGGAGAGAATTGAATATTGTAGTCATAGTCTGTATTAAGGCCGAGAGGTAAATATCTTGCTAAATCCTCGTCAGCTTCCCATAGCTCAATATATTGCATACTTTCTTCTGGGTGCTGAAGCTCAACTTTTCGTTCTACATCTAGAACGATCTGATGGAGGTGGCTCAAAGATTCTTCTGCATCTTCAAAAGCTACAGAATTATCTACATAATGTTCTAGGGACGTTAGTATCTCTCGCTGAGTGTACTCATTTTTAAGGTACTGTAGTAGCATAGATGCTTCTACACAAACTTCTTGAGACTGCTCTATAGCATAAAACTTTTCACGGGTTGAGGCATCACGAATCTCATATCGAAGCTCTTCAAAAGAAGGCATCTTATGAAATTTATCACAATGTTTATCCACAACATCATAAAGAGCAGAATACTCTTGAGGCAGATAGTGTTTACGCAGTACGCTCCAGGTTTCAAAATCCTGGGTAGCAATAACCTGCTTAAACAAAGCACTTGCTAAATTCAACTAATGTTCCCCCGAACATAAAAAAAACAAGTGCTAGGAAAATCCCAGCACTTGCATATTTGTACTACTTACTGCGCTGCTTTTTCTTTCTTAGATGCACCATCGTAATCAGATGCAGACAGACCTCGACGAGTCAGCATGGTTTTTACACCACGAACAGTTTTGCCAATAACTTCTGCAATTTCTTCCACAGTCATTGTAGCTACATCGGCTACTGCTGCAAGAGGGTCTACTTTAGCACTGGTTTTAGTACTTTCTTGGCGTGGAATAGCTGTAATGGTTCCTGCACGCAGCAAGGACAAGGCTTTACCACGAATAGAGTTAACAGGACGATCCAGAGCCTCTGCAATAGCTTCAATTGATCCACCATTAGTGGCCAAAGCAATGAACTCGGCTTCTTCAGCATCAGAGTAAGTTTTTACACTTTCTTTAGCAGGAGCAGCTTTTATATGGCCAGTAAGTTCCATTGACAGAACCTTGCCTTGAATCTGCTTCGGGCTAAATGCACCATCTTCAAAGTACTGGGATACTTCTGCATAGGTGTACATGCCGCTATTATCTACTACGAAAGTAGAGAGTACTTCGGCCTGTGCATCACTAAAGGCTTTAACATTGCCAGCAGATGCCAGCTCTACATCAAAGCCCATTTTTCGCAGTTTGCTAGAAACTGAACGAGCAGAGGTTTCAAAGTGTTCAGCAGCCTCAGCTACTACATCTTGGGTTACGGGGGAATCTCCGCCTACGAAGGCAGAAAGGGCGGTTGCACGGTCTTCAGTCCACTTTGGGATTGACATAATTAAACTCCAATAAATTCTAAAAGGTTATGTGTTATATGAATGCCAGATTCTCTGGCTTTTTGTGTCTTTAGTGACTCTATTCCACTTTCGTTTACTAGAATCGTTACTTCCTTTGTTAGGCTACTACTTACTATGTATCCTAAGTCTTTAAGAACCTTCTCTGCTTCGGCCTTAGTTTTGAAACTATTTAGTTTACCAGAAATGCAAATAACTTCCTTAGACTTAGAACTACTAGGAACTTCAAACTCGAAACTAAACGGCAGCTTCCACCAAGAATACTTATACAACCATTCTAATAAACTATCTGTGGCTTTGGGGCCAAGTCCAGCAGCTTTACAGACTGCATCATCTATTTCAGATATATGCCTACATACGGCAGCGAGTTTATTCGTAGCTGTTTTTCCAATTAAAGGGATACTAAAGCCTGGGAGTACAGCGTTAAGGGTAGCTTTTTTCGAGTTCTCAATCTCTAGGTACAGCTTGTGTGCCAACTTTTCGGAGCCAAGTCCTTCTGCAAGCTCTTGAAGATTTACAGCGTATAGGTCGCTTATATCACTGAAGTTTAGTTTAGTGATAGCAGCAGGCCCAAGGCCTTTGATTTTAAGAGTTTTTGCGAAGTGTTCTACTTTCTTCTCTTCTTGCACGGAACAAGACGGGTTTCTGCAATATAGAAGATGGTTTGACCATTCAAGAGTAGAACTACAGCTAGGGCAGTTCGTGGGAGCTTGAATTTTTGTCACTTGGGTTGTTCCTCTAAGTTTGAATATATATTATACGTAGATTTTGGCTGAAAGTCAAGATTTATTTTTTTTAAGGTAATTCCATCTCTTGCTAGTCTTTACACCAATCTGTATCGACTGAAATAGATACAGTTTCAGTTACTGTGTAGTGCTCCTCAATTATAGTAGCCACCCCAGTGTTAGCCCAGGTCCACTTAACCTCTCCAACCGCCTCCTCAAGTGTATCAGCCTCTAACAATTGCAGAATATTTTGATTTTTGAAATAATAATTTACCATGTTATGCCCCTTATTTAATTCTACGAACGACTCTCGGGATAATTTCACCAGCTCTAATAATTTCTACACTACATCCAATCTCTAAACCTAGTTCTTCTATGTACTGAATATTATGTAAAGTAGCTCTAGACACTGTAGCATCCCCTACTAATACTGGCTCTAGAATTGCTACGGGACTTACGACCCCGCTTTTACCTACTTGCCAGACTACATCTAAAAGTTTGGAGCATACACCTACTTTTTGTTCCTTAAGAGCAAAAGCTCCTCTAGGGTGATGTGCGGTATACCCAAGTTTATAAAATTCTGCATAGTTATTAAGTCTGTAGACAATGCCATCATCTGGGAACTGATTAGTTTTATCTGTATAAACAGTATTGAATCCTAAACTACTTAGTGCTCTCATCTGCTCTGCCCAGGTAGCTTCCCATGGATCGTTCACGTCATAAGCGTAGAAAAACAACTTTCTACTACTAAACTCTTGGTCACTTTTAAGATTCAAAGCTCCTGAAGCATAGTTACGAGAATTAGGAATATCGCTAGGGGCTACTACCTCTCCTGTTACTTGAAAAGTTCTCTTCTCTTCTACAGTATTTGGCACAAGTTTTGCGACTTTTGAGGTAACATTCTGTCCTTTCTTCCCATCTCCTCTTGTAAGAGCCAAAACTAAGGCTCCTCCAGAGTATAGCAAAGATACAGCGGCCCCGTCTAATTTTATAGACGTGGCAGTACCTGCTTTACTCCATGGGGGAGCTTCTTTTATATCAAAAAACTTTTGAAGGGAATACATTTGATACAGGTGAGGAGTCCCACCTGTAGTAGAAGAGCCTACTGAATTATAGTTATGGAGCGATGCAAGTGTATCAAACTCGTGATCTGTAATAACAGGTTCACCAGCATAGTACTTTTCTGATACGTAATCTAAAAATTTATTCATAATTGCCTCTATTAACTATAAACATATTATACGCATATATAGCTACTAAGTCAAGACTTATTTATAGATGTTTTGAATTAAATCTTTAAAGTTTTCTTCTATGATTTCTTTTGACTCTGCTAAGGAAAGAATCTCAGTTAAGCCTATAAATAGCTCCCTGGAATTACTAAAATCTATTGGCATTGAGACTCCTTCGGGAGTGGCCTTCCAGGTCTCATCAAAATCTAGATAGTACTTTCGTAGCGATAAGTACTCTACTCCACGAAAGGTACTAACAGTTAATTTTATTTGTATCTCCTTAATAGAATCATAATGAATTAACTTTTCATAAATTTCTGGAGCTTCATATAATTCCATATAGATTCCTAATTTTTAAGAACAGAAGATAATGGGACTACGCTAGTAATATTATCAACTTTTAATAATCTAAAAGAGTCAGTATCCCAACAAAATAAAAGAAGAGTATCTTCTGTTTCTTTTGCTCTGCTTTTCTTATTTTTGATGTATTCAGTACTAAAGTCTAGTGTACATACATTATACTTTAATTTATTTGAATTTTCGCTTCTGTAGGTAATTATAGCATCTCCACAGTTCTCTACTAAAGCAGTGAGTTCTTCTTTTTTCATAGTTGCTCCTTGTATTGCAGTCTAGTAAACTCTTTTACGTTGCTGACTATCAAGGTGCAATGCTTAGATATAAGAAAACACCGAGAGGGTACCCTCCCGGTGTTTGTAGTTATAACCATTCAAGGTTTAACAAATTAGCCTGAGATTTTAGAGACTACGTCTGTAAAATACTGTGCGGCTTTACCAGTCAGTTTTTCAATAATTTCCATATTTGGCTCCTGACCAGCATCGTTCAGAGCTTTTACTAAGGCTTCAGCAGCATCAGCTTTTGATACCCTAGTACCGCCTGTTGGGGAGGCAGCTTTTCCGCCTGAGGCTGCAGGGGCTTTTTTAATGTAGACCCCTGCTTTTGTCAGAATCATACGAATTCCGTTGGGGCTTTCTTCGTACTCCTCTGCCAACTCTTTTACAACTTCCATTGAATTTTCTGCGGTTGGCTCTGCTGCTTCATATGCTTCGATAACCGCTTGTTTTTTCTCATCTGTCCACGCCATTTCTTTTTTCCTCTTGTTAGTTTATAATAAATATTATACGTTAAAAATACCAAGTTGTCAACAACTATTTTTCAAAGCCTTTCTAAATCAACACCATATATTTTTAGATGCTCTAGTTTTCCTAAGTCATACGCTAAAGAGAAAGCATTAAATCCACCTCTCGATACTGAAGGAAATAAACTATCAGAGGAATCTATATCTTTTATTATATATATTGCATAGCACTTAGAGCTATACTTTTCTTCGTAGTTAGTATCAGATAGGCCGGGCATCCTATTTACATACTCTGGGCTATACTCTTTTTCTATTCTAGCTATTGAGTGGTATTTTGCTGACCAAACAATTTCTCCTTCGTTGAAATCTTCAGAAGTACACTCCGCGGGTATAATATCTACATATGCTTTTTCTTCTACACTTGCTGGTCTTTCTGGTACTCCTACTTGCTCTAGCAAAGTTTTTACAAAAGGAGCTGAGCGATATAGCCTTTTTGCAATACTACTAATTGGCTCTCCCTGTAGATAGTCAGTTACAGCTTCTTTTATTTCATTAGTAGACGCTGACTTACCACGATTCATTGATTTTCGCTTTGCTACATACTCTTCACGCTCACGAAACTCCTCTAAAATTTTATCTAACCTAGAAGTATTGTATGATATATTAAGTATCGCACAGGCTTCTTTTTTAGTTATTGGTTTTTGGGGATTCGAGTCAGAGTCCAAAGAAGCTAACAGTGCTAAGACTTTGCGAATATTCTCTGCACTTAGGTTCTCATAATCCTTCTTCTTTACTGCGCGCTTCATTCAATTTTGCCTCTAATTTGAATAATAAACAACAAATAGCGTGTGCTTCATGGTAGTATCCTGTCTCACAGTCTAGGTCTTCCCCGCCCATGGAAGCAAAGATATGTCGAAGTGCTCCGCCAGTGTATCTTTTCTGTAGATTATCTAGCTCCTTCCAATTATCTTCATCATACTTAATAGCTCCAAAAGTCAATACTTTTGATATTTCTGTTATTGCTTTTGGGGGAAGTAAGTACATTCTAGGTTTGTCACTATCATACTTTATTCCGTTACCCATTGTGACTACCCCACTCATAAAAATCTCTTAAATGAGATATAAGACCATCATAGTCTTCTTCTTCTCCCAACAAGTTAGCTATTTCTATTACATCTTTAATGCCAACACCCCACTCTTCTGATAGGCTTTCTAGATATTCCATTCGCTGTTCTGTCATATAAGGTCTCCCAACTGAAAATATATTATAAACGTATTAACCACAATTGTCAACATATGTTTTTAGTAATGGAAAAATTCTAGCTAATACATATGCACATTCTTCTGCAACTTCTTGGTGCTCTTTTTGAGTGCCATTTCCAGATCGTAGTTCTATGTAATGAATCCAGGAGCGCAGAGTTCCACTCATATATAGCTTAGATACTGTATTTCCTTCAGGCAAAACTGCTCTGGCCTGCTCTTTTGCAATGCCATTTTCAATAGCCCATCTATAGGCCATTTTAGCTTCATGAATTACTAGTGCTTGCTTTGCTTTCCAAGTTGCTGCTAGTGCTGCATCTTGTGACTCAATACTGCTCTGCCTATTCTTTTTGTCTTGTAGTCGGGCTTCTCTAAATTCAAAAGCTAAGTCTTCGGTAGGGTCTGCGTACCTTTGGGAAAACTCTTGAAAAGAAAATGATCTGTGTCTAAGAATCTGCCTAGCAATATCTCTAGTTGTAGTTATTTCTATACACGCTGAAACCATCTCCAGAGGTGAGAAGTGTTTGTGTTCGATTAAATATTTTATTAGTTTATCTGCCGTTTGATAGTTATTTTGATTTGCTGGATTACTCACTCTAGCACAGTAAGCGATAAGGTCTGTAAGATTGCTTGATTCGGATAAACAATTCTGAGGGGGCTGACTATAACTAATTAAGGCTACTTGCATTTAAACTCTTCCTTACTATAATGTTCTAATAGTGTTCTTTCTATATAACCGATCGTGACGCTCATTGTGGGTGCTTTATACCTATTTTTAGAATTTCTCCAGCTTTTAGTTTGTAAATAATTAAAGTAGTCTGTTCTGTGTTCTTTATTGGCTGCATCAAATATTATTGAACCTTTCATTTTCTAGTAATCCTGTTATCATAATCTGCTATATCTTCATTCCACCAGTATGGCTTACTACGACCTTTCCAGCTTGCAAAGGTCGCTTTATCTAAAAGATAATAATCCCTGTAAGACTGTATTGGGTCACTATAATTTTTAAGAATATCTGGCATTGCTAGGCCAAAAGTCGTGAACCCTACTCTTTCCATATTTTTAGGCTCTGGTAGCTTATTTATTACTTCCTCTACTGACTTATGTCGCTTTCCGTATCGGTAGTAATACTCCTCATTAAGGGCATTACCATAGCAGTGCGTCCATTCAAAATTATCTAAGGAAGACCTCACCCATATCGTACATGGATGATTGTACATCATAGGAAGGTATGGCGTAAGTGGTCTTTCTTCTGGAAGTAAATGCTTTATTTCTTTTTTCAAAGCATTAAGTTTGTCTCGCTCATTTTTATTCAAAGCTCTAGGAATAAATCCTAGATGAGTATCTACCCATATAGCAGTACAAAGAAGCTGTGCTACCTCTAGTGGCATTTTTACAATATGCTTATCTACATGATATTCAGCGCACTTCTCTAGATCATTATCTAGGTAAAACAGGTTCATGGTGGTTATTCCAATAGTTTAAGGTTTCTTCTTCTATATAGTTTATATGTACTTGTTTGATTGAGCTTTCATATCTATATTCTTTGTAAAACTCTTCTGCTTCCGCTGCCTGAATAGCTAGTGCCATAGAGTTGTATATTCCAAAAAGATACCCAACTTCTGGACTTCTTTTTAAGAGCATCTCAACTGTATATACTATTTTTCCTTTATTTTTGGCTGGACTAAACATTAGTACCCTCTTAAATACAGCTGTATTTTTTCCACATATAGATATTATTATCTATAGTGCTAAAAATAATATAATCATCTGTTTCTTCCTTAATATCATTAATGATATTAGTTGTATGCACCTTTCTATCCTCCCCTATACTGTTATAGCTACCTACTCTTAGCTTGGCTCCTATCATAGGGGTGGCATTAGAGATATAGTTAAATACACCTCTTGCACAATTCCACTGCTGTAGTACGGATATTGAGCCTTCGGTACTTTCATTGGTTTTTATATTTACTAATTTATAATTCATTGTGAGTATTATACCTATATTCAGGGCTTAAGTCAAGAGACTTTTTCAAGTACGCACATGAGCCTTTCTGCTCTAGTGGGTACTTGTTTATACCATTTACTATCTCTACCTTCTTTTGCGGCTTCTTTCCAATTTCCCACATCCAGTGCGGCTTTAAAGTCTATAAAACCAGATAGTCTTGGTCTACCCATATTAAACATCATGTTTACTAGAACTTCTTGTACTATTTCGGGAAAAGAGTTAAATTTTTTATAGAGTTTATTACACTCTTCAATAGCAATATCTAAATCGTTATTAAAACAACTCTTAACCCTATCTTCAGAAATTTTTGTGCCTACTGGCATACCGTACTCTTTATCGCTTTTAAGAATAAGATGCCCTATACCGAAAGTAGGCAGATCTAGATGATCTAGGTAAATTTTATATACTACACCTTCATCAATCTTCAACTGCTCATATACAGTATCTCTATTCACTATTTTATTCCCTGTATTAGGGCTTTAATTGCTACTACTAAGATAGTTTTGGCCTCAATATCGTTGGACTCTTTATCTAGCGAATCCGTATGAATTAAATCCTCTAGTAGTTCTTTATATTCACTACTAGATAATTTTCCTTGCTTGTAGCTTGCTTCAAAATCTAAAGCTAGTTGGGCTTTTTTGGCAGCCCATCCGCCTCTAATAATAATGGATTTCATATTTTTACTCTTCCTAGCACTGTCGAAGCTGCGCTATCTACTTGTATTTGTAGTATGATTTTTTTACTAATACAGTACGTTGTAGACCCTTCTTGTTCTACTGTTCGAGTATAAAAAGAATCTATTGTTTCTGATATGGGGGCTATTAGGTTTTTTATATCTTTTTGAGAGTGTCCTTTACTATCGCTATAAAGTTCTAGCCATTGTAAGTTATCTTTGATATTTTTTATTTGAGGAGCTTGAGGTAGGGTGCAGTCTAGCTGATGAACAGCCTGACGTACATTAATGATTGATTCTGACTGGTTATCGTCCCAGAAACTTACACAGCCAGATAATAAAAGTAGGGGTAATATTTTCTTTATTTCCAGAATTTCCATTTAGAGGGTTCCTGTACTTGTGCCGCTTTATTTATTTTCTCAATTTCGTAATTAGCTTCGTCTATAGCTTTCTGAGAGGCCTCATAGTAGCTTTTGTAAGCTACTATGATGGTTTGTTGTTGCTGTACTAATGATCGAATATCACTTAAATTAAGGCCTAAATTCTCATATCCTTTATCACTAATAGAAAAAAATACTACTGGTCTGCCTTTTTTCTCTAAATTACTGATTTCTTTATTAAAATTTTGAGGAGTAATAAGCATCCACTCAACTTTTCTCATATTTACTGCATCAGCATTTGGGAGTACTAATTTTGGTTTTTCTATAGGTTTTGCGCTTATCTCTACTTTTTGAGGTAAAGAACTTGCGCAGCTACTTAGTATTAATCCAAAGCCAAGGGCACTCGCTATTAAACGAATTTCCATCTTTTGCCTCCATTTCCTTATCAGTTAAAGATGCTCCTGATAGTATCTCAAAGCATCTTCCTGCTTTATCTGATGCAATAGTGATAATTTTTGCAACTAATTCTGGCTTACTTACTCCTAAAATTCCTATATCGTGAGTTTCTAATTTATCTGCAAGTACTTGATTTTGTGCGCGAATATTAGCAAACTCTGAATTGACTTCGGTGATTTTCTGAGAGACTAACTCATAGTCTGCTTGTAGGCTAGACAATGTTTCTTCGCTAAGATTGATAGCTACTTCTAGTTTTGAATTATTTTGTTGGAGAATTCCTATACGTTGTTGTGTATCTTTATAGTATAGATAAGTACCTCCACCCATTACTAGGAGTAATACAAACATTATTCCAGTTACTTGCATAAGTAGTTCTCAAGGTGCTAAAACCCCGTTGCGATTACGCCAGTGAAATAAATATAAAAGGTAGTGATATACAGAATACTACTACTACTACTGAATAAAGTGCTTCTGCTACTACGGAGTTTTTTGGGTTCATAAAGTTACTCATTTTTACTTTTCCTTAACCCTTGTGGGGTTCTTTTTTAGACATGAAAAAACACTCCAGAGGAGTGCCTACAACTATTATATAGTTGTATATGCTATGACTTATTGTCAATTACATCAAAAGAGCACTCTACTCTACGTTCCTAAGTACCGACCCGTTAATGTCTGCCATCTTGTAGTAAACGGAGTGCTCTTTTGATGAAACTTATATGGTATCCTTGACTGGAGTCGAACCAGCACACTCGAAAGCGAGAGATTTTAAGTCTCTTGTGTCTACCTATTTCACCACAAGGATGTAAAAAAAGCTATGCTCTATATTCCCAGTTTTCCGGTCTTGGGACAGAGGAGGCGACAACCAG
>Ga0181552_10001786_pt1 | contig 16225 bp, 16 predicted proteins | sample 011ome_18_FD_130583 | JGI IMG/M metagenome (GOLD analysis project Ga0181552, IMG submission 130583) | Coastal salt marsh microbial communities from the Groves Creek Marsh, Skidaway Island, Georgia - 011501BT metaG (megahit assembly) | ecosystem: Environmental > Aquatic > Marine > Intertidal...
TACAACTAATGTCTCGGGATGCAGGGATTGCATTGAAAATGGAAAAAATGGGAAGTTAATTAAACCTAAAGACCTCAATGAACTTAAAGATGCAATGGAATCTTTTGTTTTAACTGATGCAAATACAATGCTTAAATATAGTAAAAAATCTTCCTTTATTGTCAATGATAAATTCAGCTTAGATGTAATAGCTAAGAAATATATTGCCCTAATAGGATAAGATTGAGTTAGTCACTAATTCGGTATGCAAGTGCTGTCCAAAAAGGCGGTTTTTCACTGAAACTAATTCTAGAAAAACCTGATTTTTTGAGCATATCACTGATCTCACGTTGACTAAATCTATGCTCTAACCTAGTACCAAATCTATCTAATGCATCTGTTCTGAGCATATAAAGTCGCTTTGATCGATAATCACTTAATGGAAAATTTTGTACATCAAAACCAAGTTTTTCCATCAGCAAGCTTGTTCTTGCTAGCGGAAAATAAATGAATAATCCAATTACCTGACTAATAAAGTATTTGATTGGAAATGGAAGTTTAGAAATAATTTTTCTAAAAAGATTGCTTACCCGCCATAGCAATTTGTACCAACTAGGTTTATTGTCCATGCTGTAATACAGATATAAAAGAAAAGGGGCTCCAGGTTTTAATTTTTTTGCGCAGCTTTCTAATGCTTCATATGTATCAGGAGTATGATGAAGAACTCCCAAAGAATAACCAAAATCTTGAGAAGAATCTTCCAGAGAGTTTTCAGATGCATTTGAACATTCAAAAACACAATTACCATACATAGAAAGATTGTCACGCGCTTGGTTTAGGGCTAATGAGCTTGGGTCAATGCAGTTTAACTTATATACCATGGGTGCTACAAATTTTGCCCATCTTCCAGTACCGCATCCCATGTCAAAGCCCTCAGCCTCTTCTGGAAGCTGTTCAAATGGAAAAATGGAAAAATAACTTTCAAAAGATGTTTTCAGAGAGCTACTGTCAATTTTGACGTGATTAAATTTACTCCACTCATGCCCAAAATCACTGACAACCCTATCATCTATATTTTTCTTTTTTTGCATAATTATTTATTGATAATATTCACTAAATTTTGTATTAATTTTGTTTTTAAAAGGCTGTATTATAATAATAAGCACCTATGTCATTCATTAATGTGGCCATAAAGATTTATGGTTTTTTAATTTTCATTAAGGAATCTTGAAAATAAGAATTTAAGGCTGCAGCATCATTGTAAAAAGCAATAAAGTTATAGCCTAAATCTAATAATATTCGAGCATATTCAATATCTTTTGCCATACTTCCAGCGTGTACATTATTAGATTGGATTATGTCGCAGGTTTCTTTGAGAAGATTAAGAATTTTTTTATCCTTAAGACTATCAACCATTCCAATAGACTTGGCTAAATCAAAAAGGCCAATATATATTAAGTCCACTCCCTCAACTTTTGCAATCTCTGGAATATTTTTAACACCCTCCTCTCCTTCTACTAATAATCCTACATATTGTTTTTCATTGGCTTGTTTAAGAGATGTAGATAAATTTTTATCTGTAAACTGATGTTGTCTTGTATAAGGAGAAAGGCCTCTATTACCAAGTGGTGGATACTTTACATAATCTATAACCTTTTTAGCATCGTCTGCAGATGAGATATGTGGAACCATTATTGCATTTGATCCCGTCTCTAAAATTCTTAAGATATGTTGCTTGTCATCATTTGATGATCGAATAATAGCTTGCTTTCCTCGTGCCTCGCAGGCTCTAACCATATTTTCCATGGTCTCAAAAGTAACTGAGCTATGTTCTTCATCGATTATAATAAAATCAAGATCAGTTGTAGAGATGACATCAACTACATTTGCCGAGTTCAAAGAGCACCATGTGCCGAATCTTTGTTTTAAATTTTTCATTTAATATCCTGATAAAAAAATAGTATCATTTTTCATTAATGTTTCGGCTTCAATCCTATCATTTTCATTATCAACAGACTTTGTTTTAAATTTCGTTTCTACCATCCTAACTTTAAAGCCATGCTGAATTGCTCTATTCATTTCAATGGATTCTTGAAGTTCTAGAGTCGTTGGACTTAATTCATGATTAAATTTTTTCATAAAACCCCATTGAAAAGGCATCACACACACCTGCTTGTAGAATGTGGCTCTCTTTTCTTCATGAGCTTGTGATGGAATCGGTGCTCTAGACATATATAAAGCGTTCATTTGATTATCACATACGACCTTGATTTCTGCTGGATCATTCAGATCATTCAGATTTGCTTGAAAGCACCCATTAGATACAAGCACTTCACCGTCAATTACTGGCCGAAGCACATCATCAATCATTTCAGGTCTAATCAGCGGTTCGTCCCCCTGCAAAACTACAACAACGTCATCATCATCAAGATTAAAATTTTCAGCGGCAGCAGCAACCCTTAGACCTGGCCTAGTAATATTTTTATTAGTATTAATATACTTGCCACCAAATCTAACAACCTCATCTTTAATTTCTTGATCGCAGCCTGCAACAAAAACATCTGATGCAACTGTGGACAAACAAGACCTCTTAAAGCAATGCTCTATCATAGAGTGGTTCATAATTTTACATAATGGTTTGCCTGGAAATCTTGTTGACCCCATTCTAGCTGGTATTCCAATTACAACTCTCATTTTTCTCCTATAAATGCTTTAAGGTCATTAAGAATATCGATATTACTAGCTTTAGCAAGCTCTTTTGAGCTCTGGCTTACATTGCTCCAAGCTGCCATAAAAGATCTAAAACCATTACTATTTGGCTCCATAAGATGAGCTATATTATCATCAATAAATACTACTTCCTCTTTTGTGATATTTCTTAAATCAAGAATTTGATACAACGCTTCTAGTTTTGTTTTAATTTCAAACTGATCGATTATTAAGGATGGATTAATAACTAAATTATAATGTTCGAGTATTCTGAGCACGCTATCTTTGTCTTTAAGTGTTGCAATCATCAGTCTGTTTTCAGTTAATTGAACCCTTAGAAAATCTATAACCCAATCGTATACGGTATGTAGTGCTAGCCAATTTGAAAAGTTATGTTCTTGAAGTTCTCTCCTTGCCTCATAAAAATAAGGCTTGAATGCTTCTGATTGTTTTAAAAAATTTTTATGGGTTTCATCAAATATACTTTGCGTAATCTTTTGGATATCTATTCCTGAATTCAAAATTTGGAAGAGAGAGTAGTATTGAGAGCCTCCTTTTACAAAGGGTCTTAACAATGTAAATCTTTCTTGTAATTCTTTGTCAAACTCAGATATTTTATATTTATAATTTGAGTTACCCAAGAATTTTTGCATGGCATTAGACGAGCACACCAAGCATTCATTCGTGCTATCGCATACAACACCATCAAAATCAAAAACATAAAAATTAGTCATTTAGTGAATATATTCTTTAGTATTGGGAGACCCTCTATCTCCACAGTATATTCATCACCATCATCAAGAAACTCTCTATCTCTTATTCTCTTTGGAGCACCAGTCAAAATTAAATCTCCGGGGCATAATGTCATCCATTTAGATAACTCAAAAATAATTTTATTTGGATTCCAGATAAATTCTGATGTATTGCCATCTCTTAAAAGTTTGTCATTGTGATAAGCCCTAATTGACTTATTTGTTGGATCATACGCGGTATCAATGAACTCACCTACTGGACAGAAACTATCAGCACTTTTTGATCTTGCTAGGTGATGGTCTCTTTCCGAAATATTTGAAGACGAAACATCATTGCATGGGAGAAATCCCAAAATATAAGTTGAAGAATCAAACACTTCGCTGCCTATATCTTTAATAGTTTTTTTTATCACGAATCCTAATTCAGGTTCTCCCCAACAATTCAAATCAAATGGTAAATGCACCACTTCATTTCCTGACGTAATTGCATTACTCCCTTTAAGAAAGATAACTGGCTCCTCCATTTTACTATCAACTCCGGTTGATCCTATATAGTTAGTAGCTATACAGATTATTTTTGAAGGAGATACAGGAGGCAGAATCTTAACATCATTTAAATCCAATGACTCCTCATCAAACTTATGCTTCTCATCAAAGGGAGAGTTTAGTAATTTAAAAATTTTTTTATTGTCTAGTCTGCCATAAAAGGTTGTATTTAAAACATTCTTATCGGCAAATCTTATTATTTTCATTTAATAACCAAGAATAAATAAACTATTTTTTTCTTTCAGATATTGCTTGAATCACTTGTAGCAAGCCATCACCAAGGTCAGTGAAGTTCTTCAAAACAATTCTTTTTGCGCTATTCATTTTGAATGAATATGGAGTAAGGCCGTAGTGCAATTCATCAGTTTCCTTAACTTTATAAGAGATCTTAATATCTCCTCCCAAAATTTCATTAAGCATTATTAACAAATCTTTTACTTTAATTTGTTGATTTCCAGCAATCAGAACATGTTTATTTATGTAATCATCAGAGAGAGTTTCATAGGTCATCTCAGCCGCATCATCAATAAAGATGTAGTCCCTTAACTCTTCCCCATCACCCATTCTTTCAATGCTTTTATTTAATAGAGCTGATTCAATGATATTAGATATTGAATTGAATTCATTTGCATCAGGTCCATAAAGAGATCCATATCTTAGGATGGTAAAGTCTAGTCCGTATTTTCTTGAATACTCTTCAATTATTTTTTCACAGCATTGCTTTGAAATACCGTAAAAACTTCCATACCTACTGTTAACATATACTGAACTGGAAAAAAAGAAACGTTTTAATTTTAAGTATTTCACTTTCTCAAGAAGATTGATGGTCCCTTGTATATTATTTAATAAAGTGTCTTCAGGGTTTTGATCAGAAGCCCCGATATCTGCCTGCGCAGCAAAGTGAAAAACAGTTTCAATGTTTTCTATAGCTTCTTCAAGTCTTTGCTTATCAAATAAATCACCATGCATAAATTTTTGATTGTCTAAGAGATTGTTTGGCTCATTTGTATCAAAGATCAAAATTTCATGGCCTTTCCTTGAAAAGTAATCAGAGATACTTTTTCCTAAAAAACCACTGCCGCCAGTTACAAGAATTTTCATATAAATTTCTTTAAGTTAATCACCGCTTCCGTCTCAAGTCCCTTTCTGACATCAGATGTGTATCCTCCAATGTGAGGAGTTAGTATAACATTCTCTTGTTTTGCGAGATCTCCTTGATAAGGCTCTTGATTAAATACATCTAAGCAGGCTCCTCCAATGCTTTTGTTCTGAAGTGCGCATAGAAGCGCATTCTCATCAATATGAGAACCCCTTGAAGTATTGATTAGCAATGCAGTTGATTTCATTAATTTCAGCTCAACTTCAGATATTATTGGATGATTCGTTGCGTCACTAGATGCGTGAATAGAGATTATGTCCGAACATTTAAGCAGTTCTTCAATTGCGCAATATTTCACAGAGTATTTTGTAGCAAATTCTTCATCTTGATCTATATCATAAGCTAGAACTGTTAGATTAAAGGCGGAGGCAAGTTCAACCAATCTTTTTCCAATCTTTCCCAATCCCACTACTCCAATTGTTTTTCCGTTAATTGTTTCTCCCATTATTCTTTCCCAATTTTGATTCTGCATATCCCTAAAATGATGGGGGATATTTCTAAGAAAAGATAAAGACAAGGAAATTACAAGCTCAGCAACCGAAAAAGATAAATCAGTTTTTGTGGCAATAACTTTGATATCATGTTTGTTGCAAAAATCAAGATCTATATTATCTATGCCAACTCCAACCCTAGAGATTACCTTGAGATTTTTTGCAGATTCAAGCACTTGAGATGAATATATTTCAGTGCCAGCTATGACACCCGAAACATCAGTTAAAAAGCTCATCAGCTCTTGGGTTTTCAGTTTTCTGCCAGTTGTATTGAATACGCATTCAAATTTTTTATTTAAATTTTGAATTAATGATGGTTCTAATTCAGCAAAAGATGATGTAGCAATTAAAATTTTTGGCTTCATATTCTTTAATCTAAGTAGCGTGACACGTATTCATCAGAAAGAATTTGCACCCTTTTAAAAACATGTGGCTTTAAAAAATTCTTTAATTCTTTAAGCTCCTTAAGAATTTGGTCCTTTGGAGGCAAATGCTTTTCTGGTTTCTTCCGTCCCCGAATCTCAAATACATGATTTTTAGGCGCATCATCTAAAGATTTACGAGGAACTCTTTGTTTTTTCATTTCTTTTATTGTTTTTTGATTGATAGTTTTACCAAGTTTGAGAGAAACTTTTTCTATAAATTCATGAGGTTTGAAAACAAACTTTTCAAAGGGAAACTCTATTATTTTGTCGCTCTTTTTATCTGAAATTTTATGTCCCTCTACCAACCATTCCTCTAACATAATTATTGCACGTTCATATTCGTCCGCTTTTGCATATTCCTCAACCCTATTTACAATAAAATAAGGTACTTTTTCTCCATGCACGTCAATGCATATCATGCCATTTCTTGGTTCTTTTCCCCATCTTTTACTCCAATTTGCTAAATGATTTAGCATGTAAATACTTGATGGACATCTAATCAATCTACAAAATATTAGTCTATTGCCTAATGATTTAAAAATTGGCTCAGAAATAGCTGTAATGCTATGGGTCATAAAGTGAAGAGTTCTATCATCTTCTAAAAATTGATTATATAAATCTTGATCATTCGAATTAAAGATACGCTTTAAATATTCAATTTTTTTTGGGTATTTAAATATGCTTGAATGATCTTGATACCTAAAATTAGAATCTCTCAGGAGAGCTTGACTATATGCTTCATTATCAAAACAACAACGAAGTAGACTAATAGCAGAAGCTTCATTGATTTCGTTATGAGCATAAAGACCGCATACTTGCTCGACCAAGGGCCTATGGACCCACATTTCTACACTATCCAAACTAGCAATTATTTGGCCAAGGAGTGTTTTGCCGCCACCAACAAAACCATCGACAAAAATAACTTTATTGTTTAAAAAAGACTCTCTGATAAGCTGCCTTTGATTAGGCATTTTATTTTTGGATCTGAAATGATACAAACCTATCTTGTGTCTTTTCTGCCATTCCCTTTTTCTTCATTGAGCTTTGGTCAATTGCAAAGTAGTCAAAAAAGATATCATCTCCCATTAGAGCAGCAAAATCGTTATCGACTCTTTCGATGCTCTCAAATTTTCTAGAGAGCATTTTTTCAATTTCTACAAAATAAGGTTCGCAAATATTTTCGGGCGGTTGCTCAACTGGCTCAAGACTAAGTTTACTTCTCAACATATTAATGTATGAGAAATTTTCAGATTTATTTGTATAGTAAGCATCGTCCAGTGCTACAAAAAAATTGTCTGCAGCCACATCAGAAAATAGATCTATTTCAGAGATTAAATGATCTAAAGTATGCAAGCTATCAAAAAAACCAAAAGAAGGCTTAATAACTAGTTCCTCAAGAATAGGCATCCCAAGATATTTGTTAGTGCTATCAAAAGCTATAAATTCCCAGTAATCATTAATATTTTTATTCAAAGGTTTACAAATCGCTTCGTTAATAACTCCCCTTAAAAAACTACCCTTAGATGGATTGGTATCCCATGAATATAATTTACAATTATTCAGCATGCTATGAAAAACCATAGCAATTGTACTTGCTCCACAACCGGTTTCTAGCAAAGCAGTATTTGCCAAACTGTTATCTTTTAGCAATCTATACAAGGCAATGCATTCGCTATCAGGTATGCCATTGATCCATCTTGGCAACATTCTCTTTACAAAGATTAAAAAATCTTCATCATTCTTTTTAATTTCTGCTTCATCACCAAAGTAAAAATCAAACATATTTATACCTTCCTTTATTCATAGATTAATTGCTTGAATTGTAAAGCAAATTTATATCACTTAAAATGCTTTAACTTTTTCAAAGGATGCAAATGAAAATTTCAGAATTACTTGATACGACTAATGTTTGGGATGCAGAAAATGTATTTCACCTTAAATCAGAACCTTCTAGGCTAAAAAAAGTTATTGCTCATTATGAGCTATACAAAAAAATAGAAAATGTTGAAGGTGCATTTCTTGAGTTTGGAGTTTTTAAGGGGGCATCTTTTCTTAGATTTATTACCTTTTCTGAAATATTTCCTACAAACATGAATAGAAAATTCTATGGCTTTGATTCATTTAAAAAATTTCCTCGGGATGATATCAAGCTTCAATCAGATAATGAATTCATATCTAGATTCGAAGAGGGTGCTGGAGATCCAATCAGCGATGAGTTACTGAATGAATTAATCTCCAATAAAAAATTTAATCAACAAGATAACATAACATTAATCAAAGGAAATGTATTTGAATCTCTGCCTAACTTCCTTAACGAAAATCCAAATCTTCAAATAGCAGCCATTCATCTAGATATGGACGTTTACGAGCCAACAAAATTCTGTTTAGATAATTTATATCCAATGCTTTCCGGCGATGGAATAATAATCTGCGATGATTACAATCAAGTTGAAGGAGCAACCAACGCATTCAATGAGTTTGCAGATGAGCATAATAAAGAAATTAAAAAAACTGGTTTTAGTAAAACGCCTTACTTTGTAATTAATAATTAATCTAATTTTTATTGTTTATTCATCAATTAAAAAATGAAGCAAAAATGAAATCGCCATCATGATACAGGCTTAGTAAATAACCTATCTAAAATGGAATTTAAAGAACATATTCCTCATTGGTTGATTGCAGATTCAAGTAGTCTTAATTCTTATGTAGGAAAGACCATAAAGATGGAGACATCTCCAGTTTCTAAATTCTTATTTTTTTGCGTTATATTGTCTTTAATTATCCCTGTCTTTTTATTTTGTAATTTTCGAATAATCGTATATAAAACATATCTTCAAAAGAAGAGTTCTTCTGACAATTGTCAAGACCTCCTTATTGGAAACTATCATGAAACCGATGAATTTTATGCAAGAAATATCTTAGAAGAAAGTAATATTAATTTTTCTAAAATGAATCAATTTAACCCCCATAACTATTTAGATTCTAATATCACTTTTTTCTCTTATCAAAGCTTGATTTTTGAATCATGCATGGATCTGATGGACATTTCGAAAATTGCAGGAAGTGATTTAAAGCTAAATATATTATTGAAGGCTATTAAAAATATCCTTTTTTATGTAATTTATAGAAATTTTTTCAGGCATCAAAAGCAAGTTGGATTAAAAAGAGTGCATCTTATAGCAATGCCATTGCTGTTAATTGCAGCTTTAAAAAAAGAACATTTATCCTGCTCAGTATATATGCATGGACTAACTATAAAAATTCCCAAGCAATATTTCCCAACAATAGATAAATTATTTGTGCTTTCTGAGGATGAAAAAAACTATTATTCAACTCTGATGCCTAAAAACAATATTCAATTATATAAACTTAAATCTCCAGCTAAATATAAAAATAATGCGGTTCTTTTGCTAAGACAAAATTTAAATTTTTCCAATGATAATGAAGATTTTATGAGCATTGTTGACGTTCAGGCCTTATCTTCTTTTTTAAAAGAAATTAACATAGATTTATATTATAAAATTCATCCAAAAACAGACGAAAATAAACTTCATCAATTAAAGGAAACTCTAAAGATTAATGATGCATATTTAATGAAAGATCGAACACCTATTTCAAATAATATTGAAATAATACAACCAAAATTTATATTTGGATGGTTTTCATCAGGCCTTGCTGAATCCTTAAGCTTAAATATCTTACCTGTAATGATGGACCCAATAAAAACGTCGAAAAAATTAAAACATTTTTCTAACTTTAATTATAAAAATAGGTGCCTAAATTTTAAAACTGATCAATTGTTGTTAAAGAATTGCTCTGAACATGATGATAAATATAAAAAGATTTTACATAAATTAAAAAACAGTGTTTAAAATGCCTGAAATCTCGGTAATCATGTCAGTTTTTAATGGGGAAGATTTTCTCGCAGAGTCAATACAAAGTGTTTTAGCTCAATCATTTAAAAATTTTGAATTCATAATTATAGATGATGGCTCTAATGATAATAGCTCTGAGGTTATTAGATCCTTTGAGGCCTTGGATCCAAGAATAAGATTTATTACCCAAAAGAATCAAGGCCTTGCAAGGTCCTTAAATATAGGAATAAAAAACTCAAAAGGAAAATACATTGCCAGAATAGATGCTGATGATATTTGTTATGAATCAAGACTAAAAAAACAGTTTACTTTTATGGAAAAAAATCCTTCTATAGATTTAATAGGTAGTAGCGTAGATGTGATTGATGAAAATGGATCAGTAACTGCATCAAAGATGCAAGCTTCAAGTTTTGATGAAATTTTTAAAAAAAGATATTTCACCTCACCAATTCTTCATATAACTTTTTTTGGTAAAAGGTCGTTTTTTGAATGCAATAATGGGTATAGAGAAAATTTTATCTTTGCTCAAGACTATGACTTAGTTCTAAGAGGGATAGACTCGGGCTCAGTAATGCTAAATATAAATGAAAAACTGGTTCAATACAGAGACTTCCAAAGAAAAATAAATGCATTGAAATTCATTCAACAATTTAGAATTACGCAACTCGCCATCAAACTTTCAAAGGAGAGGTCTAGATTTGGAATAGAAGTATCAGATGTAGACCAGATACTAAATAAAATAATGGCAGTTAAAAAGCTAGATATCTTTATTGTAAATATATTTTTAAAGAGTTATTTTTTAAACTCTTCAATGAAAAATTCATTGCTCAAAAAAGGGGTAAGTATGATGGCTTTTATTCTGAGTCGTGATATTAGGAAGTTAATTACTCGTGATATAATGGCATACAAAATAAAATGAAAAAGATAAAAAAATCTTCCAGCTTAAAAGAAGACTTCGCTCAGCGCTCCTTGTGGGTTAACTATCGATCTTCTGCAGTTTTTCCATTTTTTATTGGTGAGCATGAAGATACTATACTTGTTTTTCAAAATTATTGGCTCTGGAAAAGCAATATAAAGAACATCATTGCTAATATTTATATAAGAGATTCTAGTGGGACATTGGCATCCTCTGAATCTATGGATATTAAATCTCACAATGAAATCTCCATCAAAAAACTAATATATGGTGGGATAAAATTAAACAGTGGTACCATTGAGATAGAATTAATTGCAAATAAGAACCTGGGCTATCCATTCCCCGCGATCTTATGTTTTTTTAAGTCAAAAAGTTTTTTAAGCGTAGTGCACTCTGCTGGGAGAATATTGAATGCTAATGAAACTCATGAAATAAGCTCTTGGAAAGAATCAAATTTTCTTGCAATTCTTGACAATAAACTTTCACCATTTATCTCAATATTTAACGGTCAGCATGTCCTTAAAAATAAAAATTTAGAATTAAAATTTTTTAAATTGCCAAATAAGAAACTTATACTAAGAAAAAAAGTTATTCTCAATATCAATTCATTTGGCTCGCAAATGATTTATATAAAAAATATTCTCAAGGATTCTGAAGTCAAGCTATTAAAAAACCAGAGATTTTATATAGAATTCGAGCATCAAAATAATGGCATATTTGGTAGATATGTGGTTGGCAATTACTTCAAAAAAGAAAATATGCATTTTAGTACCCACTCCTTCATGACCATATCAGGAGGTGGAGATATCATTGAAAGCAAACCTGGAAGTCCAATAACCTCTTTCTTATCAGCATTTAATAAGAAACCTTTGGCTTTAAAAATTATCTCTTATCCAACAAACTTAAATGTAAATGTTGTTTTCAAAGCAAAAGAATCAAATCTTGGTGAAGCCATTTCTGAGGACAATGATAATATTTATTCGTATAACTCAAGCAAATCATCATTTGAAGAAAATATTTTAGATAATAAATTTTTACAATTTTACTCTACAGGAAAAGTACCAGGTAGGTTAAATATTAGCTATAACTTTTCTTTAGGAAACTCAATTCATCCTACTGATATTGCTACTGGCTTTAGGGGTCATGTCTTCCCAAGCAAAACAAATCATTGGGGATCAATAGTTAATGCTTCAAGTTGGAAGACAGTGTTTTTTATAAGCAATTGTTCTCATGATCCAAAAAATACTAAACCAGGCACTGCTTCCTTTAGTTTTTTTGACAATAATAGATCATTTAAGAAAAAATTTTCTATTCCTGCTGAAACCTGTATTACATTCGAGATTAACAAGGATACTTCATTTAAAAAATTTATCTCTTGGCGATGCAAAACATCAATTGGGAACATAGAATTATTTTGGGTTTCTTATAATGAAAAAACTGGTGCTATTTGTGGGGATCATTCTTTTTAGAGGCTAGATACATTTAAAATTGATAAATATTTAAAATCTTTTATTTAGAATAAATTCATGCTAGTTTAAAATTTCAGTAAGTTTTATTACAACCTATTAAACACTTAACAATGTCATGGAAGCACTTTTAACAAACTTTCATATTTCTCTTTAAAATTTTTGTTGCAACCCCTAAAAAGGGCTAAGTCATATGCTGATTGCATAAATTTTCCGAGCTCATCATTTAAACTATATGCCATGGGTATTATGAATTTATGCAAAGTTCTTAACCAATTCTCTTTTAAACTTTCATCAGCAATTACTTCCATGCCCAGAAGGTTATCAAGCTTATCAAGACATCTTATAAGAACCAGTCGCTCATCAAAATCCATCATCTTCTGATAATATCCTTCTAAATATTTATCATCAAATTGATACTCCCTGTTGATTGTTGTAAGTGCAATTGCATCAGTGGTGAAGTTTGAAAAATTATTTTTTAATAGATCATTTTTATTAAAACCTGAGATCTCAAACACATTATGAATTAGACCAGTCTTAATACATTCAGGATCTGCATCACTCATCGTTCCAGCTATATGGGTTGCTACACGAATAGCGTGAATAAAATAGGAGGTTGAGGATTGATGATTTTTATCAAGCGATTTTATGTTTCTTGAAAATTCTAATGCAGTTTCAACTCCTGCATAATCATCATTGGAAAGTTTTGTGCCAACTATTCTTTTGAAATTATTTTCTGACTCACCTGAAATAACTAAAAGGGATTGGATCTTTTTTTCAAACTCTTTTTCAACACTTTCAAAATATATTTCGATTTCCATTTTTAAAATATTCCCTTGGAAGCACCGCCATCAATTGGGATAGCAGAACCATTTAAAAAGCTGGCTTCATTGGAGGCTATAAAGATTATATAGTTTGCAAATTCTTCGGGAGATGAAACATAGCCGCATGGAATTGATTTAAAAATTGTTTCCATGATCTCATCAAATGTCTTGCCTGTACTTTCAACTTGTTTTTGAACTAAATTTTGAAATCTCTCTGTAGCAACACCTCCAGTAAGTATTGTATTAAATGTTATACCATCGGAACCATGCTCTTGAGCCATAGTTTTGGAAAATGCAGCTACCGCCGCTCTTGTTACATTTGATAAGACCATTCCCGGTGCTGGTTCTTTTGCTGCTGCAGAAGTAAGGTTAACTACTCTTCCCCATTTTTTTTTAGTCATTCCAGGAATAACTAGATTAGTCATCCTTATAGTGCTAAGTAAATTACCATCAATTGCACTTGACCAGGCATCTTCTCCGTGAGAAATAGCTGGACCAGGGGGTGGCCCACCATTGTTATTGACTAAAATATCCACTGATGAATCAAAATATCTTTCAACAGATTGATGAAAGTCTATTAAGAATTTTGCATCTTTAATATCTCCTGAAAGCTTGAAAAGTCTCTGATTCTCTTCAATCATTTCCTCAGAATTCCTTGAACAAGTTGCCACATTAGCTCCTTCGTTTAAAAATGCTTTTACAGCTGCTTGTCCAATACCTTTTGTTCCGGCTGTCACAATAACGGTTTTATCTTTAAATTTCATAAACCTCTCTTAAAAATAATTCATATTTAGCTAAGGACATAAAGTTATTATAAAACTTATCTAGCTCACTTTGTGGCACTAATATGCCCTCATTTACAAAATAATTAAATACGGTTACAACACTATGAGCTATATTTTGCTTGGTCATACTTATCAAGTTATTTATATCTTTTTTGCTATTAGCTAAAAAATTAATGTATGGCAAAGAATCTTCTAGTTCAATATCTTGATTTATGATAAAACGCTGAAAGACCCAAGAGTAGTCCCAATAAACAGGAGCAAAGGTATTTATGCTTGTCTCCGTATCAAAAAGAACTACTTCATCGACTATAAATAAAACATTTCCCGGGTGAATCTGACCATGCAAGCATTGAGCATTAGGCATCTGGTCTAAATGCGGATCAAACTCATCTAAAATTTCGTCTAGCCAAATATGATGCTTTTTAACCCATTCCTCATATTTACCAAAATATTTAAAATCTTTATCTCTAAGAGCTTTATGAGATTTTAATTTTGTTTTATTTTTCTGTTTTGAAATTTCTTTTTGATTTAGTCGAATTTTTTGACTTGCCGGAAAACTCTTAGCGAATTTATGAAAAATTTTTATGCCATGAATAAGCTTTTTAAAGTCTTCAATATTTGGACTGTAGTGATAGCCATTTAAGAAAGGTCTCACATCAATTCGATAGAAAATATCATTCCATGTAAAATTTATACCGCCAAACAAAAATTTATTTACAGGAACGTCATTTGATGTTAAATAATCTACAAATTTATTTTCAAGATCAAAGTCTCCAATCCGGGAGGTAATCCTAATAAAGAATTCAGATTTATTGGCGGATATTAAATGATAACTACCAGCCGGTGTTTGAGATGGAAATAATAGTTTTAATGAAGATTCTTTTATATCAATTTTTGATTTGATTAAATCTAAGATTCTAACTTCAATATCTTGATTAACTTCAAAATTAAATGATGAATTTGGATGCGATTTCCCATCAGCCCATCCAAATTCCATGTTTCTCATATATTGCAGCTTATTATTTTTATATTCAGATCATCATACATTTTATAAGTCTTAAGAACCAGAATTAGGAATGAGATTTTGAGGAACCATTGCTTAAAAATTAATTAATTGTTAATTCTCTGCCAATAACCTTAACTTAAACTATAGGTTCTATTTTCTTGTCTAAAGAAATAAGTTTATTGATTAAACATCTATTTTTGCTCTATATTTAATGTGTAAATTTTAACTTTAAATTAAAAGCATTTTTTGCATATCGAATTGCAATAGTTGCTAAACTCTGCAACATGAGGAACATCATAGAAATGAGAGTTTTGAGGCGTGTTATCTATATTCCTATTTTGAAAAATTAAATATAGATAAAAAAATCCTGTAATACTTCATCTATTATGCTTTTAATTCAGGGGTTTCATGCAGAGTTTGTATCAAGGAAATTATACAATAGACTATATAACGTCTCAGTGTATCATGAGATTTGAACATGCATTTGCTGCAAGCTTTGGAACATCTCCCATATCTCTAGCGCTGCAAAACCTCGGAGTTGAGAATAATAAGTTTTAAAATATTAATTTATCCAAAATATAGAGACATTAGAGTAATATTGACGTAATGAATAAGAATAATAAAAAAGTTGTAATTATTGCTGAAGCAGGAGTAAATCATAACGGCGATGTGAATATGGCAAAGCAACTAATTGATGCAGCAGCAGAGGCCAAAGCCGACTATGTTAAGTTTCAAACTTTCCAATCTAACAAAGTAATATCCTCTTTTGCTGAACAGGCTTCATACCAATATAAAAATACTGGTATCAAGGAGTCTCAATTAGAAATGGTGCAAAAACTAGAACTAAGCAGACAAGATCATCAGCTTTTATTGGATCATTGCAAAAAAACCAACATAAAATTTTTTTCTACTTCATTTGACCTACCGAGTACACGTTTTTTAAGAAAACTTAACTTAGGATTATTTAAAATACCCTCTGGAGAAATAACTAATCTTCCTTATCTAAGTCTAATAGGTAGTTATAATACAAAAATTATTCTTTCAACTGGCATGGCAGATCTTGGAGAAATAGAGCAGGCAATTAGAGTCCTAGAAAAGAATGGAACCGAAAGAAATAAAATTACTCTGCTTCATTGCACCACTGAATATCCTGCCCCATTTGAAGAAGTTAATTTAAAAGCTATGAATACTCTGAGAGAAGCTTTTGGAACAGAAGTAGGTTACTCCGACCATACTGAAGGAATAGAGGTAGCTATTGCTGCAACAGCTTTAGGAGCCTCTGTGATAGAAAA
>Ga0181552_10001792_pt1 | contig 16191 bp, 12 predicted proteins | sample 011ome_18_FD_130583 | JGI IMG/M metagenome (GOLD analysis project Ga0181552, IMG submission 130583) | Coastal salt marsh microbial communities from the Groves Creek Marsh, Skidaway Island, Georgia - 011501BT metaG (megahit assembly) | ecosystem: Environmental > Aquatic > Marine > Intertidal...
AAATTCTCCAGGAGGATCGATTACTGCGGGCATGGCTATTTTTGATACAATGCAGCTTATAACTTCGCCTATCAAAGTTGTAGTTACAGGAATGGCTGCCAGCATGGGTTCGATATTATTGTGCGGAGCAACAAAAGGAAAACGGTTTCTCTACCCACATTCTCGGGTCCTCATCCATCAACCCCTGATTACGGGTAGAATGCAAGCGACCGCAGTTGATATAAACATACAAGCTCAGGAAATGGAAAAATTAAGGGAAGAGCTGAATGGAATCCTCGCCCGTACTTCTGGACAACCACTTGAGAAAATTCAGAAGGACACAGATCGTGACTTTTACCTTAATGCCAAGGAAGCTATCGAGTATGGTTTGGCAGACAAAATTGTAGAACAAGTTTAATTTGGTTTCCTGATTTTCCCCATATCAGTAAGGGGTAAATCATGAACACAATGCCACTCCTTAGGAATTTCATGATCAGGTAATGAGGCTTTTAATTGATTCTGAACAAGAGATAAATCACCTTTTGAAAGTACTAGGTAGGCGACTATTTTTTCCACCCAATGCTCATCTTTTTGACCAACCACTAAACACTGTGAAACATTTGGGTGCTCTAAGATAACTTTTTCGATAGATTCTGGGTTAACTTTTATCCCACCAGTATTAATCAACCGATCAATTCGACCCGTAATTGTATATCCAAAATTAGAATCATAAGTAGCCAGGTCATTTGTCTTATACCATACTTCCTGCATAGTCGTCTCGTTTTTTTGATAGCATAAACTATCCGTACTTACAAAAACTTGATTTTCAACAAGTTTCATCTTTACAGATGGCAAAGCATGTCCGACGCCGTTAACACCACCAAGAAATTGATTCGAATCTAATAGTGTTATCATTCCAGCTGTTTCACTCATCCCATAACATGGGAAAATGGGAATATCATGCTTTCTCAGTTGCACCTGAATTTTATCTGTTAATTTTGCACCACCCGTAAATACCCCCTTGCTTGACCTCAAATTTTTCATGGCCTGTTCAAAACCCAGCAAATAATGTAATTGAGTAGGAACTAAAGAAATCCATCTATTTGAGAGAACAGATGTTAAATCTGAGCAGATAATTTCCTTGTAATTAGAAAAAAGTACAGTTCCTTTTGTATATTTAGCACGCTCTATTTGCATCCATCCGCCTACATGATTTAAAGGAAGGCAGCAAAAACTTGAAATGGGTTCAGAACCGAGTTTTTCTTGGAGATTACGGATTGCACTAGTAATGGAATGACCATTGTGAAAGACCATGGAGGGTTTCCCTGAAGTTCCGCCCGTTTGGAATACTCGACTTTGTTCTTTTAATTCAGCTTGATAAATTGTTTTCGGTATAATTTGTGGTCTATTTTTCAGAAACTTTACAGATTGCCCATTTGCTAAGATTGAGTATGCATTTATAGCATATTTTAAATTTTTATTAGACGCATTATTCCTAGGGTCAATCCAGCTAAATCCAAGCTCTGTTCGATTACATTTCACAGCCTTTTCCATAATTCATCCAACTTCCGGTTAGTTACGCTTGGTACATACAAGTTGGATTGATGATGGGCATCGATTTCATATTTTCCTTTTAAAAAAACTTTACGATCAATTCCAGGTGTTAAATTGGAATGCATACAGGTTCTAATCACACACTCATATCCTATGGGACTCTCAAAAACAGTAGAAACTACACAAACATTTGAATATTCTCGAAGGAAGCACAGGGTATCAGACCAGTCATCAAGTAAGGTCGGTTTGACCACAAAATAACCATCCCACCCCAACTCTTTTACCTTCCTTAGTCCTCCCAAAGTAATGATTGCCTCATCGAGAGCGACAGGAACTTTTAAAGAAGTAATTAAGTTCAAAATCTCATCCGATGGCATCCCTCTTACTGGTTGTTCAATAAATTCTACTTTCTTGTTTCCCTCCAAGGCATGCAGCCAAGTATTAAGCTGATTGTTAGTCAGTGACTGATTTGGATCTAGGCGAACTTGACTTTCCGCAGGCAATTGATTCATCCAACTCAAAATTTCAGGAATTTCAATCTTAGGGGGTTTAAGTCCAATTTTCCTTTTTATTACTTGGTTGTAGTGTGAAGGCTTTAATTTCTCAAAATACAAAGAAGCTGGAACGACTACCTTTGCTATCAAAGACTCTTCTCTCCAAATCGAGGATTTCATACAAGATAATGCAGGGCATATGTAACGATAGTTAAGACGATCATCTCCTCTTTGCCATAATTTAACTTCAGCGAATGCATCCTGAAATGAAAATGAATTAAAACCTGGAGTGGTTGCAATTTCCCCAAAGCTAAAGGTCGAATCTGCATAAGTTTCTTTAAGGATAATACTCTTTCTTTCCTCCCATAATCCATTAGCCGTTGGCAAAGGGGTGGTAAATTTTTGGGTAAAGATCTTAAATTCTCTTACACTATGCATCGTTTATACTTGTGATGTCGAATGCTTTAAAACATATAAAATGAGTCAACCCAAGACAACAAGCCCACTATGGAGAAAGAAATATTTTTACCAGCTGAGGAGTTTTTCACCAAGCTAGCACCGCTTGGTCTTACCTTTGATGACATCAGTCTTGCCACGAGGCATTCTGAGCTCATTCCGAGCCAAGTACGAGTGGATACTCGACTGACGGATGAAATAAATCTTAGTATTCCTATTTTATCTTCTGACATGGATACAGTTACTGAGTCAGAGATGGCAATTGCAATGGCATTGTGCGGAGGCATGGGACTTATCCATTATAACATGTCACCAAAGCAGCAGGTAAAAGAAGTTGCACGAGTTAAACACCATGTTCACGGACTTATCCAAGATCCGATCACTATCACTGCCGACAAACATGTCGGTGATGTCTTACACCTGATCAACGAGAAAAGTTTTCAATTTAGAACCTTTCCCATTGTAGATGAGAAAGGGAAATTATTGGGTTTACTTCCGGGGCGTGTTGTGAAGTCGAGATATAGCCAAAAAAAAGTTACAGACGGCATGCTTGCACGCGATGAAGTTTTTACAATCAAAAGTAGTGAAGTAGGTGACGACCCCATTGCCACAGCAGATAAATTTTTCAGTGACCACATTGGTATTCATAAATTACTTGTTGTAGATGATGAAGATAGACTCCAGGGACTCTACACCCTGAGTGACATAGAGCAAATCATCGGCGAAAACAATGAGAACCTGCGCCCGGCCAGAGACGAAAGCTTCCGGCTTCGTTGCGGTGCAGCCATCACTACACCCCGCAATGAAAAAGGAGAGCTTGAAGTAAATGAGCTCGTCGAACATGTGGAAAACATGAGAGATAAAGGTTTAGACATGATAGCGGTATCAACTGCTCATGGTCATACTAAAAGTGTGGGGGAAACAATTCGTATTCTCCATGATGCGGTACCTGAAGTACCGATTATGGCAGGCAATGTGACCTCAGCAGAGGGCGTTGCGTTTCTTGCAGATGCAGGAGCAAGTTCCATAAAAATAGGACAGGGTCCGGGCTCAATTTGCACAACTCGAATGGTAGCTGGTGTGGGAATACCCCAAATGAGTGCGCTTTTCGCAGCTGCACAAGGCGCCAAAAAATCGGGAGTATCCATCATTGCCGATGGAGGCATAAACAAATCGGGAGACATTGTAAAAGCACTCACATTAGCAGATGGAGTCATTTGCGGGGGATTACTTGCCGGTTGTAAGGAAGCACCCGGAAGAATTATAGAAATCGAAGGTAAATATTTTAAACAATACAGAGGAATGGGCAGCCTAGAAGCAATGAAACAAGGTTCGGCTGCGAGGTACGGTCATCACAGAAAAGACCTAAGCTCAAAAAGCACTGCTGAAGGCATTGAAGCTTTAAAAGAGGTTTCCAATAATCTCAAAGAGACTATAAATGAACTCATTGGTGGCATAAGAGCAGGTTTGGGTTACTTAGGGGCCGAAAACTTGGCCGAGTTAAAAAACAGAGCAAAATATGTCCAAGTTACTGCAGCAGGCCAACGGGAATCAGCTCCTCATGATGTTATTCAGGTGAAAAGTAGCGATTTTAAACGCACTTAAAACTAACAACAAAACATGAAAACAACAATTGGTGCTACCAACACGCCAAACATAACTTCCGTTATTGGCATTAGTATGGGCGATGAAGGCAAAGGACGAGTCGTTCACGAAATACTCGAGGAAATTCATCAACAAACTGGACAACCTGCGGAATGTGTAATGAAAGTAAATGGAGGAGCCAACGCTGGTCATACAGCAGCAGGGCTTAAACTTAATTTGCTACCATCAGGGGTTGGTAACCCAGATGTTAAAAACCTGGTCATCGGATCTGGTGTCGTTGCTGATCCACGGAAATTTCTTTGGGAGGCTAAACCTTTGGAGACAAAAGGTATAAAGGTAATAGACAGACTAGCAATAGATGAAAAATGTCTCATGACGGATATCTCACACCGGTTACTTGATCTGGCATGGGAAAATTACCGCATAAATCAACTAGGCGAGCCCAATAGGGGGTCAACCGGCAGAGGGATTACACCGGCATACAATGATGAAACCGGCCAATGGCAGATTTTTTACCAAATATTTCTTGGACGCAGAGAAATGTTCTCAAAAAAATTAAAAGAGAGATTTGAGCGTGCAATTAATACAATTCAATATGTATGTAAAGTTAGTAAAGATGACTGGTTTTCATTTTTCGATGCTTTGACACAAGCTGAATTAAAAGCCAACCAAACTTCAATTGAGAAGAAAATATTTCCTCCATCAGAATTTTCTTTTGAAAAGTTTATGACCGAAGAAGCTTACACTTTAAATTTTGATGAAATTGAAGAAACATACTGGAAAGCAGGTCAGGAATTAGCCACTTGCATAAAAGATGCAAGGAAGATATTATTAAATTGTACAGATAAAAACCACAAAGTAGTAGCCGAGTTTGGCCAAGCGTTCTGGCTAGACAAAAGACATGGTTTCACACCCAATGTTACAGCTTCTCACACCTATGGAGGTGAAATATTTTTCTCTGGAGGAATTCCTATTCAAGAGATAAATCAAGTAGGGTGCTGTAAGGCTTATGACACAAAGGTCGGCACTCATCATTTCTTAACTCAAATTGATCACATAAATGATCCTTGGGGAATAAAACTTGCGAAGCTAGAATTTGGCACTTCAACAGGGAGGCAAAGGATGGTCGGTTGGTTTGATGCAGTTGAAAAAGGAAATGCTCTACGATATGGCGGTTTTGATGAGATAGTTATCAATAAATTAGACGCCTTGACATTTCAAAATAGTACACTTAATAAAATTAAAATCTGCACGGCTTATAAAGATGAATATGGAAAGACTACCTACGATGTTCCCCGAGATGAAAGCATGCGTAGAAAACTTGAACCTGTTTATGAAGAGTTTGATTCTTGGAGCACGGATCTTCAAAATATAAAATCCTTCGTTAATTTCCCGAAAGAGACTAAAATTTATGTAAGCCGAATGATAACGAGTATTATTGAAGTTGCCTATGGTGAAAAATGGGAATCCAAAATTCTTCCCGACATCAAGTTTATAGGAGTCGGACCGGACCCAAAACAAATTGTAACGGATGTCCCATCTACATTGGAGTTTATGTCTAAAAAAATATCCTTCACCATTGAGTAAAAAATTAAAGACAAAAAATTATCTATCCCAAAAAATTAAATGGGATCAGATAGATCATGATATAATCAAACTTCTGCTGGAAAATAGCGTGGAAGAAGATGTTGGAAAAAAGCATATTTACAACCCAGTAGATGGTGATATCACTACAGTGGCATGTTCGCTGCAGGGTGCATCTAAAGCACAACTTACAGCCAGAGAAGAATTAGTTTGCTGTGGAATTGAAATGGTAAACCACATTTTTTCTGCTTTTAAAACTCAAACATTACAATTTGAATCTAATTGCTGTGATGGTGACCAAGTCCAGAAAAACGAAGTCATAGCCTCGATCCAAGGTTGTACCGATGAAATTCTTTTAGTTGAGCGTACTCTCCTAAACTTCCTACAAAAACTCTCTGGTATATCCACTTACACATCTAAATTAGTACAAAAACTTGAACCGTTTGGCGTAAATTTATTAGACACTAGAAAAACAACGCCGGGATATAGACTACTGGAAAAATATGCAACAGCTTGCGGTGGTGCATATAATCACAGAATGGGTTTATTTGACAGGATTCTTATAAAAGACAACCACTTGGCTGCTAAAAGTATTAATAACACGCAAGATTTTATAAATTTCATTTGCACGATTCGAAAAAAAAATCCCAATATTTTTTTACAAGTGGAAGTCGACACTTTGGAATTTGCTCTTTCTATGACGTCCAATGAAGTGGATGCGATTTTGTTAGACAACTTTAGTCCGGATGAAATTAAAGAAGTTATTAAAAAATTGGATCCCGATATCATTACTGAAGTAAGTGGTTGCGTATCTGCAAGTAACATAGAATCGTATGCAGAATGCAAACCAGACTTCATATCGACTGGGTCGCCAACCCATAGCAGTACATGGTGCGATATTGGTCTCGATTGGTATGATTAGTTCAAATGGAGAATAAATTTTTGGGTAAAAAGAAGAGGCGATCATTCTCTCCAACTTCCCTTAGTAAAAAGAATACTAACTTAAGCGTCTTTCTTCTTACGAAATTAATTCAATCCGCACCTCATTACTTGTCGGGAAGTGAGCTTGCCAACCTGCTAAATATGTCGAGAGTAGGAATTTGGTCCAGGATTAACAAACTTCGAAAAAACGGGATTCAAGTAGATGCCACTCAAAATCTTGGGTATAGGTTTGCTGGTGAACCCAACTTTGTGGAAGAAAACATGATTAATGCTTGGCTCGAGTATTACAACGCTCCTGCTTGTAATATTAATGTAAGAGATGAGGTCGCTAGCACTAACTCTGAAGTTGAAAAAGGATTACCCGATCGGAATTCGAACAAACCTCTTATATTTATCGCTAACCACCAAACCAATGGGAAAGGGCGATTCAAAAACCAGTGGGTAAGCCCAAAAGGCGGGAATCTGTACATGTCAATAGGATTTAAACCAGATGTCGATGTCCTAAAGCTTAGATACTTTACCCTCCTCCAGGGGATTGAGATCACCAAGCTATTGCAAAAAGAATTAAGCAACACAGAAATCAAAGTGAAATGGCCCAATGATATTTTCATGAATGGTAAAAAAATAGGTGGAATGCTCACGGAAGCTTCGGTTGATTGTGAAACCATCAATTCTTTAATTTTTGGTTTTGGTCTCAACGCCAATAAGTCTCCTAAAAATGTAACCAGCCACTTCCCAATTAGTTCGGTTAAAGAAGAACTAAACTCTACAATTTTAATAAATGAAATTACTGCAAAAATCATTAAATTGAGTATAGCTACGTATAAAAAGTGTATGTCTAATAAATCAGATAAAATGCTACTATCAGAGTGGAGGAAATATGATTTTCTGCATAATAAATCGGTGTCTTTACTTTCAGGCAAAAAAGAAGTGCACGGAATTGCTTACGGAATAGATGAAAGCGGCGGGCTAAAACTAAAATTAAGAAACGGGAGATTTAAAGTTTTTCACGCAGGTGAAGTGTCAGTCAAGAAATGACGATGGGAAATCATGTCTGTATCGATATTGGAAATACCAACATTCATGTTGGAATTTTCGATGGTCTCAAGCTTGTAGAATCTTCACATTTTTCAACTTCCGAATTTTTGCCTGGCTGCTCATTTTTTAAGTATATTCCCCGAAAACTTCCGGTTTCATATTGTTCAGTTGTACCTGCAGCAGAATCCATTCTGCTAAAAGAAATGCCTTCTGGAACCTCATTTTTTCGTTTAAATTCCTCCAACTGTGGCATTCCAATTTCCTATCCAAACCCGGACGAAATAGGACCCGATCGACTCGCTAATTCGATTTCCGCCTACGAAATGTCGCCTAATTTTTCGATTATTGTTGATGTAGGAACTGCGACTACTTTTGATATTGTGAGCAAAGATGATGGATATAAGGGTGGAGTTATTGCACCAGGTCCCCAAGGGTATCTCGATTTCTTACACCAAAACACAGCACTTCTTCCCTCAATATCATTACCTGGAAACCTAACAACCCAAGATAAAATCGGTAAGAGCACAAAGGAAGCGATGATTTTAGGAGTTCAAGCAGGATATCATTCTATGGTATCAGGAATCATTGATTCCATCATCGATGGATTGCCCCAAGGTGCTCCGCCACCCACCCTCTTCCTTGTTGGTGGTGCTTCTACACTTTTGAAATCCCTTTCATTCGAAATTCGACCCAATTTCACATTGGAAGGCCTCGCCATTGCTTCAAGAAAGTTCATACTCGAATGCTATAATGAGTAGCGAAAGAAAACCTTTGCCCATCGTTGAAGTTATAAACTTACGGAAAAGTTATCGGTCAACAGAGGCACTCCGCGGTATAAGTTTCTCTATTGGCAAAGGTGAAATTGTTGGTTTTTTAGGTCCCAACGGAGCAGGCAAAAGTACGACTTTACGAATCTTGTCTGGCTTAATTGCAGCAGATTCAGGAGAAGCAAAAGTTTGCGGAGTTGATCTTGCTGAAGAAGAAGGAGAGGTGCGTGAACACATAGGATACCTCGCTGAAAACAACCCTCTGCCCGAAGATTTTCGAGTCATCGAATATCTAAAATACCGGGCCAGTCTAAAGGGTCTTAAAGGTAGCAGAAAACGAGATCGCATAAAATCTGTCCTAGAAATGTGTGACCTGGAAAGAAAAACCTCGGAAAGAAAAATTGGTAATTTATCAAAAGGGTTTCGTCAAAGAGTTGGCATTGCTGACTCTTTACTAGCTGAGCCTAGGTTGATCATACTTGATGAACCCACCATCGGACTTGACCCAAGGCAGTCAGCCATAACTCGAAAAATGATGGAAAGACTTCGTGGAGAAGTTTCATTCCTTTTATCCTCTCACATTTTATCTGAAGTAGAAGCCTGCTGTGACCGAATGATAATTCTAAGTCATGGACAAATTGTGGCGGAAGGTACACTTGTTGACCTCCAAAATAAATTTATTCATTCGGTTGCGTTTGAAATTGTTTCAAAAGCCAAAAAAATTGAGCTACAAAGATCCATTCGTCAAATTGACCCCCAATGTGTACTTCTACAAGATGATCCAGTTGAAATCACCGGAAGGAGAAGATTTACCTTCACTTGTTCTAAGGGACGTGAAACTGTTGAATTAATTTTACGCACCTTGTTAGAAAATCAATCTTTTGAAATCTCCGAATTTCAAATTTGTCGACCTGACTTGGAAACAATTTTCTTGAAGGCTACCAAACAGAACTGGCAAGAGATGGACCTACTGGGTCGTGGTAAAACAAAATCAGATAAACCTCGGAATGAAAGCTCATGATTAAAGGTTATTGGGTTATTTTGCGTTTCGAACTGTTTGCTTTGTTTGTCTCTCCTGCCACATATGTGGCAAGTTTTTATTTTTTGGCCCTACTGGGGGTTGGTTTTCGTTTTTTCATCGAAAGCTTTGTCCTCACTGACTGGATTCTGCCCCCTCTGGCCTCCTTGGTTGTTGGGTTAGTTTTTGGTGCTCCCGCACTCATTCCATTTCTCACGATGAGATCTTTTGCCGAGGAACGAAGATTGGGCACTTTGGAAACTCTCATGTCTGCACCCGTTAGTAATTTGGGGATTGTGCTTGGAAAGTGGACCGCTAGCTATCTCTTTTTCATCTTCATAACGATGGCATCCTTTTGCTTTCCTCTGATCATCAGCCTTTGGTTCCCCGAACAGTCACAAAGCCTTGGATTCGATAAGGTAGAACAATGGATTGGCGCCTTTTCATTTTTACTAATTTTCGGGGCCAGTTTCTCTGCGGTGGGAATATTTGCAAGCTCAGTAACAAACAATCAAATGGTTGCCGGAATGCTCACTTTCACCCTTCTCACTCTTTATCTTTCTGTCATGGTATTTTATTTCGGTGAAAATATTGAATATCAATTTTTTAGTGGATTTGCTCAGATTGCTTGGTCAAGCTTGGGTGCTGTATTTGGTGGGTTAAATAAGATGCAATACTTCTCTGTGGGCATCATTGATATTCCCACAGTGTTTTATCAGTTAGTCGTTACTTTTTATTTTCTTATTCTTGCAAGTATTCAAATAGACCAAGTCAAAAAGTAATGGACTTTAAACAAGCAAAAAGGAACCGTAAGTTAGATCGATGGGTAATAATAGTGCTGCTCTCTACGCTTTCATTGAGTATCAATTTCTTAATCTCAAAATTCAATGCTTCAATAGATTTAACTCCGGACAAAAAATACTCATTATCCAGGGAAAGCCTTGCTTTACTCAATAAAATGGAAGCACCTGTAGATGTTGTTATTACAATCAAAAATGACAACCAGCTACCCAAGGTAATTCAAAAGCTTATTCTTGATTTAGAACTTCTTTTGGAAAACATCGCCCAAGAATCAACCAAGCAGGTAATTAGAGTGCACTATGTAAACATAGATGTTCCTAAGGTTAAACAAGAAAGCCTCCAAAAGTATAAAATTACCGAACCTAACATAATCGCATTATATTCGCCTAATCGTGCTAAAAAGACTCTGTTCAAATACCAAAGAAAAGAGTCCACCAATCCCTATGATCTTTCACAGAATTTTCGATCCAGTGATGCAAATGCACGGCAGCTCGTATGGGAGTCCGGCTTTTACTCTGACTGGAAAGAAACAGGGCAAGGAGTTCTTGAACCTAAAGTTTTTCGTGGAGAGCAGCTAGTTATTGAAGCTATATTAGATCTGGTTGGTCCATTGAAAGAGAAAAATGTGGCCTATTTTACCCGAGGACATGGTGAAGCCAGCCCCACTGATTTCGACAGTGACACTGGCTTTTCTGAGTTGAGAAGAATTATTGAAGAATCAAATCTTGATGTAACTTCTATCGACCTCAGCGTAACCGATGCAGTTCCCCCAGATGCCAAAATTATCGTAATTGCTCAGCCCCAGGGTGCTTTTCTCGATAAAGAAATAGGCAACCTTCGAGATTTCGTGAACCGAGATGGTGGATCAGTCATACTTTGCATTGACCCAGCCAGTGAAAGCACAGGCCTGGATAACCCCGTCTTCGGACTTCGAAACCTATTAAGGGAATGGGGTATCAGATGCCATGACATGCTGGTATATGATGGAAATATGGCCAACTATGATTACTTTAGTGGTGCCTATTATCTTTCGACATATCCAACGACCAAGTCGCACGAAATTATCAAACCACTTATGGAAAAAGAATTCAGAATTTTCTCGGGTGATTGTCGACCTGTTGAAAGTTTAAGCTCACAAAATTCAAATTTTATTTCTCGGGAATTGCTTTATTCCTCCAGAGATTCACTTGCATTATCAGGTTGGGCAAAGCGTAAAAAGCCATATGTAAAAAACAGATTATTGGATATCGAAGGACCTGTTCCGATCATTGCGATTTCGGAAACAAGATTCAAAAAGAAAAAAAGTAAAATTGCTGTCATTGGCTCTTCCTCTATTGTCTCCAATAAAAACTTAAAAAGAAATACCGGAAACAGCTTTTTATGCAGAAATATTATTCGGTGGGTGAATGAGGATGTTGAATTACTTGAGATTCCTCCTACCCCACTGGATCGTTACACCATTACTATGAATGAAGATGACTTTACTCGCATGACCTACCTTTCCGTTACAGTTCCAATGGTAATTGTAGCTCTTGGCTTTTTTGTAAGTTGGCTTCGAAAAGAACTGTAATGAATAAAGTTAAAATACTTTTACTCCTTTGTAATCTACTTGTTGGATTCATCATTTATTTAAATATTAGTGAAGATACAAGTAACCCTAGAGACTTACCTCTTAAGCTTGTAGAAATACTTGATGGACTCGATGAGGTAAAAGTTTCTCAAGGAAACGATCAACATATACTGATCCAAAAAGACAAGGATGATTGGTCTATACAAAATCCCATTGAGTGGCGTGCTGAAAGTTTGGTGATTTCTAATTTGAAAACAAGACTCGCCCATTCCAACCCTCAGCTCGTCATCACCCAAGAAGACCTTCTAAAGCGAGGTGAAGTTCTTGCAGACTACGGAATAGATTCAAATTCCACAAGGATTTCCATCCAAGGAAATGGAAAGCATGCAACCATCGTTTTAGGAAATGAAACCCGAGATTCTCAGGGCATGTTTATTCAGATTGAAGAACATGAAAGTTTTCGGAAAGCCATTTGGAAAGCTTCCAAAGATTTGATATCTTTAACTTCTACATCTCCGGCTTTTTGGGGGAAAACAACCTTTTTCAACACCCCAATGTACGGGATTGATCAGGTAAGTATAACTTTTAATGATAAAAACCAGTCTACGAAAAAGCTCACTGAGTTACAAAAAAGAAACCAAAGTTGGTACTTTACAAAACCGGAATCAAAAATCGCCGACCCAAAAGAAATTAATGTAGCAATTAATGAGTTACTTTCTTATCGAGTAACCGAATTTGTTTTGGACGAAAACCTTACTTTCCCCTCCCAGGATGAACCCAATATTTTAGTAAAAATCGCTGGCATGGGGAATCAAGAGTTATTACATATTTTTGAAAATAATGAGCGAAACGAGTTGATCTGCTTTCATCCAAAAAACAATGCCTTTTTTAAAATAAAACATGAATTTAAGGAAAAGGTTTCTGATTGGTTCAAAAAGTATCGAGAAAATAGAATTTTCTTACTCCCCAAGCAAAATATAGAAGCTATCACGATCACGAGCCATAACAGAAAGCTTTCATTTCAAAATAAACAAGAAAACCTCTGGCAAGTTAGAGACAAAAATCAGTCAAAAGCAGAAAACTACCTTGGGGAAACCAAGGAAATTCATAAGTTCATCGACCTTCTCTACTCTGCAAGAATTACAGACTCTCTAGGTAATGATGACAACCTCAACCTTACCAACAAAGGGGGATCCTCCTTTCTCATCTCTTACAGTGGAGGAGACAGCATAAAACTCGAAATCCTTGATTCTACATCTGGCAGTTCATACTCGGTTGTACGAATCAACGATGCTGAACAAGCCGTGGTGGTCAACCTCGACAAAGATGAAATTTTATACCGCGAGAAAAATTCCTTTCGCAATAAATCTCTAGAAATTGAGAACTTCCATCATCTTTCATTTTATTCGGTGGAAAACAACTCCACTTTCATGGATATTGAAGATAATGCCACTATAAATATCCTCAGGGAATCTCTTACTGTGGATCGTTTCCTTCCCTCTGCCATAGAAGGCCTAGGTCTCTGGCACCAGGGAGACTGGAACCCCTGGACCCACACTCTAAAATTTAAAGATGAAAGCAACGAGTCGGTGGAAATACTCTACATTAGCGCAAACCAGGTAAGTGGGCAATGGTTTGGAGGCTTAGAAAAAGATGGGACTACTTTTACGCTTGGTGAGCAGTTTATGGACTGGGCGGAGAAGTTAATGTCTAATCCGTAGCCTATAAAACTGATTCGCTTTACTCTTATCACATGAGACCACAAGATGCTTACCCTTCGATAAAAAAAGCGAAGAAAAAAATACCACTGGTCCTTGCATTCGCATTGTTAGCTCAAGTTTCCCTATTACTTTTTTTCAAGACCAACTTTCTTATTCACGACAAGGTGAGTGCGGCAATCATTCAATTGCTAAAAAAAGAACAGATTGATCTTAACATTCACGATGTTCACATCAACTTCCCTTATAAAATTAGCGCACGAAACATTTCCGCGAAGTCAAGTGATGGGGTTGTCTATGAACTTGAAAAAATTACCGTAAAGATCAATCCCATCCAACTAATTTTTGATCGAGAAAACGCCATTGATAACTTTCAATGCGAAAAATTTAATGTGTTGTCTCAGGATCATCTTATCAGTGCTCGCAATGTTATGATTCAGAACTACAACTCCAAAATTATTGCTCGATCTTTAATCAAATCAGGAAGTAATTCCTTAAATTTATGCGGGGTAATTGATAAGGAAAAGCTTCTTTCACTAAACTTTGCATCCCCCGGAGGAGATTCTACCAAGCTTCGTCATTTTTTGAAAAAGGCTTTCGAGTTTAAAGAATCTCTCAACTTGCAGGCTTTTGCTTCTCTTTCCGAAAAGTTTTATTTGCATATCGTGGAGGGTGCAGGAAACCCCTTCACCACCCTGAACGCAGAGCTCGTCATATCATTAAACAGAAATAAGCCTGAGGTTAGTTGTTCCTTATCAGGAAAAAAGCTTCAAGTTGGTAATGCTCAACAAAAAATCAAGATTGGTTCATTTCATTTTGAAAATCGTGTTTTTTTTAAAGAAGATGAATGGAGGCGTGCAACCGGATCAACAAGGTTAAAGAGGGTGACCCTAGAGGGAATGACTGAAGGGACCCTGCCTGATCTTGACTTACAGTACCTTTTGACTCCTGATAGCGGAGAAGCTTTGTTCGTTAACACATCTGATTACATCGACAGTAAACTTTTTCTTTCTTCCAACCCGAATCGCGAATTCATAGAAGGAAATTTTTCTTTATGGCCAAGTCTTTGTGACCTTCAAGTTAACCGGGGTGCGAAGCCTACAAAATTACTACACGGGAAGAAAGTAAGGATTCATATTCGCCCGTCCTTGGAGAGTTTTAATCCTGCAACTTTATGCTTTGAGGTAATAGCCAAGGAATTTTCCTTTTTAGAATCACCTCCCGGTGATTTTGCATTCAATGGAATCCTGGACGACAAGCTAAACATATTTATAATGAAAGCCCTAGGAGAATTTGGCAGAAGTAAGGCTACCGGAAGTTTCCACCAAAAATGGTCTCCTTTGGCGTACAAATTTGATGTAGAAGGGCGGTGTTTCCCCGAAGATCTTAATGCATGGATGCCAAGTTGGTGGGATAATATATGGATAGATTTTGAATTTCCTGAAGAAACACCCTACGGAAAATTTATCATCGAAGGGATATGGAAAGGTCCACCAGGGAACTCCTTGACACTAGGCAAGGTGGATGCCGAAAATTTTAAATTCAGGGAATTACCGATAACTAAGTCAAAAATCTCGGTTAAAGTGGATGGAAATGCAACAACTATACTGGGAGAATCTATAGAACATGATGATAATTTTATTCAAGGAAACCTTAAATTTCCAAGACAGTTATCAAACTCCCCTTACTTTTTAGAATTTGATTTTGATGGAGAATATCCCCTAAATCTAGGGCGAGATGTCTTAGGCTCGACAATGAAAGAAAAGCTTAAGGATATTAATGCGACAAGTATTGATTGTAAAACTAAGGGGAAAATCTTCCGGCAAAGCCTAAGTAACCAACAAGCGGAAGTAACAGTAGAGATAAGAGGTGCAGAAGAATTTAAATTTCATCAAGTACCTGTCGACAACCTCAACGGAAACCTCAACTACAACGAGAGTGTTTTCTCAGGCAAATTTGAAGGACTTTCCATTGCAGAAGGTCATTCAAATTTAATCTTTGAACTTAATCAAACAGAACAAACTGAAAACCTATTGCTCAATGTCAGCTTAAATGAAATAAACACCAAAAAGTTTTTAGATATTACCGCCCACCTGATAAATCCAGAATCTCCCTTAGTCTCCGAAATAAAAACTCCTGACCCAGATATCGATTCCGATGTTAATGGCAGTGTATTCAGTCTTTCATTAAATGCCCAAGGTCATCCAGCCAATTTCCTCCAATTTGAAGGAACAGGCAATTTGCATCTAAAACAGAAAGGATTGAGCCAAATAAATATTCTTGGAGGAATATCCTCTCGATTGTCTGAAATTTCTCCGATTCCAGTTGCATCCCTTAATTTTAATAACTTGAAGGCAGCATTTAAACTAGAGAATGAAATAATTTTGGTATCTCCCCTTGAAATTACTGGTTCACTTTCCAGTATTACCGCCGAAGGCAACCTAAACTTAGCCAGTGGAGATATTGATTTTATTTCTAGACTAAGTGTTGCTGGAAACATCCCTATCCCAGGTCTGAAGCAAATTGTGAAATTTGCCGACCCTTTTTCCAAAATAGCTCAATTTAAAATTAGTGGACCATGGCGTGATCCAGAATGGAAAGTGCAAATAAACCCACAACCCTAAGTTTAGTCTTTGCTAATAATTTCAAATCAAGTATAGGTCTA
>Ga0181552_10001800_pt1 | contig 16136 bp, 14 predicted proteins | sample 011ome_18_FD_130583 | JGI IMG/M metagenome (GOLD analysis project Ga0181552, IMG submission 130583) | Coastal salt marsh microbial communities from the Groves Creek Marsh, Skidaway Island, Georgia - 011501BT metaG (megahit assembly) | ecosystem: Environmental > Aquatic > Marine > Intertidal...
TAAGTAATGAAAAAAGAATTTTTAATTATTTAAAAAAAAAAAATATTGAAGCCAAAACCGTTTCAATTAATGAATGGCCAATTCCCAAAGAAATGTATAACCATAGTTCATTATTTAAAAAATTAAAAAAATTAAACAAAATAAATTATGAAAATAAATATGGTTTAATGATAGCAAATACTAAAATTTTTAAAATAAAGTTAGACAAATAATAATTTTATATGTTTAAGACTAAGGGTAAAACACTATTATTATTAAAAAAAAAAAAATTTAATGTACCTGAATTATTAATATTTAATTGTAATTTTTATTTAAAAAATAAGCATTCTGTTTATAAAAAAATTATTAAGAAATTCAAAAATGATAAAATAGCAATAAGATCTTCTTCAATTGAAGAAGATACATCTAAGACAACAAATGCTGGAAGGTTCCAAAGTTTTTTAAATATATCTACTGATAATATTGATAATGTTTATACTAAAATTCAAAGAGTAATAAATAGCTATAAAAAAAATAGCAAATATAATGAAATTATTATTCAAAAAATGCTTCAAGATGTAGAGATTTCTGGGGTATGTACTACGGTCGATATTTATAGCTATCTACCAATCATAACAATAAATTATTCTAAAGGAAATAATACTGAAATAGTAACATCTGGTAGTGAAAATTCATTTTCAATTTCTATTGCTAATATAAATTTTATTGACAAAAAAAATAGATTTTATGATTTAGTTTTAGAAATTGAAAAGTTAAAAAAACTTTTCAAAACAGATTTATTAGATATTGAATTTGCAATTGATAGTCAAAAAAAGACGCATATTCTGCAAGTAAGAAGATTAATTCTTTCAAAAGAAAAAAAAGTTGTAAATAAAAAATTTTATTTTGAAAATTTAAAAAGATTAGAGAAGAAAATTATAAAACTTCAAGAAAAAAATTATGATTTATATGGCAAGACAAATTGTTTCGGAGTTATGCCAGACTGGAATCCAGCTGAAATTATAGGTATTAAGCCAAGGCCTCTTGCACTTTCGATGTATAAAGAATTGATAACCGATCATATTTGGTCTCAACACAGAAGCAACTATGGTTATAAAGATTTAACTTCTCATCATCTTATGACAAATTTTTTTGGCACACCGTTTATTGATGTAAGAGTAGATTTTAATTCTTGGATACCAAAAGACTTACCTCCACTCTTGTCTGAAAAATTAGTTAATTTCTACCTTGAAAAATTTAGGATGAATAAAAGTTACCACGATAAGATTGAATTTAAAATTTTATTTACATGCTTTACACCAAATACTAACAAAAGATTAATCAATGAATTAAGTAAGAAGTTTAATAAAAATGAAATTTTTAAATTCAGAAATAGTCTTAAAAAAATAACATTAATTACAATCCAAGAAATGAAAAAAGATTTTATTAAAATTAAAAAATTAGAAAAAAACTTTTCTAAAATATCACAATCTCAAATAAGCAATATAAATAAAATTTATTATTTAATTGAGGAATGCAAAAAGAATGGAACAGTAGCTTTTGCAGGATTGGCAAGATGTGGTTTCGTTGCAGTCGATATTGTCAACTCTTTGGTTGACAATAATGTATTTTCATTGTCAGAAAAAAACCTTTTCATGAATTCAATTAAAAATATAGCAACAAAAGTAAATAATGATTTTTTAAAATTTTCAAAAAAAAAATTTTGTAAAATAAATGGTCATCTTAGACCAAATACATATGATATAACAACACTAAATTACAAAGAAGGCTACGATATATACTTTAACAAAAAAAAAGACTTTGATACTAGAAAAGTAAAATTTTCTTTTTCTAGAAAGCAAAAAAAATTTATTTTAAAATTTTTAAAAAATAATGGATTTGATTTAACACCTGATCAATTTGTAAAATTTTTACAAGATTCCATTTACCTCAGAGAATATTCAAAATTTATTTTTACAAAATATATAGATTTAGTTTTTGAAAATCTTATAAAGTTCGGAAAAAAATATAAAATCAATAGAGATGAATTGTCATACTTAGACATTAATACAGTTAAAAATTTGCATGATAATTTGGATTCTTTATCGATTATTAAAGATTTTAAATACTCAATAAAAAAGAATAAACTAATTTACAAGAACAATTCTTTATTACATCTACCTGAAACCATAATTAGTCCAGAAGATATATATGTGTATGAAAAAAATTTATCAGGGGGAAATTTTATTACTCAAAAAATAATTCTTGAAAAATTAATTGAGCTAAAAGATCTTAAAAATATAAAAAAAATAGAGAATAAAATTGTATTAATTGAAAGTGCAGACCCAGGTTATGATTTTATTTTTTCAAAAAAAATTAAAGGATTGATAACTAAATTTGGTGGCCAAAATTCACACATGAGTATTAGATCTTCCGAGTTATCTTTGCCAGCCGCCATTGGTGTAGGTGAAGAAATTTATAATTTTTTAAAAAATAAAAATCACATCACTTTAGATTGTCTAAATAGAAAGATATATTAATGAAAATATTAATTGTTCCAACAATTAGAAAAATTTATAAAGACCAAATTGAATATTGTGTAGATTTCAGATTACTTAAATTTATAAAAAAAATTTTTAATAATGCTTCTATAGAAATTTACAATTTATCCATTGTAAAAAAATATAATTTAATAATATTTGCTGGTGGAAATAGTTCATATATTAAGACCGATGAAGACAAAGTAAGAAATAGTATAAATAATAAAATTTATTCTTTTGCTATAAAAAATAAAATAAAAATGTTAGGTATTTGTCATGGATCACATTTTCTAGCAAAAAAAAATAAATTTAAAATAAGAAGAAAAAAAAATCATGTAGGAAATCACTACGTTAATTTTTATATTAATAAAAAAAAATTATTAAAAATTGTTAATTCATACCACAACGAAGTAATTGAATATAAAAGAAAAAAAAATATTAATTTATTTTGTATTGCAGATGATAATACAGTTGAAGGTTTTCATATAAAAAATAAAAAAATTTTAGGTATAATGTGGCACCCAGAGAGGTATAAATTTTATAAAAATTTTGATAAGAGATTAATTAAAGAATTTAATGCAACTAATAGTATTATCAGCAGGTAGAGGTTCTCGATTACCATCAAAGTTTAGAAATAAACCAAAATGCATGGTTGAGCTCAACTCAAAACCATTACTTACATATAACGCTAGTTTTTTTAATTTATTTAAAAATAAAATTTTAGTATCTGGATATAAAAAATTATATTTAAAGAGTTTATCTAGAAAGTTAGGTTTTACTAACATTGTTAATAAAAATTATTCTACAACCAATATGGTTTACAGTCTTTTTTTAACCAAAACAAAGGTAAATAGCGATGTTGTAATTGTATATGGGGATGTAATATTTGATAGAAAAATTATTACAATATTAAAAGAAAAACAAAATATAATCCCTGTAAATATTAATTGGTTAGGTAATTGGAAAAAAAGAATGTCTAAAAAAAAAATTTTAAAAGATGCAGAAAATTTAATTATTAAAAACGGAAAGCTGTTTGAAATAGGTACTAAATTGAATAGTAAAAAGTTACCTAAACATCAGTTTATGGGAATAATTAAATTAAAAAAAAAGACTTTTGATAAATGCTATGTTTTTTTTAAAAAATTAAAAAATAAAAAAATAGATATGACTAGCTTTATAAATTTGTGTATTAAAAATGAAATCATGACACTTAAAGTCAAGAAATATAGAAGTTATTGGTATGAAATTGATACAGCTGCAGATCAGAAATTTGCAGAATACGATATAAAAAAAAAATTAGTTTAAGTTATTATTAAATAATAAAATGCAATTAGATGGAAAAAATAAATAAAAAAAAAGGAATAGTTTTTTGGATAACAGGATTATCTGGATCTGGAAAAACCTCAATAGCAAAAAAAATTAAAAAACCGATAGAGTTAAAATATGGCAAGACAGTTTTATTTAGTGGAGATGATTTGAGGAATATTCTAAATTTAAAAGATTATGATAAAGATAAAAGATTGTCATATGGTAAGTCTTATTCAAAAATAGTTCAAAATTTATCTAATCAGAATGTTAATGTAATTATAGCTACTGTTTCCCTTTTCAGAGAACTTCATAATTGGAATAGAAAAAATATTGAAAATTATTGTGAAATTTACATTAAGACTAAAATTACGAATATAAAAAATTTTAAAAAAAAAAAATTATATCATAAAAATAAAACAAATTTAGTTGGTATTGACATCATACCTGAGTTTCCTTTAAAACCTGACATTAAAATTTTAAATTATTTTAATAAATCTCTAGAAATTTTAAGCAAAACCATTCTAAAAAAAATCTACTCAAAATTCTCTTAATAGCCAATCGTATTTTTTATAAGTCAATTAATTTTAATTTATATTAAACTTAAAATTTTCAATTTATAAAATAGAAATTTTAAATTTTTTTCCAAAGATATGGTTTAGTAATATTATGATTTTTAACTTCAAACTCAGAGTAGTTTTTTTTTTGTAATTTTTGTTCTAAAATTTTATTAATTTCTCTAAATTCCTTATAAGAGGTAAATCCAACAACTATTCTATCTACATTACTCTGGTTTTTAATAAAATTAATACAATGATAAAGTCTTTCTTTATTATTTTTAAAAGTATTATAAAATTTTTTTAATTTTTGTGAATTCACATTAGTTATTTTTTTAGCTTTACCAAATGTTAAAAAAACTAAGCCCTGTAAAAATATTGATCTTACATGTAATTCTACTTTCTTTTTTTTGAAAAAATTTAGATTGTTATTTTTTAAAATATCCTGATCAAAAATATTTCCAGGGAACTGAATAATGTCAAAGTCATTAATTTTTTTAAGTTCTACTAATTCTTTTTTATTATAAATTGAAAAACCATATTTTTTAATTTTTTTTTGATCTTTTAGTTTTTTTATTCCATCTATGATTTCTTTTTTATTTTTTTTATCCAGTTTTAAAAAATTATTTGTATCATGGATCATAATACTATGTAATTTTCTTAAGTTTAATTTACTAAAACTATCATTTATTCTCAAAAAAAATTTTTTTTGAAATTTTTTGGTCTTTCCTAAATTTATTTTTAAATTAATAACAAGTTTATATTTTCGACAATATTTAGATATTGTTTCTAAAGAATTATTATAACTATTTGCGGTATCAATATATTTTTTATTTTTCTTAAATTTAAATATTTTTTCTATATCACCTTTATTTATACTCTTTTTCTTATTTGAAATTCCATAGTCATCTGAAATTTGAGCACTACCTAAAATTAATTTCATAAATTTTTACAAAATAGAATTACTTCTTACGGATAAAAATAATTACATTATATTTAAAATACTATGTTAAGATATATAAGTTATTAAATTTATTTTATGAAAAAAAATTTTAAAGATAGTTTTCTAATTGGAAATAGAAAAATTGGGAAAGATAGTCCAACATTTTTTATATCTGAAATAGGGTCTAATTTTGATGGAAATATTAAAAGGGCAAAGACTTTAATTAAATTATCAAAGAAACTGGGAGCAAATGCTGTAAAATTTCAACATTATTCAGCTTCGACATTAGTAAGTGATCCAGGATTTAAATCACTAGGAGGTTCGTTAACTCATCAAAAAAAATGGAAAAAATCTGTTTATGAAACATATCAAAAAGCTTCTCTTAATCCTAAATGGACAAAAGAATTAGCTCTTTTTTCAAAAAAAAATGACATTATTTTTTTTACCAGTCCGTATAGTGAAGATTTAGTTGATATTGTTGATAAATATGTGCCTGCTTATAAAATTGGATCTGGAGACATATCTAATTTAAAACTTATAAAAAAAATTGCAAAACTAGGCAAACCAATATTACTAGCAACTGGAGCTAGCACTTTCTTTGAAGTAAGACAAGCGGTGGAACTTATAGGCAGATATAATAAAGAATTAGTTTTAATGCAATGTAATACAAATTATACTTCAAACAATTCTAATTATAAAAATCTTAACTTAAAAGTTTTGGAAACTTATAAAAAAAAATTTCCAGGTATAGTTTTAGGACTTAGTGACCATACTTTTGATGAAGTATCTACATTGGGATCAATAGCTTTGGGCGCAAAAGTTATTGAGAAACATTTTACAGACTCAAATGTTAGAAAAGGACCTGATCACCCTTTTTCTTTAAATAAATATTCATGGCCAGAAATGATAAAAAAAGCAAGACTTTTAGAAGAAACTCTTGGAGATGGAAAAAAAATAATTGAAGAAAATGAAAAAGATGCTTATGTCGTTCAAAGAAGAAGTATCTGTGCAAGAAGATTTATTCCAAAAGGAAAAATTTTACAAAAAAAAGATTTAATTTTTTTAAGACCTTTACCACAAGATGCTTTTCATCCATATGAAGAAGATAAAATTCTTGGTAAAATTGCAAAAAAAGATATTCACAAATATAATATTATTACAAAAAAAAATATAAAATAACATTTTAGAAGTTTCTCTATGAAAAGAAAAAGATATTTAATTACAGGTGCAGGCGGTACAATCGGAAATGCTTTATTAGAAAATTTAATAAAAAAAAATAATTTAGTTTGTGCCTTTGATAGTGATGAAGAGAGACTATTTAATATTTCACAAAAATATTCAAAATATAAAAAAAAAATAAACTTATTTTTAGGAAATATTAGAGACAAAGAAAGATTATCCATTGCAATGGAGAAAGTTGATGTAGTCTTTCATTGTGCAGCTCTTAAACATGTAAGTTTAAATGAGTACAATCCTTTTGAGGTAAAAAAAACCAACATAGATGGAGTTGAAAATGTTATTGATTGTGCAATTAAAAAAAAAGTCAAAAAGGTAATATTTACTAGTAGCGACAAAGCAGTAAATTCTACAAATATCATGGGGATTTCTAAAATGATGGGTGAACGGTTAATCTTATCCTCAAATAACAGAGTAGGAAAAAACCCAACAATATTTTCAAGTGTAAGATTTGGAAACGTATTAGATAGTAGCGGTTCTATTTTGCAAATTTTTAGAGAACAGTTGTCTAAAAACTATCCATTGACAATTACAGATTCGAAAATGACAAGATTTTTTATTAGTTTAAATAATGCTATTAATTTATGTTTTTATGCAGAGCAAAATATGATTGGAGGTGAAATTTTTGTAAAAAATATGGTTAGTATTAACATTAAAGATTTAGCTTATACTTTTTCAAAAAATCAAAATCCTAAAATTGATTATGTGGGCATTAAGGAAGGTGAAAAACTTTACGAGGAGTTGTTTACCGATGAGGAAGCTAAAAGAGCTTATTTGTATAATTCTTATATTTATATTTTTCCTCAAAATTGGCGCTCAGGTCTTTCTCTCAAACAAAAAAATAAAATTAAACTAATAATGAAAAAAGGATTGAAATTCAAAGCAGAACTCCGTTCTGATAAAAATGTCCTAAATATAAAGAATATTGAAAAATTATTAAATTCTTAGAATGTTAAAAAAAAAACTACCTAATTATAATAAGGTATCCTCTAAAACATGGTCTCACTTTGATTTTAAAAAAAAAAATTTGAAATCTTCGTTATTTTTATTTGATTTTAAAAAAAAAAAAATCACCCCAAAAAATCTTGAAGTAATTGCATTATTATCAGGTTTACCGTTTAGTAAAAAGCTAACTAATAAAATTTTATCTGTTCAAAATAAGATAGATAAAATTATTGTCCATCATAATCATTATTGGGTTAAAAAAAAAAATTTTGGACTAGAATATTGTGTTTTCAAATGGCCTAATCAAAAGCTTAAAAAAACTGAATTGAAAGAGTTATTAGGTTTTGTATCAAGTTTAAAATTTAAAAATTTCAATATACTTTTTGATGGCTGTCAATTGAATCCTGATGGTTGTGTTGTAATAAAAGGTTATGATATTACTAACGATATAACAAATATACGTAAATTAATTTCTAGAGATATTAGTTTTTTGCCAAAAAGGCAATCAAAATGGTTTCATATTCCAATAGGAAGAATATTAGAGCCTATAGGTGAAAAACAGTTTTCAAAATTAAAAAAATTTTTTCAGAAAAATTCTAAGGGATGGAAACATTATGAAAAAATTAATAGCATTAAATTGATACATGAATATCAATGGTACATGGAAAAACGAAAAACATTAATTCAAATTAAAAGTACTTAATTTAATAACTAGCTATTTTGGAATTTAAGTTGATTTTTATGGTGAATTCCTAATGGAGGCTCATCAAGTATCATTAAAGTGTAATCGTTATCTAAATCTTCATATGACAACCAATTTCTTTTTAAATTTCTTTTATTAAACCTTGCATTATTAGTCATACCATCAATAATTACAATCGTACCAGGCAAGAGCACAGGTTCAATAATCAATAAATCACAAGTAATGTTAGTAATATCAGAATCATTCATGCTCATGTATTGTTTTTTTGAATTTTTATAACTCATTGGCATTGGTCCATCGACATAAATTAAATCTGGACAAACGGAAGGTATTCTTTTGTATTTACCACAGATCATATTATCAAAATAAGTTTGTTCAGCTTCAACTAATTTTACAGTCACATGTTCTTCAAGCCCAGTCTTTTTGCAAGAATTAATTACCTGCTTCGCATATTTTTTTTCAGATTCAAGTGAGTAAATATGGAATGGATTTTTTCTACGGATCAAGGAAATTTGATTATTATAATCTTGTTTGTTCTTTTTAAGAGCCTCAGCAATAATTTGAGTAGATTTTCCACTCCCAAATTCAAGCACAGTTATTATCTTTCTCATTCTTATAATTGAATAAAGTCTTGTTAAATCTGGACATTCAGCCTCGAATGCTGCACCACCTGCTTTTTTTGAGGTATCATTGGGTTTTGATGGCTTAGGTAATTTATAAACTTTCTGGTTTAATAATTTATTTATACCATATAAATAAAATTTTTTTTTAAGATCAAGATTAATTATTTGTTTTAATATTTTAGTATTGTTCATTTTATTAATAGATTAGAATTTAACTAATTTTTTTGAAAGAAGTAATTCAATTGAGTTAATAAGATCAATTATATTTAAATCTAAAAAATTAGATATTTCCATAATATTTCTTTTACCATCTATTAAGGATATTACATTAAGCAAAGTATTTAAATTTATATTTGTATTAATATTAAAATTTTTTACTTCATCGTGATTATTAGTAGTATTTATATTGGGATACAACTTTCTTTTACTAAGCATAGGTTCTCCTGCTTTAATAATTGGCTTTAAATTATTTCTGTTATATTCCATAAATTTAATAAATAAAAAAACATCATCTATTGATTGATTAAGAGATTTAATACTCATGAAAGATTTGCTGTCAAAACTAGTATGATATTCTTTATATTCTCCATAAAAAGTTTTAGAAACTTGAATCACTGGTAAATTTACTCCTGGTGAGCACAGTTGTCTTTCATCACTTCCCCAAGAAGGGGAGAATTTTCTTTTATTAAATTTTTTATTATTTTTTTCTACAAAAAATTTTACCATATCATCAATATAAGTATGTTCTCCAAGCCAATTTCTTCTTGATTGTTTAAATGTGATTTGTTTTTTAGGTCCACCTAAGCAAGATAATACCAAACCTGCAAAAATATTATTAATTTCTTTTTTTTTTGAATTTGCTAAATATGCAATAGCACCAATAGTTTCTGGCCAGATTAAAAAGTGATAATTAAAATGTCTTTTTTTTAAGTTTATTAATTTTTTGTATAAAGCTACTATTGCCAGAGGTCCAGATAATTCATTATTAGCCATACTAGGATGGCATAAATACGATGTAATAATTATAGTTTCATTACTTTTTCCTTTTAAGAAACAACTTCCATATTTTAAAAAACCATCTTTTTTTTTTGTTTTTATATCAACTCTATATTTTATTTTTTTATTAAGCTTTTTTCTTTTATTGTAACTAATGCAAAATCCCCAATTATTTTTATAATAACTTGTGACATATGGTACTGCATTGGGAAAATTCTTATTTGAAAATAAATGTTTATTTAATTCTTTATAACTAACAATACCAGAATATGGTTCAGAAAAATTAAGAACATGAAGGTTGGTGTCTTTAGTACTTAAAATTAATTCCCCTTTTTCTGTTGATAGCTCTGCGTGAATTAACTCCCATTCTTTAGGGGTTTTCCAGTCAAAAATTCTTTTCCCACTTTTGATTTTTTTAATTTTAAAAGGAACATGTTTTTTTAAAATATTGAGAGATTTATCAAATCCTGGCCCTGCAACTGACCTACAAATTGGCCAAAGTTCATTAAATAACTGATCTATTGTTTTATTCATAACTTTTTGATTTTGACTCTATATTATTTAATATTATTTTAAATAATAAGAATTTAGTTTTAATTAACTTAAAAGTAATTTGAATTATTAATATTAAATATCACATATTTCTTTTTTATTTGTATAATATTTATAATTTCTTTATATAAAATCAAAATATGTCAATAATTAAAGATGATTGGAGATTTTCCAATGACGAGGTTAAATTAATAAAAAAAGTTATTTTATCAGGAGAGTCTTCCTCAATGAGTGGCTCAACTAATAAAATGTTTGAAGATAAATTTGCAAAGACGGTAGGTGCAAAATATGCTGTGGCATTTAATTCAGGCACCTCTACTTTGCATGCAGCTTTACATGCTCTTGATGTTGGTTATGGAGATGAAGTTATTGTTCCTGCTTTAACAGTTATTGCTGATCTAAATGTGATATTAGCAAAAAATGCTATACCTGTATTTGCTGATGTTGATCCCCACACTTTTAATATTGATCCAAAAGATATTGAAAAAAAAATAACAAAAAAAACAAAAGCAATAATTGTTGTGCCATTGTACGGTCTTCCTTGTGAATATGATAAAATTAAAAAAATTTCAAAAAAATACAGGATTAAAGTGATTAATGATGCGGCCCAATCACCATTGGCGGAGTACAAAGGTTTACCAATTGCATCTCTTTTTGATATTACAAGTTTTAGTTTTGATGCAACAAAACATATGACAACTGGAGATGGAGGCATGATAACTACCAATAGTAAACGAACTGCAACAAAAATTAGAAAATTTGGTTGTTTAGGTTATAAGGCTTTGACCGCAAGAGATGGAAGAATTAGAAAAATCAAAGATATATTTCAGTCACCAAATTATTCCAGACATGATGACATTGGTTTAAATTATAGAATGAGTGAATTTCAAGGAGCAATAGGAATTGTTCAGACAAAAAAACTTAAAAGGTTTGTAAATTTAAGAAGAAAAATTGCAAAAAAATACATGAAAGTAATAAAAGAATGTAAATTTCTTTTGCCTCAAGCAAACACGGATGAAAAACTTCATTCATATTGGACTTTTGCAGCTAGAATAATAAGTCCAAAAATAAGTTGGCAAAAATTTAGAAAAAAATTTATAGAATTTGGTGGCACTGGTATATTTGCAAGTTGGAAATTGTTATATCAAGAGGATGTGTTTAAAAATGGTAATTGGAAAAAGCAATGTCCAAAACTTTATAAAAATTATAAGTTAGTGCCGTGTAAAAATGCTGAAAAAATTCAAAAAGAACTTTTACAATTTCCCTTGAATTTTAAAAATTTAGATGCTGCTCAAAAATCAATAAAAGCTTTAGAAAAAACAATTAAATATTTTGACTGAAGGAATTTTTATACCAATAAGATTAAGTTCTGAGAGGCTGCCCGGAAAAGTATTAAAATTAGTGAATGGAAGACCAATCTTGTATCATATGCTTGATAGGATTATGAAATCAAAATTTATTAATTCTAAAAAGAATATTGTTATCTGCACTACAATGGAAGAGGCTGATGATGTACTAGAAAAAAAAGTTAAAAATTATGGTGCTAGTATTTTTAGAGGGCCAAAAAATGACTTAATTAAACGATTCTATGATGCAAATAAAATTTTTAACTTTAATAGAATTTTGTTAATAGATGGAGATGATCCATTAATTTTTCCAGAACATCTGGACAAGGTCATGAAAGAACAAAAAAATTCAAAATATCAATGTGTTTATACAAGTGATTTACCATTTGGTTTAAATGTAAAATCAATCAGTTCTTATGCGTTAAAAAATGTATACAACAATTATTTATCAACTAAAAATGATACAGGATTTGGTTTATATTTTACAAACAGTAATATATTAAAATCAAAAAAAATAAATAATTTTAAGTTTAATAATTTACTTTCAAAAGCTAGGTTAACTCTGGACTATATAGAAGATTTTAGACTGATAAAAAAAATAATTATTGACATGTATAGTAAAAAAAATTGCAATTATTCATTTAGCAAATTTGAAAAATATATCATTAATAATTCTCGTTTACTAAATATCAATTTGTTCAGACAAGATGAAAATTTACAAAGATCAAAATTAAAGGTAAAATTAAAATACAAAAATAAACAAAAAATCTTAAAAATTATCTATTAGACTTATACAAAAATAATTTTAATTAGAATTTTTTAAAATAAAAAATTTACTGGTCGATATCATGGATAATATAAATTTTAATTATCTTCAGAATGTTTAAATTTTAAAGCTAAAAGTTAGTTAATTAATGATATATAATTTAAAAAAAAAATTTTAAGAATACTAAATTAAAAAATTTAATATAAAATTAATTTGAAACTAATTTATTAATAATAACCAATAATTTTAATGAAATTAAATATTAGTGATTCAAAAATAACAGTAGTTGTTTTTTTATTTTTAGCTGTTTATTTTTATTGCAATATACTTTCGCAAATGATCTATAATAGTAATTCAAGTATATTTATAATTACAAAAATAATATCATTATTTTATTCAGTAATTTTTTTTTTATTATTAGATAAAAAAAATTATATTAATAATCATAGCAAAAAATGGTTATTATTTTACTTATTATTTATTTTGGTTTGTTTGTTTTCTGCGATTTTTTCTAAAGATCAGTATATTTCATTAAGGGCTATTTTTATAAATTTTACTATTACTCTGCCATTGTTAATTTTTCACTTTTATATTGATTCTGAAAGAAAATTTAAAATAATGATCAGATTGATAACAATTTTTTATTTATTATTCTCCTCAGTTATTATTTATAATGAATTTTATACCAATTCTTTGTCACGTAGTTTTATTGGAGGATATCCAAAGGGAGGTGTAGTCAACTTGGTTATTTTAGGTTTATCACTCTTTGTAATAGAAAAAAAACTTTTTAAACTTTTGATAATAACTCTGTCAATTTTATTAATTTATTTTAGTTTAAGTGTTAAATTGCTTCTATTACTAATTATTTTTTTTATTTCAATTTTATTGATAAATAAAAAAAACTTAATGCTTTTTTTGTTTTTTTTTGTTTTATTTTATATTTTTCTAAGTAACTCTTTATTTCATAATTTATTAAATAACATTGAAATCTATTTTCCAGAATATTACAATATAGTCTATCAAAGATTTTTAGCCTTATTTGGGCATCAAGATTTATCTAATTATGCAATTAATGATGTAAATAATAACATTAGTTTAAGAATGGAGTCGTTAAAATTATTTTTTAATAATCCAATTTTTGGGATTGGTTTAGAAAATGAAAGAACGACTATAGGAACCCAGGCTCATAGTGGTTTAATAAGTATATTAATAGGCACTGGAATAATAGGATTTATTTTTTTTTATTTTTTTATCTTTTATATTTTATTTCTCTCATTTAAATATGAATACGATGATGTGATAATAATTAGTATTATTTATGTATTTTTTTCATTAATAAATCCAGTACATAATAATTCACCTGCAGTTATCGTTTTATTTTTAGCATCCTCTTTATTTATTTTGAAAAGAAAAAAAATTTTAACTTAATTCTATTATAAGTTTTAAATTAAGAAAAAATAAGATACTAAAGTTAGTTTGTTAGATTATAAAAATGAAAACATTATTAATTGACATCCAACCTCATTTTGAATTTCAAAATATATTAAACGATCTAAAACTAACTAACATAAGATCTATTAGAACAAAATACATATCTTTTAAAAAAAGTTTAGGAGACGTTAAATTAAAAAAATTTTCAAACAAAATTCATTATACATATGAAGAAATTTTAAAATTTAATTCAACATGCAATATACCAGAAGATTTAGATAGAAATAAAATTTATAATTATCTTGATAAAATGTTATCTGATCCAAAATTAATTTCCATTTTTGAAAGATCTTTTTTTACAACACTAAATAATACTAAAAGAATAAGATTAATTAGTATTTTATTTTTTCAAGCAATTAATTTTTTGAAAAAGATTAAACCACATGCGTATATTTTATTTGCTACACCTCACAATATAAACATACATATATTTAAATGGGCATGCTTTTCTTTGGATATAGATGTAATTTATCCTCAAGAGTCATTATTGCCTTGGAGATATTATATATTTACTGAAAAAGATAATGATAAATATTTATTCAATCTTGGAGATAGATGGAATGAAGATGATAGGCTACAAATAAATCAATTTAAAAAAAAAGTAAGGGATGTCAATTATTTGGCACCTTATGTTTTGCAAAATAAAAAAAAATTCTTTACTATTCTAGGTGATTTAAAAAAGTATTGGAAAAGACCTGATTTAATATTTAATAAAGTTTTTATTTTTAATTTTTACAACAAGATAACAAAAAAATTTAAATTACCAAAGTCAAACTATATTTTTTTCCCATTACATTTTTCACCTGAGAGATCAACTTTGCCTGATGGTGGAAAATATTTTGATCAGTTTAGAGCATTACACGAAATAAGATCAAAATTTGGAAAAAATATTAAAATTATTGTCAAAGAGCATCCCACAACATTTGTAGATGTTTGTCACTGGGGTGAGCGAACTAAGCATTTTTATAATTCAATACTAAATTTAAATAACATCATATTTGCACCTATAAATTATCCAACAACTAAATTAATAAAAAACTCAATGTGTACAATAGTGATAAATAGCAATGTTGCTTTTGAAGGATTATTATTAGATAAAAATGTTATTTACATGAGTGATTTTAGATTTTTTGGTCCAGAATCAAAAAATTTATATAAATTTAAAAACTTAAACAAAAAAAAATTGTTATCTATTTATAGCAATTTAAAAAAAAAAAATACTTTTTCCAAAAATTGGTTTGAGAAATATACTATTACATCAAAAAAAAATACTATTGACTTTTTCAATAGCTTGAACTCAATGAGATCTGATAGATCAAAATGTTATAATATAATGATACAGAAATTGGTAAGTGTTTATGCTAATAATGAAATAAAAAAATATTTAAAAAAAAGTAATGAAGTTTGAAAATTTGAGATTAATCAGATTTTATAAATAACATTTTTTTGATACAATATATCTATTAATGGATAAAAATAAAAACTAATTTATCTTGACAAAAAAAAATGAATTCAATGATTGTGATATATTATTCGTACTTGGAAATCTATCGATAGGTGGAGTTGAAAAAACTAATATTTCATTAGCGAATCATTTAGCAAAAAATTATAAAAAAAAAATTAGTATTGTTGTCTTAACTAATATAAATCCTCAACTTAAAAGCCTCGTTTCAAAAGAATTAAATCTAATTATTTTTGACAAAACGAGAATTTCCCAATCAATATTTTTATTTCTTGATTTAATCAAAAAAATTAAGCCAAAAGTAATATTTTCTTCAATGGATTATATTAATGTTTTTACAATCATTCTCACAAAAATTTCGCTGATTAAAACAAAAATTATTATTAGTGAGAGGATTGATCAAGCAGAAAATATAAAAAGACTTAATGGAATTAAACAAAGAATGGTATATGTTTTATTTAAGTTAATAATTTTTAGATTATATAATAATGCTGATTTAATTCATTGTATTTCCAACGGTGTTAAAAATAGCCTTTATAAAATATTTGGTATTAATAAAAAAATTAAAGTAATTTATAATCCATTAAATTTAACTCCAATAAAAAAAAATAGAAAAATAGATAATAAAATAATCAAAAAAAAAAAAAAAAAATTAAATTTAATAAAAATCGGAAATATAGAAAAAAAAAAAA
>Ga0181552_10001805_pt1 | contig 16123 bp, 17 predicted proteins | sample 011ome_18_FD_130583 | JGI IMG/M metagenome (GOLD analysis project Ga0181552, IMG submission 130583) | Coastal salt marsh microbial communities from the Groves Creek Marsh, Skidaway Island, Georgia - 011501BT metaG (megahit assembly) | ecosystem: Environmental > Aquatic > Marine > Intertidal...
AATAATGCAACATTACCTTTTTTAGTTAAACTTGCTAACAAAGGTTATCAAAAAGCTTTAAGTGAAGATAAAAACTTTTTAGCAGGATTAAATGTTCACAAAGGTGATGTAACTTATAAAGCAGTTGCAGATGCATTTGGATATGATTTTATAGAGCCATCTACAGTGCTATGATAAAAAATGAAAAATATCTATCACTCAGAAATTTATAAATTAAAAAAAACCTGTCAAAAGTTATTTGGAAGATACAACAAAAGAAAACTTTAATTTAAAAAGATTAACTGAAGATATCAAATCTGAAATAGTGGTTATTGGTGGAGGTTATAGAGGTCTATCTTGTGTCATTAATTTGATTGAATATTATAATCTCGATGTAATTTTACTTGAAGCTGATAAAGTAGGATGGTGAGACCCTTCCACAATGGAGGTTTTTGTGTATTTCAACCAATAAAAATATCTTTTAAAAATTTACAAAAAATTTATATTTTCAAAATTAAGAATCTTATATAATAGAAAAGCTGTTTTATTTTATAATATTAAAGATAAATTTAATATTTAAAGCTAAAGTTTAGTTAGCTCAGATTGATTTAAATACTGATTAAAAATTAGGATATAAAATAAGTTCATTCATTTAGAAGTTTACGTTTTTTTACATTAAAGTATAACATTAGTAATTGACAATTTTTCTTAATAATGAATAAAATATTCTATTGGTCTCCATTTACTTCAAGCAAAATAGCTACTGTTAAAGCAGTAATAAATTCAGCAGCATCTTTAAATAAATTTTTTAAAAGAAATTTGTTTCAAATAAGTATAATTGATGCTGTTCATGAGTGGAAAGATTTTGAAGAAGAAATAAAAGAAAAAAAAATTGAATTAATATATCTAAATAAATATACAATTTTTAATTTATTTAAAAAAGATGGTTTTATAAGAAGCAGACTCGCATATATTTATATTTTTATTAAATCTTTTTTTCCCTTGATTAAAATTCTCAAAAAAAAAAAACCTGATTATCTTATAATTCACCTAATAACTTCTTTGCCATTATTTTTGTTTGCTTTTAAAAATTTTCAATCAAAATTAATATTAAGAATTTCTGGTTTACCTAAAATGACATTATTCAGAAAACTTCTTTGGCAATTAGCTGTTAAAAATGTTTATAAAATTACTTGTCCTACCGTTGATACTTTTAAAAATTTGTCAAGGTACGAATTCTTAAGAGAGAAACTTTGCGTTTTAAAAGATCCTATCTTAAATATTAATGAAATTCAAAAAATTAGAAAGAAAGAAATTAAAATTAGTGAAGAAATAAATCAAATTATCTTAAAAAAAAAATTTTTTTTGTCTGTAGGTAGATTCACAAAACAAAAAAACTACATATTTTATTTAAATTGTATTCCTGAAATTTTAAAATTAGATAAAGATTTATATTTTGTATTTATTGGCGAAGGAGAGGACAAAAAAAAATTTTTAGAAATTGCAAATAAATTAAATATTTCAGATAGAATATTTATAATTAATCATACAGAAAATGTTCATTATTTTATGAAAAAAGCTGAGGCTTTAGTACTGCCTTCTTTGTGGGAGGATCCTGGATTTGTTCTGGTAGAAGCAGGATATAATAATTGCCAGGTTTTATCTAGCAATTGTCCCAATGGACCTATCGAAATTATCGGTGATGATGGTGGTTACTTATTTGAGTCAAATTCTAAAGATAGTCTAATTAGCACTATTAATTTTTTTTTAAAAGATTCAACCGAAAATAAAGTATCTAAAAAAAATATCCTAAAGAAAAGGCTGAAAAATTTTACTTCGTTTAATCATGCTTTACATTTGAAAAATGAAATTTTATAATAAAAAATAATATCATTTAATAATTTAATCACTTTTTTACTTTTAGATATTTTTTAAGGGATTACTTTTGTGTTATGTTTATTATAAAAAATTCATGAGCAAAGAAATTCCAAATTCAGCGAAAGTTGTAATTATAGGTGGAGGTGTAGCAGGGTGTTCTGCCGCTTATCATTTAGCAAAATACGGTTGGAAAGATACTATTTTACTTGAAAGAGATCAGTTAACATCTGGTACTACTTGGCACGCAGCGGGTTTAGTTGGTCAATTAGGGGCTAATGCAACAATTACAAAACTTAGAAAGTATTCTTTAAATCTTTACAAAGAACTTGAAAAAAAAACTGAACTTTCATCAGGTTTAAAACAAAATGGTGCTATTACAGTCGCAAGTTCAAAAGCAAGAATTCAAGAATTATTAAGACAAGCAACTACTGCTCAACTTTTTGATATAAATATTGAGGTTTTGGATAAGAAAAAAATTAAAGATTTATACCCAGTTATAAATGATCAGGATATTTTGGGTGGAGTTTATATGCCAGAAGATGGTCAGGCAGATCCTGTTGGGGTAACAAATGTTTTAGCAAAAGCAGCAAAAATGGAAGGTGCAAGAATTTATGAAAAAACAGCAGTTACTAAAATTTTAGTTAAAGATAAAAGAATAATTGGAGTTGAAACTGCAAATGGTAAAATTGAATGTGAATATATTGTACTTGCAACGGGTATGTGGTCTAGACAAATTGGAGAAGATATTGGTGTCAGTGTTCCTTTATACCCTAATGAACATTTTTATATAATAACTGAGCCAATGAAAGATCTTCCAAAAAATCTTCCTGTTTTAAGAGATTATAACGATTGTCTTTATTTAAAAGAGGATACTGGGAAAATGCTTGTTGGTATTTTTGAACCAGGTGCAAAAAATGCATTTAAAGATAATGGAATTGTTCCAAATAATTTTTCTTTTGGAGAATTTCCTGATGATTTTGATCATTTTGAGCCTTATTTAGAAAAATCATTTAAAAGGCTACCTATATTAGAAAATGCAGGAATAAGAAAATTTTTTTCAGGGCCAGAGTCTTTTACTCCAGATACTCAGTATCTATTAGGTGAAACACCAGAGGTTAAAAATTTATTCACCTGTTGTGGATTTAACAGCATTGGAATTGCAAGCTCTGGAGGAGCAGGTAGAGTTACTGCGGAATGGATGATTAATGGTTATATGAATGAGGATTTATATTCATTAGATATAAAAAGATTTCAAAAATTTCATTCTAACAAAAAATTTATAATGAGTAGAGTTACAGAAACATTAGGCGATCTGTATGGAATGCACTGGCCTTACAAACAACATAATACTTCAAGAAATCAAAGATTACTTCCATACCATAAAGAATTGAAAGAAGCAGGAGCTTGTTTTGGTCAATCAGGAGAATACGAAAGACCTATGTGGTATGCATTAGTTGGAGAGAACCCAAATTACCAATACAGTTTTAATTATCAAAATTGGTATCCATCAACTGAGCAAGAATGCAAAAATACAATTGAAAATGTTGGTTTATTTGAACTTTCTCCATTTTCAAAATATGAAGTTAAAGGAGAAAAAGTATATGAAGAATTACAAAGACTATGTACTGCAAATATAAAAAATGATATTGGACAATGTACCTATACACAAATGCTCAATGAGGGAGCTGGTATTGAAACAGATTTAACAATTGTCTGCCTCGAAAAAAATTTATTTAGGATAATAAGTTCTGCAACGGTTAGAACTCATGACAAAGCACATATATTAAAACATTTATCAAAAGATATAGAATTTAAAGATGTAACAGACGAGCTAGTTTGTTTAGGTATTTTTGGGCCAAAAAGCAGAGATTTGCTATCACTAATTTCTAAAGAAGATTTATCTAATGAAAATTTTAAATTTGGAACAGGTAAAAATATTAAATTGGGATTAATAAATGTATGGGCTCAAAGACTTTCTTATGTAGGTGAATTAGGTTATGAAATTTATGTAAAAAATAGACATGCCAATAAAATTTACAGCACAATTATAGAAATTGGAAAAAAATTTAAAATTTCTCACTGTGGTGCACATGCAATGGATATAATGAGAATGGAATGTGGATTTTTACATTGGGGGCATGATATGTCACCTGAGGAAAATCAATATCAAGCAGGTCTTAATTTTGCAATTAGTTATAAAAAACCATTTAATTTTATTGGAAAAAAAAAATTATTAGAAATTAAAAATCAAAAATTAAATAAAAGATTTGTAATGTTTACTTTAAATGATAGCACTCCAGGGTACCCACTTTTGCTCCATGAAGAGCCCATATATTTAGATGACAAAATTATTGGAAAAACTACATCAGGTAATTATTCGTTTAATTATAGTAAAAATTTATCATTTGGTTATATCAAATCAAATTTTACTAACGAGCAATTAAAAGACAAAAACCTTTCTGTTGAAATTGAAAAGAAAAAATATCAAATAGATTTACTTTTAAAGCCCCTTAAACAAAATAATTATAAGAAAATATAATTTAATTGAAATTTGAAAAAAAAATGATTGAATTGACATTATGAAAAGAAAAAAAGTCAATCATAACTATTTAGATAGCTCTGCATTAAATCACAAAATTACTACAATAGGAAAGGCTCAAGTAACAGATATTAACATTCTTTTAAATAGGGTTAGATTTAAAAAAAAAGAATTTAAAATAAAGATGATCTTTTCTATATCACTTTTATTAATAACAATTACGTTAGGTATTTTTTTATTATCTGAATAACAATTTGTAATAAATTTTTTTATAATGAATCTTAATAAATTAGCTGAAAAATATAAATCTGATAAATATGGAATACACTTTTATACACCTGTATATCAAAGATATATGCAACATAAAAAAAATCAAAAAATAAATATTTTTGAAATTGGCGTTGGAGGTGTTGAACCAAAAGTAGGTTATTCAGGATTAAAGACAGGTGGAGAGTCACTTAAAATGTGGAGAGATTTCTTTAAAAAAGGAAAAATTGTTGGATTAGATATAGTAAAAAAAAATCTCAAACTTGGTAAAAGAGTTGAAATTTTTCATGGCTCTCAAAGTGACAGTTTAATTTTGAATAAAATTATAAAAAAATATAAAAAGTTTGATTTTATTATAGATGATGGTTCGCACAAATACAAAGATGTTAAATTTTCATTTGAATATTTGTTGCATTCATTAAAGGATGGGGGTTATTATTTTATTGAAGACACTCAATCTTCTTATATTAGAGAACTTGGAGGCGATGGAGCAAATTTAGATAACAAAAAAACAGTCATTAATTATTTTAAAAAGATTGTCGATAAGATTAATTACAAAGAAATTGAAAACCCATATTATAAATCAGATTTTTTTGATAAAAATATTACTGAAATACATTTTTATCATAATCTTATAGCGATAAAAAAAGATAAAAATCTAGAGGAAAGTAATATCTTAATTAACAATAAAAGATTAGTTGGAGGAAAAAATTTAATAGGATTAAGAAAATTTATCAAAAGTTCAAAATATTTATTATTGAATTTAATTGCTAAAATTAGAATTTTTGTAAAGGGTTTGTTTTAATTAATTTCTGAGTATCTTGACGAGCTTAAGATACTTTGAGAAGAAAACATAATAAATACTAGATTGCACTAAAAAATAAAATCTATTATAAATCTTTGACAATTAAATGGCGGGGTAGCTCAGTTGGTTAGAGCGCAGGACTCATAAGCCTGAGGTCAGTGGTTCGATCCCACTTCCCGCTACCAATAAACAAGATGTGAGGTTTAATTATACACTTATAGACATAAGTAAAATTATATAATTTTTATTTTTGATAAAATTATGCATATTTATTTTCAATATTTTTAATAAATTGATTTATTTTTTTTATTTTAATTTTTGAATTTTTATCAAAACAATTTGAATGAATTACTTTTATTTCAATTGGTATCTTTTTTAAATTTAAAATTCTAGAAATTGCAAATCTATGATTTCCTGAATTAATCTTAACTAAATTATGACTGCTATCTATCATAAACTCAACATTATTATTGATATTTTTTTTTAGGCCATTTTTTTTAATACTCTCATATAATTTTAATTTATTGTTTAAAAAATTAATGATATCATTATGGTTTTCACAACCCTTGGATTTTTTAGGATTGGATAAGTTTTTTTTTAAATAAAAATACATTTTGCTTTTTTCAAATGGCAATCTATTAATAAATATTTCTTTGCAGGAACTATATACTCGATGATCTTTTTCATGATCGGCTATAATTTTATTTTTATTATCCCAATTAAAATTTATTATGAATTTAGTGCTATTATAAAATTTCATTGGAATTCCATTAAAATATTTCACCTTATTAGGATTTATCATAATTACATTTTTGATAGTTAAATTTGGAAGATAAAAATTATCAATATTATTATTAAGTATAATTTTTAAATAATTATTTAAACTTCTTATTATGTAAGCAATAAAATTTTTAAAGTTTATATTTACTTCTTTAAGACTAAAAAATCTCATGATTATAAATTTTTTTTAATTAATCTGTTTAATTTTGAGATATTCATTGACGGATTATTTGGAAATTTTTTTTTTGCAGAAATTTTTTTAATTTTTTTATTATATTTTTTTGCAAAATTAAAAACAGATTGAGTTTTTCCACCAACATTTAAAATTCCAGTAAGTTTTAAAATTTTAGGTATAATTTTGGCTACTTCGTCATGATATATAAAATTTGTATTAACATCATAAAAGGCTTGTTTGTGCGTAAATGGTCTTTCACACATTGTTAGTCTTAAAATAAGAGAATTTTTGTACATATGAACTGCACATTCTCCTCCCATTTTTGACCAAGCATAATTATTAAAAGGTTTTACAGGGTCATTTTCTTTATAATTACCCTTTGTACCTTCATAAACATAACCAGTTGAAAAATAAATTAATTTAATATTTAGTTCACTACAAACCTTAACTATATTGCAAGTACCAATTATATTTATATCAATACTATTTGAAATATCCTTTTCATGAATACTCATTGGTCTTGATAAGGCTGCATTATGAATAAGATATTTGGGATTGTACTTTTTAAGGTAGTGTCTAATAGATGAAATACTTAAAATATTTAGTTGTTTCTTATTTGGAAATAAAAACTTTTTACTAAGTTTTAAATCCTTCAATACAGTCGCAAATCGTCCATCGCCACCAGTTATAATAATTTTTTCTATCAAGTTAATTTATTTATATTATAAAAATAATATTATATAATACTAAAATTCTAATGAACAAAATTTTTTTAAATTTAGGAAAACAACCACTTGCAAACTCTTTTTTGCCCTCTATTTCAAAAAAAAAACAATCAAAAGAATTTTTTTACAATCTAAAAGTAGCATTTAACACTAAAACCTTTCTTGTTTCTGTTGCGAATCCTGTGAACCCAAAGTTTCAATATACTGACAAGTATGCTCATAGAGCATCAGAGTCTAAAACAATGAGGAGTGCATTTACTAAAACAGCAAATAAATTAGATAAAAAATTTTCTCCAAAAATTGTAATGGAAATTGGAAGTAATGATGGAGTATTTATAAAAAATTTTAGTAGAAAAAAAATAATTGCTATAGAACCATGTAAAAATTTAGCAAAATTAACTAAAAGCAAATATAGAACTTATCCTAATTTTTGGACAAAATCTTTAGCAAAGAAAATATTTAAAAAATCAAAAAAAGCAGATTTAATTTTTTCAGCTAATACTATTTCACATATTCCAGATTTAAAACAAACATTTGAAGCAATAGAATTAAGTTTAAGTTTTAATGGAGTTTTAGTAGTTGAAGATCCATCGATGACATCAGTAATTAAGAATAATTCTTATGATCAGTTTTATGATGAACACGTATATGTTTTTTCAGCACTTTCAATTTCGAATGTTTTAAAAAAAGCAAATTTAAGATTATTTGATGCTGAAAAAATTGAAACACATGGTGGTTCGATGAGGTATTATATTTGTAAAAACAATGCAAAATATATAATAACAAATAGACTAAAAAAAATTTTAAAAGAAGAAAAACATCAAAAATTAAATCAATTTAAAACATACAAAAATTTCTCTAAAAAAGTTAAAAAATCAAAGATCAATTTAGTTAAAATTTTTAAAAAACTTAAAAAAGCGAATAAAAAGATTATTAGTTATGGAGCAACTTACAAATCATCTACAGTATTTAACTATTGTAATATAGGTACAAATTTTATTGATTACGTAACTGATACAACCATTAATAAACAAGGCAAGTTTACTCCAGGTAAGCATATACCAATAATTTCACCTGACAAAGGTATAAATAAGTCTGTAGATTATGCATTTCTTGGAGCTTGGAATTTTAAAAAAGAAATTTTAAAAAAAGAAAAAAATTTTATAAAACAAGGTGGAAAATTTATAACCCACGTTCCTTCTGTTAGAATAATTTCAAATTAAATGGTTAGCCAAAAAATAATTAAATGGCTAAATAAACAAAAAAAGAAACATAAACTTTCAGTTAAAATTATTAATTTAAATCAAATTGATAAATGGCATTATAATAGTTCACTTATTTATCATAAATCTAAAAAATTTTTTAAGATAGTAGCAATCAAAGTTGTTTCAAATTTTTATAAAAATAAATGGGATCAACCAATTATAATGCAAAAAGAAAAAGGTATACTTGGAATTATTAAAAATCAAAAAACAAAAAAATATCTTTTACAAGCTAAAGTTGAACCAGGAAATATTAATAATTTACAACTTGCACCGACTTTTCAAGCAACAAAAAGTAATTATAGTAGAGTGCATGGGGGATTAAAAGTTCCTTATTTGAATCATTTTTTAGGAATAAGAAATAAGAATAGATTCAATCAGTCAGAACAAGGTTTTAGATATTATAGAAAATTTAATTCTAATATAATAATCACAACAACAAAAAATATAAAAAAAACACCTAATCATTATTGGTTTGATAAGAGAGATATTATAACTCTCCTAAAAAAAAAAAATATTATAAATATGGATACATTATCCGTACTTTCCACATCATTAAGTAAAAAAAAAATTGATTTACCTATAAATAAAACAACTTTTATAAAAAAATGGATACAAAATTTTGATAAAAAGTATTTTATCAAAACTAAAATAATTAAACTCTCACAACTCAAAGATTGGAAAGTTTCAAATATAAGTATTATCCATAAAAAATTAAATCACTTTTCAATTTTGGGTGTAAACGTAAAAACTAATGAAAGAGAAATCAATAATTGGCAACAACCAATTATTAAAGGAAAACCCATGGCTTTTGCGGGATTAATCAAAACTAAAATAAATGATACAGATCACTATCTATTTAGATACTTGCTAAAGCCAGGTCTAAAAAAAAGTGTTTTTGGGTGTACAGTTAATTCATCTGATATTTCAGTGTATAATAAAAAAAAATTAAATTATCTAGAAAAAATTTTTTTTTTAAAAAAACAAAATAAAAATACTATTTATAAAAATATATTATCTGATGAAGGTGGAAGATTTTATCATTGCCAAATCAATTATACTATTTGTTTTATAAATATTGAAAAAGTCAAAAAATTACCAAATAATTACATTTGGCTTTCTTACAATCAAATAATTAAAATGATTGATAATAAGAGATTAGACATAGAATCAAGGTTACTCTTTGCTTGTGATAATATACAGCATTTAAAATAAATGAAAAAACATAAAATTTTATTAATTGGATATTCAAGTATAGCAAAAAAAAGATATATAAAATTTTTTATTAAAAAAAAAATCCAATTTGCAGTTGCATCAAAAAGCTATAAAAAAAAAATTAAATATGCATACAAACAATATTCCAATTATAATGATGCAATTAATAACTCTGGAGCGAATATAGCCTATATATCACTACCAAATTCCTTACATTTTTATTGGGCAAAAAAAGCACTATTAAATGATTATCATGTTGTAATTGACAAGCCATTATCAAGTAAACTTCATGAAATCCTCGAATTAATTCATATCGCTAAAAAAAAGAATAAACTTATCAGCGAGGCAACTTTTTATGATTATCATAATCAGATTAAACAAGTTAAAAATATTTTAAAAAAGGATAAATTGAAATTTATAAAGGCCCAATTTATAATTCCATTACCTTCAAAAAATTCTCTCTTAATGTCAAATAATTTTAAGGGTGGTGTAATAATGGATATGGGCCCTTATGCCTCTTCTTTACATAGAATTTTTTTTAATAAAAAAATAATCTCTGCAAAAGTTGTTATTAAAAAAAATTTAAAAAAACTTCCTGTTTCATTTAAAATAGATGTAAATTATAATAACCAAAATTTTTCTGGATTATTTAAATTTGGAGGAAAATATAAAAATGAAGTTATTTTTTTTACAAAACAAAAGATAATATCAATTCAGAGAGTTTTTTCACCCCCTGATGATTTAGATTTAAATATTAAAATGATTGATAAAAATAATGATAAAATTAAAAATATTAAAGTTTCTAAAGATAATTGCTTTAAAAATTTTTTTATTGAATTATTAAAAAAGATTGACCAAAAAAGAAATAGTTTTTATTTCAATCGAATTAAACAAGATCATTTATTTAGAGAAAAGATTGAAAAAAAATTCTTAAAAATTATTTAAGATTATTTAAATCATAAAATATTATAGGCCATTCTAATGTTTTGGAATATTTATTAAACCAAAATGGTAAAAATCTTTCTGTTAAAAATCCATAAATTCTTGTTTTACCATATCCTTTTAAATTAAATCCAAAAACTTTTTCACATCTTTCTAACCACGGAAAAACTGTTTCATAATAATTATTCATTAATTTTTTTGACTTACATATAAACATATTACCTTGATTATATGATGTATTATTAATTGTATACTTTCTGAAATCTTCCCTATCTTTTTTTTCTAACAATTCTATGGCCTGATCTAATAAACCATTGCCATGAAACATATCAAAGTGAAATCTAATATTTCTTCCTTTTTTTAATATTGATCCTGGATTCCTAAAAAATGCTATCTTCCCATATTTGATCACTTTAGTCCAACTTACATGATGTAAATGTATTTTTTCACCTAGAATAACATCATATTTTTCCCATTTTTCTGGTAAATAATTTAAGAAATTTTTTTTAGGATTTAGATTATTAAACAGTTGATAATTTTCTTTTGCCCACAACCTTCGATATCCACAAAAACCTATCCAATCATCTTCTATTTTGTAATTAAGTTTATTTTTCCAGTACCAATAATGAAATGTGTGCTCTCCATAATATCTATTTTTAAAACTTATATTATTTTGAGTATTATCTGTAGTCCATTTTGTTGAAAAATTATCTGAACCTAATCCTACGGGTATATAATTTAATTTTTTTACAACATCTATAAGATCATTATTTATGCAGATACAAAAAATTTTTAAATTATTCACCTTAAGATTTAAAACTTTTAAATGACATTCCGTTTCTATCTTTTTTTGAAAGAATAGGGTTTTTAATAGGCCATTTTATTTTTAGATCTTTATCATTCCATGCAAGCGTTGTTTCACTTTTTTCATTTCTATAATTAGTACAACTATAAAGTACAATATTTTCCTTTCCTAATGCTAAAAAACCATGAAAAAAACCTGGTGGTATATATATAGAAGTTGCATTTTTTTCACTTAAAACAATTTTATAATATTTTCCATACGTATTTAAATTTTTTCTCATATCAACAACCACATCCAATATTTTACCTTTTAAAACAGAGACATATTTACCTTGCATTTTTTTTTTCTGCATGTGCAGTCCTCTTAATACATTTTTTTTTGATTTAGAGACAAGTGTAAAAATTAATTTTTTATCTAAATATTTTTCTAGAGCTATTTCTCTTAAAAACCCTCTTGGGTCATTAAAATTTTGTGATTTAAATATTAATAAATCTTTAAATTTTGTTTTATATATTTTCATCAAATTAATTTAGATAAATATTTTGAATAATCACAATTTCCATAAAATTTAATTGAATTTCTAATATGCTTTTTGTTTATCCATTTGTTATTAAATGCAATTTCTTCCAAACATGCAATTTTTAGACCCTGTCTATTTTCGATTGATGAGACAAATGTACTGGTTTTATAGTAGTCTTCCATTGAACCAGTATCTAGCCATGCTCCTCCTCTACCTAAAAAATCTGCATAAAGTTTATTATTTTTTTTGTATTTATTTAGCAGATCAACTATCTCAATTTCTCCTCTTTTAGATGGTTTTAGTTTTTTTGCATAATTTATTACATTGTTGTCAAAAAAATATAATCCTGTTATTGCTAAATCAGACATAAAATTTTTAGGTTTTTCTTTGATAGAAACGATTTTTTTTTTATTATTGATTTTTGCCACACCAAATAACTCAGGATTAGCTACTTTGTGCAATAACACTTTTGCACCTTTTTTTAATTTAGATAAATTTAGAAGCGTTGTTGATAAATTTTGACCATAAAAGAAATTATCACCTAAAATTAAGGCTACATTTGCATTTCCAATAAAATCTTCACCTAGAATAAAAGCATCTGGCAATCCTTTTGGTGTTGCTTGTTCTTTATAAGTAATTTTTATTCCTAAATTATTTCCGTTTGGAATAATCTTTTTATATTGATCAAGCTGTCCTTTATTAACGATTATTAAAATATCTTTTATCTTAGCTAACATTAATATTGATAATGGATAAAAAATTAAAGGCTTATCATAGATAGGCAATAACTGCTTATTTACAGCTTTAGTTAATGGACTCATTCTAGTACCTTTTCCACCTGCTAGAATAATTCCTTTTTTAATCATTTATTTAATCCCAAGTCTTTGTACAATATCTTTTTTTGAAATTTGTTTGTAATATTTTTTATTATTCAAATACCACTCAAAAGTTTGCCTTATACCTTTATCAAAACTAATTTTAGATTTCCATTTTATTTTTTTTAGAATTTTTTTACTATCTAGCGCATACCTTATATCATGCCCAGGTCTATCTTTAATAAACTTAATTTTAACATTTCTTCCTGGGCTTAAATAACTTTTTGCAACATTTAATATTTTTTTCGAAATCTCAATATTGTTCAAATTTTTATTTGATCCAATATTGTAAAACTCTCCTGATTTACCATTTTTATAAACTTTTAAAAGTGCTTCACAATGATCTTTAACAAAAATCCACTCTCTTGAGTTTTTACCATCACCATAAATGGGTAGTTCCTTATTATTCAAGATATTATATATTAGTTTTGGAATAAGTTTTTCAGGATGCTGCTTAGGCCCATAGTTATTCGAACAATTGGTTACAATTGCTGGAATTTTAAATGTTCTTACATAAGAATATACCAAATGGTCTGATGCTGCTTTACTTGCTGCATAAGGTGAGCTTGGTTTATAAGGCCATTCTTCATTAGATCTTCCACTGATGATATCACCATAAACTTCATCCGTAGAAATATGTATTAATTTCGTTTTTTTGAAATTTTTATAAAATTTTTTATAAGCTTCTAATAGATTTAATACACCAACAACATTTGAATTTATAAATTCTTCTGGGCCGTCTATAGATCTATCAACATGAGTTTCAGCCGCTAAATTAAAAATACCGTTAGGTTTAAATTCACTTAAAATTTTATAAATTTTTTGTTTATTGGTTATATTGGATTTTATAAAAGTATAATTTTTATTTTTACTGAAAGTTTTAGTATTATAAAAATTTGAAGCATAACTTACTTTATCAATATTAATTACTTTGAACTTTTTTGATAACAGTAATTCAATCAAATTACTTCCTATAAAACCCAACCCACCTGTAACTATAAATCTTTGCATTTAATTTTTTTTACATTAATAAGAAAAAAAGTATATAATTAAACATATTATTCAAGTTTAAGATCAATAAAATGAAAAATAATTTATCTAATTTGACTGTAAATATTTTAACTTATAAAACTAATACAGAAATTTTAAAACAATGTATAAATTCGATCGACAGATCGGTTTTTATTAATATAGTTGAAAATTCTCCTATATTTAAAAATGAGAAATACTTCAGAAACCTTTATAATAATATAAATATAATCTGTACGGGCAGCAATCTAGGTTATGCAGGGGGTCATAATTTTGGTATTTCAAAAGTAAAAACAAGATATGTATTAATTTTAAACCCTGATTTGGTTTGTATGAATTCATATTTTGATAAACTTAATAATTATCTTGATGAAAATATAAATTTTCATGTGATTGGATCACAATATGAGACAAATAAAATGAACAAGCCAGCTTATGGATTATTTGATCAAAAAAAATTTAATACAAATATAACAGTTGATCAAAATAATTTGCAGAAAGTAGACTGGGTGGTGGGCTGCTCAATGTTAATAGATTTAAATAAGTTTTCTAATAAAAAAATATTTGATGATAATTTTTTTTTATTCTATGAAGAAACAGATTTCTGTAGAACAATAAAGCTAAATAAAGGACTAGTGTTTAGTAGTAAAGATTTAATCATAGATCATTATGGTGAAAAAGGATCTTTCGCAACAGAATTAGATAAAAAATATTCTTATCTAAAATTAAGAAATTGGCATTTAATGTGGTCATCATTTTATTATTATAAAAAAAATTATAGCTATAATTATGCTTTCAAATTATTAATTGGAAGTTTAATTAAAAGTATATTTAAAGTTATTATTTTTGCAATTTTATTCAATAAGCACAAATTTATAAAACATTTATATAGATTTCTTGGTTTATTTAACTCGATGATTGGCAAAAGCTCCTCGTTTAGACAGTAGATATTATTTTGTGAAAAAAATTTTATTCAACAATCCATTTTTCTATTACTTTTATAAAAGAATTAAAATATTTAGAAACTCATTTAAAAATCATCATTTAGGTGAGTATGGTGAAGATATTTTTATTAGAAGATTTTTTAAAGATTTAAAGTCTGGAACTTACGTTGACGTAGGTTGTTATCATCCAATCAAAGGTTCTTTAACTTATTATCTTTACATCAATGGATGGAGTGGAATGAATGTAGATTTGAGTCAGGCTTCCATCGACTTATTTAAAATTTCAAGACCTAAAGATATCAATATTAGAGCTGCAATATCAAATTTTGATGGAGAAACTCACTACTATGAAAATGGAAAAATTAATCAACAAAATTCTCTTATAGGAAATAATGAAAATAAGATTAAAATTCAATCTTATAAGTTAAACACTTTATTGGAAAAATTTAAAATTCATAAAATTGATTTTTTAAATATTGATGTAGAGGGACATGATTTCAATGTCATTTCTAATTTTGATTTTAAAAAATATAAACCTAAACTTATAACTATAGAATACAATTCTTATGATTTTGATAAATTTCTAAAATCAGATATTCATAATTTATTGGTTAAAAATCAATATTTTCTTACCTCTAAATATGGTGTTACTATGCTTTATGCAGACTTAATATTTAAAGATAATATTGATAAATTGATGAGTGTATAAAATATTGTTAATGACCAGGAAAATTAATTAAATTAATTACATCGTATTTTTTTTTTATTAAATTATCCGAACCACCTAAATCAAATAAATTAATTACAAAAATAAATGCAGCAACTTTACTATTTGAAATTTCCACAAGTTTAGCTGCTGCTTCTGCTGTGCCACCTGTAGCGATTAAATCGTCAATAATTAATACGCTGTCATTCTCATTTAATGAGTCTTTGTGTACTTCTATAGTCGCTTTTCCATATTCTAACTCAAAGTCTACAGAGTGAACTTCGGCAGGTAATTTATTTTTCTTTCTAAGCATTATAAATGGTTTTTTTAAAATATAAGAAACTGCAGATGCAAATACAAAGCCACGAGATTCTATTGCTGCAACTTTTGTAAAATTATATTTCTTTGATCTTTCAACTATTTGATTAATAGTCTCTGCAAATGCGTTCTCATCTTTAATTAAGGTAGTAATATCTCTAAATAAAATACCTTTTTTTGGATAATCTGGAATTGACCTAATATAATCTTTTAAATTCATAATAGTTAAATGTATAAAGTATAAATAATTAAATTTTTAACTATGACAACTAATAAATTGGCAATAATTGGTGGAAGTGGTCTTTATGATGTTGAGGAGTTTAAAGATAGAGAATTACTTGATCTAAATACACCGTGGG
>Ga0181552_10001821_pt1 | contig 16063 bp, 13 predicted proteins | sample 011ome_18_FD_130583 | JGI IMG/M metagenome (GOLD analysis project Ga0181552, IMG submission 130583) | Coastal salt marsh microbial communities from the Groves Creek Marsh, Skidaway Island, Georgia - 011501BT metaG (megahit assembly) | ecosystem: Environmental > Aquatic > Marine > Intertidal...
ATCTTTGCAAGCGCCGACATGGTGGTAAAGGTGAAGGAGCCTCAGCCCAACGAGTGTCGCATGCTGCGTCCGGGACAGCTGCTGTTTACCTATCTGCATCTCGCCCCAGACCCCGAGCAAGCCAAATTGCTGTTGGCCTCGGGGGCAACCGCCATTGCCTATGAGACCGTTACCAGCCCGAAAGGAGGATTGCCCCTGCTCGCCCCCATGAGCGAAGTAGCGGGAAGGATGTCTATTCAGGCGGGGGCCCATCATCTCGAAAAAGCGCAGGGCGGCAACGGCATGCTCCTCGGTGGTGTACCCGGGGTAGAGCCGGCCCATGTGTTGATTCTGGGTGGCGGCGTGGTGGGTACCAATGCCGCGCGAATGGCCGTTGGATTGGGCGCCCGAGTGACGCTCCTAGATCGGTCACTGGAGCGCCTGAATCAGTTAGATGAGCTATTCCAAGGAAGGGTAGTGTGTGTCTATTCAACACAGGATGCGGTCGAGCGCTTCGCGCTGGAGGCGGATCTTGTCATTGGTGCCGTGCTTATTCCGGGTGCCTCGGCGCCTAAGTTGATAACCCGTCACCACATCGCACGGATGAAGCCGGGCGCCGTAGTCGTCGACGTGGCGATTGATCAGGGGGGTTGTTTCGAAACCTCCAAGCCGACGACACACCAAGAGCCCACCTACGTGGTGAATGATGTGGTCCACTACTGTGTCGCTAACATGCCAGGTGGCGTGGCGCGTACAGCGACCATGGCGTTAACCAATGCCACGTTGCCCTTTACCCTGGCGTTAGCGGATAGGGGTTTACAAGCGCTGCGTGATGATGCGCATCTGTGCAACGGCCTTAACGTACACGAAGGCCATGTCACCTATGAGGCGGTCGCGCAGGCGCTTAATTTGCCCTACCTAAGTCCCGAGCAGGCGCTGACGCCCTTCATGCAAAGCTCCTAATCATGCAAATCGCCTAGGGACCGATGCATCAACATGCACGGTTTTCTAGGTTGCGAGGTTCGCTTTAAATTCCCGACGGCGCTGGTGCAGCAGTGGCTCGGTATAACCGCTGGGTTGCTCCGTTCCTAAAAACACAAGATCGCAGGCCGCTTGAAACGCGATGCTGGCATCAAAGTTAGGGGCCATCGGCCGGTAGTTGGGGTCGGACTGATTTTGCTCATCCACAACCGCGGCCATGCGCTGCAGGGTTTCCAATACCTGCTCTTGAGTGACCACCCCATGGCGAATCCAGTTGGCCAGGTGTTGGCTTGAAATTCGGAGTGTTGCACGGTCTTCCATAAGTCCTACATCGTTGATGTCAGGTACCTTGGAACAACCGACCCCCTGATCAATCCAGCGCACTACGTAGCCAAGAATGCCCTGGGCATTGTTGTCGAGCTCGCGCTGAACGCCCGGGGCATCGAGCTCGCTTGCGCCCTTTAAGGGTAAGGTCAAAATTTCCTCAAGTGTGCGTCGGTGATGGCCCTTGAGATCTGCCTGCACCGCCTGAACATCGACGGCGTGGTAGTGGGTCGCGTGTAGGGTCGCCGCGGTGGGCGAGGGAACCCAGGCACAGTTAGCGCCGGACTGGGGATGACCTATTTTTTGGTCGAGCATATCGGCCATGCGATCGGGCATAGCCCACATGCCTTTACCGATTTGTGCCTTGCCTTGTAGACCGCAGGCCAGGCCCACGTCCACATTCCAGTCTTCGTAAGCGGTAATCCAGCGCTCGGACTTCATGGCGGTCTTGGGCGTGAAGGCGCCCGCTTCCATGCTGGTGTGAATCTCATCGCCGGTGCGATCCAGAAAGCCGGTGTTGATAAAGACCACTCGCTCCCGGGCGCGGTTAATGCACTCGGCGAGGTTGACGGTGGTACGCCGCTCTTCATCCATGATGCCGACTTTGATGGTGTTTCTGGGTAGCTTGAGCGCCTGCTCGACCCGATCAAACAGATCGACGGTGAAGCTCACTTCATCGGGGCCGTGCATTTTTGGTTTTACAATATAGATACTGCCACAGCGCGAATTCTTGATCGGTCCGGTGCTTTTGATGTCGTGCACTCCGCACAGTGCGGTGAACATGGCATCCATGATGCCCTCGGGAATTTCCTCACCCTCCGCGGTGAGGATGGCATCGTTGGTCATCAGATGACCCACGTTGCGCACAAATAAAAGACTGCGTCCGGGCAAAGTCAACGGCGTGCCATCAACACTCATGAAGTCCCGATCCGGATTCATGCGGCGGGTGACCGTGCTACTGCCTTTAGAAAAACTTTCGGACAGGTCGCCTTTCATCAATCCCAACCAGTTGCGATACACCACGACTTTGTCTTCAGCGTCGACCGCGGCCACCGAATCCTCGCAATCCTGAATGGTGGTCAGCGCTGATTCCAAGCACAGGTCTTTGATGCCTGCGGGGTCGGTCGATCCAATGGCGTGCGCTCGATCGATTTGGATTTCGGCGTGAAGTCCGTTGTGGCAGAGCAGAATCGAGTTGGGATCGTCGGCTCTCCCGGTGTAACCCTTAAGCTGTGAGCTATCTGCGAGGGTGTCGGCGTCGCCCGTGGTGTGGTCGACCCGCAGCGTCCCATCGTTGATGACATAAGAGGATGCCGAAGCGTGGCTGCCCGTCGCAAGGGGAAAGTAGGTGTCCAGGAAGTTTCGCGCCCAGGCAATCACTTTAGCGCCCCGTACTGGGTTGTAGGCGCCGGCGCGGTCAGCGCCGTTTTCCTCAGGGATAACATCGGTGCCATAGAGCGCGTCGTACAAACTGCCCCATCGGGCGTTGACCGCATTGAGGGCAAAGCGCGCGTTCATCACGGGCACCACGAGCTGGGGACCGGCGACGTGCGCGATCTCCGCATCCACATTCTCAGTGGTGACGGCAACCGAAGCGGGTTGCGGCAGCAGGTAGCCAATCTCCTCCAAAAACCGCTGATACGCCGCTTGATCTTTGGGTTCGCCAGGGTTCTCCCGATGCCAAGCGTCCAGCTGGGCTTGGAGTGCATCGCGAGTGGCCAACAGCGCCTGGTTGCGGGGCATGAAGTCCCTGAGCAGTTCGGACAGTGCCTGCCAAAAATCCTCGGGGCTGACTCCCGTCCCCGGAGCAACCTCGTGGGTCAATAGGTCATGCAAAGCGGCATCGATTTGCAATCCCGCGCAGTGGACGCGTTCGGTCATGGTGCTCTCCAGCGAGGCTTCAGCAGTCAATCACCGGTGTCCCGCCGTGTTACTCGTCATAGGTTAAGGACTTGTCGACTGTGAAGCGGTTTGTTGCCTGTTGAGGGCGCTCGCGATGTCAATCCCCTCATGCGCCCCGATTCAGGGCGATATTTTGCGGCAGGTCGTATATTAATTAAAGAAATGGCTTCAATAAGGCCTATTGACCCCGCGAATAAAGGTCATTCCTTTAGATCCCGGGCGATTTGGGTAATGAGCTGTCGCACCCAGCGATGGGCAGGGTTGTGCTGAAGGAGGGGGCTCCAGGCCATTTTGAGTTCCAGGGGCGGCACAGTGAAAGGACAGTCCCGCACTACCACCCGCGGATTATCTCGTTTAAGCCAGGTGGCTCGCGTAGGCAGCGTCACAATCAGGTCGTTTTGCTCGGCGAGGGTCATGGCGGCCTGGTAGTGGCGGGTGAACACCCTAATATTGCGCTTCTTACCTATGGCATCGAGGGCATGATCCACCCAACCGAGGCGTTGGACGTCGTCAGGATCCACGCCCACCCCGACACCCATTCCTGTTTTGCTTACCCAGATGTGATTGGCTGCCAAATAGCTCTCGAGATTGAAGCGCTCGAGGATAGGGTTATCGCGATTCAACAAACAGGAAAAGCTGTCGGTCCACAGGGTGATTTGGTGAAAAGACTGGGGCATTTGATCGAAGCGGTTGATTACTAGGTCGATCTTGCCGCGCTCGACGTCCAGAAAGCTGACGTCGGAAGGGGTCATGACATCCAGGGTCAGCCCCGGTGCGAGTTCGCGGAGCTGTTGCAATACTGCGGGGAACAGGGTTGATTCGGCGTAGTCGGAAGCCATAACCCGAATGACCTGCTTGGCATCCATGGGGTCGAATTCTGACGTGGGCTGAATCGCTCGCTCGACCCCGGACAGGATATCCCGCACCAATGGTTCCAGCTCGAGCGCTCGGGCGGTGGGGGTCATGCCGTCGGAGGTTCGCACCAGCAGGGGATCATTGAACAGATCCCGCAGCCGCCGCAGTCCATTGCTCATCGCCGGTTGCGATAAGCCGAGTTGGTTAGCCGCCTGGGTGACATTGCACTCGCGTAGCAGCACGTCCAGATACACCAGCAGGTTGAGATCAATGCGGTGCAGTGCCTTCAAGGTCATTCTCCCTGCGAATAGAAAATATTCCAGCTATCATGGTGGTGAATTTTAGCGTCAATTGATAGGGTTCCGCGAGGCGGCCCAGCACAGCGGTGCCAAATGCGATGAAAGGCACCCGAGAGTTGGGGCCCAAGCAGGGTCCTCTGCCGGAAGACGCTCACCCGGCTCCCGCGGTGCCTCCGCGCACAAAGGACGTACTGATAACCCACAACAGAGTAAGCAAGGTTCACTATGTATTCAGCCCCAACCGATGACATGCAATTTCTTATTGATGATGTGCTCACCGTCGAGCAGCGATTGGGCGGCTTACCCCGGTTTGCCGAGATGGGCGTGGGAGGCGATCTGACCACTGCCTTGCTCGACGAGGCCGCCAAGCTGGGCTCCGATGTGGTCTCTCCTTTGCGTCGGGTCGGGGACAATCATCCGGCAACCTGCGCTAACGGGAAAGTCAGTATCCCGCCAGGGTATGCCGAGGCGATTCAGGCCTTGGGCGCCGGCGGGTGGGTCGGTATTTGCGCCGACGTGGAGGCCGGCGGCCAGGGGCTTCCCGAAATTTATGGCACAGCGGCTTGCGAAATCTGGAACGGCGCAGATATGGCCTTTGCGCTTGAGCCCTTTCTAAGCTCTGGCGCGGCGCTTGCGATCAAGGCGCATGCCAGTGATGCACTGAAGGAACGGTATCTCGAGAAGATCAACACCGGCGAATGGTCCGGCACCATGAACCTGACGGAGTCGGGAGCGGGGTCCGATCTTGGCCCAATGAAAACCCGCGCGGAACGCCATGGCGATCACTACAAAATTTTTGGTCAAAAAATTTACATCTCGTGGGGCGATCACGACGCCACCGACAACATCATCCACTTGGTGTTGGCGCGTCTCCCCGACGCGCCGGCGGGGAGCAAAGGGATCTCGCTCTTTTTGGTGCCCAAGTTTTTGGTAAACGACGATGGCTCCCTCGGAGAGCGCAACGACGCGTTCCCGGTCAGCACCGAGCACAAACTTGGGATTCACGGAAGCCCTACCTGCGTCATGGCCTACGGTGATAACGGCGGGGCGACGGGCTATCTGGTTGGTGAAGAGCACAACGGCTTGGCGTGCATGTTCACCATGATGAATGAGGCGCGCCTTAAGGTTGGGTTGCAGGGTGTGGGGGCCTCGGAAGGGGCCTATCAAAAGGCCGTCGCCTATGCCCGCGAGCGCGTTCAGGGTGGTGTACCGATTGTTGAGCATGCCGATGTGAAGCGCATGCTTATGACCATGCGGGCGTTGATCGAAGGCATGCGGGCACTCGCCTACACTGAGGCGGTCACCATGGATCTGGCCCATTACGGCGAAGCGGCCGAGCGCAGTGAGCAACAGCGCCGCATTGATTTGATGATCCCGGTCATCAAGGGTTGGTGTACCGAGGTGGGGGTAGAAGTGACCTCACTCGGTGTGCAGGTTCACGGCGGTATGGGTTATGTCGAGGAAACCGGCGCCGCGCAGTTTTTACGGGATGTTCGGATCACGCCGATTTACGAGGGCACTAATGGCATTCAGGCGGCAGATCTGGTTAATCGGAAAGTCGCTCGGGACGGCGGCGCGACCATGGAGGCCATACAAGCCGATATCAAGGTGACGGTGGATGCGCTGGCGGCCTCCAATCGTGCCGAATTGCAGGGATTGGCAGCCGCGCTGGGCAGCGCATTGGCGCGTCACGTGCAATCCACCCAGTGCGTCTTGGCGATGGCGAGCGATGATCGCTTTAACGCCTTGGGGGGTGCGTTTGATTACATGATGCAAACCGGCTACCTGTTTGGCGGCTGGCATCTGGGCCGCTCCGCGCTTGTCGCCGCCGATCTGCTTGCCGCGGGGGAGAAAACCCCGTTCTGCGAACGGAAAATGGCAACCGCCGCTTTTTATGGTGCACGGATTCTCCCGCGGTGTGACGCCCATGCCGGAGCGATCAGCGAGACCGACAGCACGTTATCGGCATATAACCTCGACTGGTTGTGAGCGGCTAGAGAATAGGGAAAGTCCCGTGGATTTCACGACCCCAGACTTATCGGATAGCGCCCCTGAAGCGAGGGCGTTGGCTTATCAGTTTCAGAGCTTTGGCCTCCGCGAACGATTCTTTGGCCAGGTCGAGACCATCGCCTGTTTCGAGGACAACTCCCGGGTCGCCGAGGCGGTGGCAGAAGCCGGTCGGGGACGCGTGCTTGTGGTCGACGGTCAGGGCTCTCTAAAACGCTCGCTGCTCGGGGATAATTTAGCGCAAAAGGCGGCAGACAATGGCTGGGTCGGCCTGGTCATTATGGGCGCGATCCGCGACGTCGAGATTATCGACACGATTGATATCGGCGTAAAAGCGCTTGGGGTGATCCCCGTCAAAACCGAAAAGCAGGATCGCGGGGATCGGCATATTGAACTATTGCTTCGCGAGGTGACAATTCGACCCGACGATTGGCTTTATGCTGATCGCAACGGCGTATTGGTGAGCTCTTCGTCGTTGACGGCCTAGCCTCTTTATTTAAAATTTTTCCCACAGCGTCTGCCCTCGGGCGCGAACATCGCAGTCTCTGCATTCAACGCTGACCGGTAGCCCTTAGACGTCACAAGTCGGTTGGACGGTTTGAGTCATGATTTTTAAGGGTCAAACCGCATCGACAGATCAAGTGGCGTCACGCATTTGGTCAGGGCGCCAATCGAAATAAAATCCACCCCCGTCTCGGCAATCGATCGAATCGTTTGTTCCGACACATTGCCCGAGGCTTCTAATTCGGCGGCCCCTGCAGCCATAGCCACTGCTTCACGCAGCAGGCCTACCGCAAAATTGTCGAGCATGATTCGGTCAGCGCCGGCATCGAGTGCGATGCGGAGTTCTTCGAGGGACTCGACCTCGACTTCCACCGGTAGGTCCGGGGTTTTCTCTCGAGCCGCCGCGACCGCTTTGGCAATGCCACCTGAAGCCTCAATGTGATTTTCCTTGATCAGGTACGCGTCATAGAGCCCCACGCGATGGTTGTGGCAGCCGCCGCAGGTCACCGCGTATTTTTGGGCGAGGCGCAATCCGGGAATAGTTTTTCGGGTATCGAGCAGACGAACCGAGGTATCCGCGACAAGCTGCGCATAGTGATGCGCCAGGGTGGCAGTACCCGAGAGCAGCTGCAAAAAATTGAGCGCGGTGCGCTCTCCCGTCAGGATAGCGCGCGCGTTGCCGCTGACTGTAAATAACTCAGCGTCTGCCTCGATGGGATCGCCGTCACGCCCCGCCCACACCACTTGAAGCGTCGAATCCAGCTCAGCAAAAACGGCGTTGACAAAGTCAACGCCGCAGAGGATACCCGCCTCTCGTGAAATGACCCGCGCCGTGGCTTGCGTGTCCTGGGCAATCAACCTGGCAGTGACATCGCCGGTGCCGATATCTTCTCGCAGGGCTAACGCGACCATTGCTTCCACGTATGCTGGGTTTATCATGTCACTGTCCATAAGCTGGGCTGGCGCTTTTGTGCGCGAGAGTTTGTATGTGCACAATGGTATACAGGCAGAGGTTCGAGGGCGTGGCGATTGTCGACCAACAACCGTGAGTGCCTGAGAAAGGAGAGGTCATAGGGTGACAAGCCCCTGGAAAATTGACGAAGGTTGGTTGCCCGCAGCGCGACGGGTTGTTTCCCCGAACGCCAATGACCGGCCTGCTAGTGCCTCTGTGGATTTGCTCGTGATTCACAACATCTCCCTGCCCCCCGGTGAGTTTGGTGGCGACCACATCGAGGCGCTCTTCACCAATACCCTTGACCCCACCGCGCATGCCTATTTCGCCGAGATTGCGCATCTTAACGTATCAGCCCATTTTTTAGTGCGCCGGGATGGTGAACTTGTCCAGTTTGTCTCGACCGATGCCCGTGCTTGGCACGCCGGTGAATCCGCCTGGTGCGAACGCACCAACTGCAATGACTTCTCGGTGGGGATCGAAATGGAGGGGACGGACGATATCCCCTACGAAACGGTTCAATACCAGGCACTCAGTCGCTTGGTGGGTGCCCTTAGGGAGTATTATCCCGCCATGGCGCCAGATGCTATGGTGGGCCATTCGGAGATTGCCCCGGGCCGAAAAACTGACCCTGGCACGGCGTTTGATTGGCAAATTTTGCGGCAGTATCTGTCGGAAGCGATGTAGAAGGATTCCCAAGTGACGTACTTGGCTTTTTTATCAGCGACGTTGTGCTACTTGTTTTTGGGTGCAGGTGGGCCTTTGCATCGTGACCACTGGTTTTACGTGTTAAAGCGGCGCGTGGCAGCGCTTGAGCCCGACTTTTGGTTGGGTTTCTTTCTTCTGGTGGTGATCCCCAGTGCTGGTTTTGTTCTGGTTTACAGTGTGGTTGAGCAACTGTTTGGTGCCACTGCCATGCTGCTTTTAGGAACCGCGGCGTTGTTTTTTAGTTTTGGTCGACTCGATTGGGTAGCCCTGGTCGAGCGGTGTAAAGCAAGGGCTGCTGTGGGCGACTACGAGGGCGTGGCATTGAGCCTCGAAGAGGCGGGTGGTGAGGCTATGGCGGTCGATGACCTTGATACCTTTGGTCGAGTGGTGTCCCGTGAACTTTTGTATGAGGGGTTTCAGCGGTGGTTTCCCCCAGCACTCTATTTCCTGTTGATTGGTCCTGTAGGTGCGGTGGCGTATCGCTTGATTCAACTGAGTTCGCAGGATCAGAAGGTGCCGGTAGGCAGCGTGCGTTATCTCGTCGATTGGCTGCCTTCGCGACTTCTGTGGTTGTCGTTTGGTGTCATTGGCAATTTGGCCGCTCTGCGTAGTTCGATTGGTGAGCGGCTGATGGATCCAGAAATTAACACCGACGATTTGCTGCTCGAAGGTTTGGAATTGGCGCTCGACGTCGACGACCAAAATGCTGACGCCGAGTATGTCGACCCCTTGATGCGCATGGAACGCGTTTATGATGGGGTCAAAGGTGCGTTTTTTCTGTGGCTCGTAGCGACCTCCATTCTGACCATTTTGCCTTAAAAGTGTGCACGGGATCACACTTGTTCTACCCCTTGCCCTAAAATCGCGGTACCGTTGACCGTCGTCTTTTTCTTTTGGAGGCGGCAAGGATGTCCGGTACTTTCAAGACGCAGCCTGCGTTTCGTACGGTGGAAAATGACGCTCTACGCCATCGGCAACGTCTTCGATTAACCATCCTCTGGCACCCAGAGCTCAATCGTATCGGTCGCTATGCAGACCTCTGTGACTGGGATCGGGCCCTGAGCGAAGCTGTTAAAAAACCGCTTTTGGTGGGTCGAAATCAACCCATGTTCAGCGATGGCCAACCATTGTGCGACCCGCATGTTAGTCGGCAGGCATTGAGTGTTAGCTTTCTCCAATCTCCGACCATGCCCCTCGAGCACGTGCTTAAAGTCGATGCGGATGAGCACGCTGATGTGAGGATGGGTCCCTCGCAGTCGGCGTCCCTGCTGATTACCGAAGCGGAATTACTGCGAGGGCAGCCTCTGAGATTTGGACATGGGGTGGTGTTGTATTTGAGGCTGGTGCCGGTGGCAGAATCTACCCCCGCCGCGGATGCGCTGCTCGCTTCCCGTTTGATTGGTGCTTCGCCTGAGATGATGCAGCTGCGCGCCCAAGTAGCGCGCATTGCCCAAAGTGATTTGCCGGTGTTACTGATCGGCGAATCGGGCTGCGGAAAGGAGGTCGTCGCCTCGGCCGTTCATGCCCTGAGTGCGAGAGCGCAGCAGCCGTTTCTGGCACTCAATGTCGCCGCCATCCCTGAGACACTGGTTGCTGCGGAACTCTTCGGGGTCGCCAAGGGCGCCTATACAGGCGCTGAAGCACGAGCCGGTGCGTTTACCAAAGCCCATCAGGGCACGCTTTTTCTCGATGAAATTGGTGACACACCCCAGGCCCACCAAATTCAACTGCTAAGAGCGCTGGAGCAGGGACAAATTCAGCCGGTGGGTGGCGACCCGAGACAGGTCAACGTGCGTGCGCTTGCCGCTACCGATGGGTCGATAGACGAGCAGGACGGGTTTCGACGTGCCTTGCGGCACCGCCTGGCAGGTTACATGATTACCATTCCGCCACTGCGCGAACGCCCCGAGGACATCGGTCCACAGGTGATGGCTTTTCTGGCGGAGGCGGGGCCCAGTACTGTCGAGACAAATCCCGAGGCCAGTGGCGAGCGACCCGAGGTCGCCGCGTATTGGGCGCGCTTTTTTTACCGAGCCCTGTTGGCTGACTGGCCGGGCAACTCGAGGGAGCTGCGCTACGCAGCCTTTAGGCATCTTGCGGGAGAAGGGGAGATATCGGCAGTCAGCGCCGTAACAAAACCCGAAAGCGGTGAGAAAAGTGCGCCGCCTGTCGAGAGTGAAGCGTTATACGCCGTGTTTAGTGCCAACGATTATGAAATCAGTAAGACGGCGACAGCACTGGGCATGACGCGCCAGTCGCTTTATCGGCGGTTAGAGAAGTTGCCGGAGTTTGTTTGTGCCGACACGTTGACGGATCAGGATATCCGGTCTGCCTTACGCCATTCGCCGTCGCTATCGGCTGCTGCACGATCACTCGAGGTATCGGTGCATGCACTCAAACCACGCCTCAGACGGCTAGGTGTTTTGTAGCGCGATGGAGGTGGTATATCGACGCTTTAAATTATTGAGACGCTTGGGTGAGGGCGGAGAGGGCGAATGTTGGTTGGCATAGGAGCGGGCGACCGGAGAGCCTGTGGTCTGTAAGCGACTGCTTTTGGTTTCGGGTCAAGAGGCAAGTGAACGCGGGGCTACAGGATCTCAAGCGACGATGCCCATGTTGGCGGGGATGGGAAAACGGATTCCGGGGCGAGTTCGCGCTCAGCTTTTTCACGGGGCGGAGGGTAGTTGGTCGGTCACCGCCTATATCGGGGGTTTAACATTGCACCAGCTTCAGCAGGCGGTAGGGCGTGGTCTGGGTGATGCCGTGGTACTCGAGTTGCTCTGGCAACTTGTGACGCAGCTCGTAGACCTTCACCGAGAGGGCGTTATGCACGGAGACATTGCGCCTGGTAACGTCATTATTCGGCCGGCAGGTGCGCTTGAGCTTATTGATTTTGGTCAGTCTGCGCGGTTTGGCCAGCCGGCTTCACACTGGGGTGCGAAGGAGTTTTTGGCGCCCGAGCGGATCGAGGGTGGCATAGCGCGACCTGAATCCGATCTCTTTAGCTTGGGCTGCTTACTGTATTGGCTGCTTGATCATCCGCTGCCTGAGGTACTTACAGCGAGGGGCATGCCGGTCGACGTGATTCACCCGGATGACAAGCAGGCAGCCGCGGCGGCAACAAGAGGGGCGCTGCTCATCATCGCCAGGGGGCTCACAGTGCTGCATCCATCCAGTCGACCCACATTGCGCCGAGTGCTGCAAAATTTGAGGGAGCTTCGGCAGGGGATTCCGGCGGGGGTTACCGATAACTTGGTCGCGCTGGTGCAGGCGGGCCTGTCACGTGAATCTCGTGCCACCGAATCTCGTGCCTATCGCAATCGCGACGCTGCGCTAGAGAGCCAGATCGCGGCTTCGTTGTCGTAGCAGTGAAAGCCATGAAGTCAACAGTGGCGCGTCGGTCGCCGGGCCTAACTGCTCCAATAGATAGCCCAAAATAGCTTCATGTTCCGTGGGTCGCTTGGCCCGGATGTCGGCCAGCATCGAAGAGGTGTTATGGGCCGTGTCAGCGATCACCCTGTCAATTGTTGATGCCAACGTATCGGCCACAAGGGTTTGTTTGGCCGCCTTCAGAATCTGGGTTACCTCTCGGGTTGCTTGTTCAGCTTGCTCTTGCCAAGGAGGCTCAGCCAGGGCGCCATTGGCAACGTCATTAAGTGCCGTGCAGGGATTGATGACGGCGTTAACCGCTAGTTTCATCAGCAGCGCGGGGTGTATGTCGTCACGCCACTCACAGGGCCATGGACCGTCTATGAAGGGCGTGAGCCAGGATGGTATTGCAGATGCGCCGGCTGACAGCGGGGTCTGCCATGCACCAAAAAGTGTGACGCCGGCTCCGGCAACCCCATAACGTTGCGTCAGCTGACCGTCTGAGGCGCTCGAGCTGAGCAGTTTGCATCCGGCGGTCGTGGTGCCGGCGACTAGCCGATGAGAGGGAATGCGTTGATTGACTGCCTCGTGATAACCCAAGCCATTGCTGATGACGGCAACCCGCGTATCGCGGGTAAACCGATCGACCACGCTGTCGATCGCCGACAGGACATCGTAGGACTTAGTCGCAATAAAAAGATGCGTGATGGGTCGCTTCGCGTTCGCGGCCTCAGTAGGGAAAGTATGGGTCATTCGAACATCGCCGTCCTCCAGTGTGACCACCCGCTGCTTTTCAGGCGGGCGAATCATGTCTGCCGGGCGAGTCACATCAGGTACGCGAGTCACGAGCACAGGCTCGTAGCCGACAACGATGGCACGGTGGGCGAATAGCGTTCCGAGGGCACCGGCGCCGAGGATATGCAGCTGCGCTGTCAAACTGCCTCCAGTGCTGTTAACACCATCTGCGCTTCACGTGGGGCCACCACTTCTCCCATGGCGGCCAACCAATTAATTTCCACCGCACGATAAACAAGGCGTGCAATCTGCCACAACCTAAGATCCGTCTTTTCGCCCAACACAGCCGTTATCAGCGCGGTGCCGTCTATCGATGGGTTGCCCGCGCTCGCAGCCGCCGTATCGAAGTAGACATCTCCCGGTGCCGCATATTCCCAGTCAATCACCGAGGGGCGATGACCTTGCCGCAATAGGTTGGCTGAATTCAAGTCATGGTGACACCCGGCCTCTGGCTGCTCGGCAAGGGCAGCAAAAGCGTTTTGTAGCGGCGGGAGCTCGGGGTCGAGAGTTGTTACTTTGCAATCACCCCGGGTGCTGGCCGCGCGACGATAGTCGTCGAGTATGGTGGCCAGTGAGAGCCTATTGCCCTCCAAGGTCAGGTCGTGGATGCGCTGCAGACATTCGACTAGCTCCTCAAGATTTACCGCTGGCCCAGCGGTCGCATATTCCATGACGGCAATTTCATGCTCGGGGTCAGTCCAGAACAGTTGCGGCGCCAACTGATGTTGGCTGGCGATGACGTGGTTCGCTATTTCACGCTCAAACGGTTGGCCCAGCCGAGTGATTTCCCCCGGTTGGTTTGATCGCGATGGCATCCTAATAGCCACATCCCGGCGGCCTTGTTCAGTGGTGATGCCAACTCGATAAACGCGATGCGCTCCGCGATGGGGCAGTAAGAAAATCGATGACACGGTCTCTACGCTCACGGTCCAATCGGATCGCTGCTCCAGCGCCAGTCGGAGCATCGCGTCTTGTTTCAGAAGCGGCTGTGAAAGACTCATACAGGGCGCTCATCGAGCAGCTGGCGCCGCCACGCGAGCCAGCCAGCGGCGGCCAAAATAACGTAGCCGCAAAAAAGCAGGGCGGTGAGGTGCAGGTCTCTGCTTAGGTAAAGGCCCACCGAGACTGTGTCAATGACGATCCACCATAGCCAATTCTCGAGGACTTTTCGGGCGACCATATAGGTCGCGAGCAAGGCGGCGAGAGTGGTAAAGCTATCGATAACGGGCCACGCCGCATCCGTGAGTCGACCCAGAAGGCCGCCGATGGTAACGCTACCGATAGCCACACCCACAGCAAGCGCAAGGTGCGTGCGGGTTGTCCAGCGAGTGATGGGCAGGCCATCCCCTGCTGCGTGTCGACCCCAGGCGAGCCAGCCATAGATCGCCATGATCAGGTAAAAGCTCTGCAGCGAGGCCTCCATGTAAAGCTTGGCATCAATAAAAATGATGCCATACAGAATCGCGCTGCTACCGCCCGCTACCCAACACCAGCGATCTTGACGAATCGCGAGAATAAGGTACGCGAGTGCGAGTACGACAGCAGCGAGTTCCAGCGCACTCATGCCGAGCTGGCGGGGCCTACTTCGAGTCGATGCTCGGGAATGAATTTAGCGACCAACACCTGTCGGCCGAAGCGCTGATAGCTCGATTCCAGCGCGCGCTGCACCGCAGTGAACACCGCATCACTGGGCCCGCTGAGTTGGGTACTCATACTATTGGTGACAGCGGATACGTCGTTACCTTCAATAAGCTCCTCGATAAAGGCAAGAACCGTACTTTCCACCTCGGCATTGAGGGGGTAGAGACTGAGTTCGGCGGACATTTGCATAATGCTTTCTCCCTGCGGGGGGTCAAGAGTCGTAAGTCAGTGTAAGCCCAAACACCCGTGGTTCCCCGAATTGATAGTAGGGCTCAACGACGTACTCTTTGCGAGGATCATTGCCGAAGCTACCAAACCCGCGGACCGTGTAGTCGTCATTGAGCAGATTTCGGCCCCACAGGGACAGGCGCCAGTTGCCCTGACGCCAGTCAATATGGCCATTCACTAACTCGCGTTTGACGGCGCGGGTGTCATGGCGATCCGAAAAAAAGAAGTCGTCCATGTAGGTGAATTCAAGGCCCGCCGTCAGGCTTGAGGTGGGTATCCACGCGAACGTGAGACTGCCCATGGTGTTTGGGGCCTGGGGTTGTGCGCGGCCGGACAGGTCCTCTCCGGCCGCCGTGACATAGCGCTGATAGTCCGCCCGGAGAAGTCCCAAAGTAGCGCCTAGCTTTAGAGTCGGCGTAGGCAGCCAATCGGCTTGCCACTCCATCCCTCTGTTATGGCCTGAGGCAGCGTTATCGGTGTATTCGATAAAGGCTGTACTGCCGTCTGTTCGCGGAATCGTGAGCGACTGCTTGACCTGTTGCTCGTCACGCGTCATAGCAAACAGAGTCAGCTGACTATTCAATCGGTTGTCTGCACTGCGCCAGTGCCAGCCCAGTTCAACACTCGTCAATGCCTCTGCGTCAAAGCGGTAAAACCGACCCCAGGCGGGAATATCATCCAATGCGTTGGCCTCGACCGAGGCCAGCAGGTTGGCATTCACACCACCGCCGCGGACACCGCGGCTTACTCCCACGTGGAGAAGGTGTTCGTCGGCGGGTCGCCACTCGATGCCGGCGCGACCGCTCCAGAGGGTGTCGCTGAAATGGTCACTGACACTGGCATTATCGGCGTAGTCGCTCCGTCGCTCTTCAATCCGCCCGCCCATATAACCGGACAGGCGATCGCTCAGAGCAATATCGACTTGACCGAAGATCGCGGCGGTGTCGATATCGAATTCACTGGTAAAGGGGCTGTTCAGATAGGTGTATTGCCGCGCTAGAGATTCCGCTTCACGCCGCCAGTAGACGCCGGTTACCCAAGATCCAATTGCATTGTTACCCTCGAGCCGGGCTTCAATGCTTTGCATATCACGATCGCGCTGGTATTGGTCGAAGCTGCTGTACTCCCAGCCGGGTGCGATGCCGACATAAGCCCAATCTTCATCGTAGCTGTAAACGGTATCAGTGCTGGCGACGCTCGCCTGAACGGTGGCAGTAATATCTGCCTCCCGCTGCCACAACAAGCGACCCGCGTGGGTTTGCAGCGCATCCCGGCCCGGCTGATCCGACAGCGTGTCGCGGCTATTATCGAGGGAAAAGCCGTCGTAGCCGTTGTCGATATCGATGTAATAGTAGGCCGCGTCGACGCGATGCTGCTCTCGGGTCCAGGCGCCACTTAGGCGCACGCTGAGTTCCTCACGGTGATTGGTGTCATCGCGGTTAAGCCAGACATTGTCGATGAATCCGTCGCTCGCATAATGTTTGACGGCGAAGCGCAGGGATGTGGAGGTTGATATGCC
>Ga0181552_10001824_pt1 | contig 16052 bp, 15 predicted proteins | sample 011ome_18_FD_130583 | JGI IMG/M metagenome (GOLD analysis project Ga0181552, IMG submission 130583) | Coastal salt marsh microbial communities from the Groves Creek Marsh, Skidaway Island, Georgia - 011501BT metaG (megahit assembly) | ecosystem: Environmental > Aquatic > Marine > Intertidal...
ATAAAGGAATAATGATAATACTCTTAAGATAAATCATTCTCTTAAGACCCATTAGTAGTGCATTGATCGCAATCGCGGTTGCTGTCATTCCAAAAGATCCGCAAAAGAGATTAACTGTAATAAATATAGTCTCATTAATAGTCAAATTGAATACTGTAGAAATAAGAGGAACAATAATTACTATTGGCAAACAATATGTAATCCATACTGATAGCAATTTAGATAAATAAATTTTGTCATAAGAAATTTCCATTCTTAATATGATATCTAAATTACCATCATCGAAATCAGAACTAAAAATCTTATCAAGAGCTAAAAGGAGTGATAAAGCTAAACCTACCCATATGAGTCCTTGAAACACTGATGTAAAATCTTCAGTTCCAGTATTAATTACAAAAGGTATTAAAATAGTAATTAATATAAAAAAAGAACCTATGTATATAAAATTTGAACTTGAATAATAAGCAAGTCTTAGATCTCTTAATAATAAATTTTTAAACATTGTAATGAGTTAAATTAATATCGATATTTGAATTTAATTCAATTTTAGTATTTGAAGAAATTAAGACCATGCCACCTTCATTTGTATAATTATAGATGTATTGGTTTAATTTTACCTGCCACTCTGAATCTAAATGAACATGAACCTCATCTAGCAACCAGATTGGCGCTGAATGAATAAAAAGTCTTGCAATAGACAATCTCCTCTTTTGTCCATCAGATAATACCTCAGTATCATTATTTTTATATTGAGCTAAATCAAGATCAGATAAAATTTGATCAGTATTAATTTTTTTTTGATAAAGATGAGACCATAGTGATAAATTTTTTTCTACAGATAAATTTTTTTTTAAAGCATATTTTTGCCCCACAAAGTGAACATCTTTATAAGTGTAATTTTGTTCAGGAATAATTTTACCGTCTGACGGATCTATAAAACCAGCTATCATTCTAAGTAAACTTGTCTTACCAGAACCATTTATACCTGTGATATGAAGTATTTGACCTCTACTCACTTTAAAAGATAGATTCTTAAAAACTGTGTTGGATCCCCTTATGCAAGACAGATTTTCAGCAAGCAGATAGTCCATTTTTTTAGTCTTTTTTTAATTGATTGAAACCCAAATTAGTCTTATTAATACAGCGAGTAAAGACTCTATGCAGGATAGTTATAAAACAAAAAAAACCCTAAAAATTGGGAAAAAACAGTACACATTCAATAGTCTCAGACTTGCTGAAAAGCACGGTTTAAAAAATATTTCATCTCTCCCTTTCTCAATCAAAATTCTTTTAGAAAATCTTATAAGAAATGAAGATGGAATAACAGTTACATCGAAAGATATAAAAGAGTTCAGTAAATGGAAAAAAAATAAAAAAATTAATCTTGAAATTAATTTTCGTCCCGCAAGAGTTCTTATGCAGGATTTTACAGGTGTACCTGCTGTTGTAGACCTTGCTGCAATGAGAGCGGCAATGAAAAAATTAAAAAGTGACCCAAAAAAAATTAATCCTCTTACTCCAGTCGATTTGGTAATTGACCATTCAGTAATGGTTGATAAGTTTGGTACCTCAAATGCTTATAAGGCAAATGTGGATTTAGAATATAAAAGAAACATTGAGCGATATGAATTTTTAAGATGGGGACAAAAATCTTTCGATAACTTTAGAGTTGTTCCTCCAGGAACAGGAATTTGTCATCAAGTTAATCTAGAGAATTTAGCCAAAACTGTTTGGTCTGAAACAAAAATAATTAATGGAAAAAAAACTAATATAGCTTTTCCAGACACAGTTGTAGGTACTGATAGTCACACAACAATGATAAATGGATTGTCTGTTTTAGGTTGGGGAGTTGGTGGAATAGAAGCAGAAGCAGCGATGCTTGGTCAACCTATATCTATGGTAGTTCCTGAAGTTGTAGGATTTGAAATAGTTGGAAAACCAAAAGAAGGGACAACTGCTACAGACCTTGTTTTAACAATTACAGAAATATTGAGAAAAAAGGGAGTTGTAGGAAAATTTGTAGAATTTTTTGGAAGTGGACTTAAAGATTTATCAGTCGCTGATCGTGCTACGATCGCAAATATGGCACCTGAGTATGGTGCAACTTGTGGCATTTTCCCAATTGATAATGAAACAATTAAATTTTTAGAGTCAACTGGAAGACCAAAGGATGAAATAGCATTAACTAAAAAATATGCAAAAGAGCAAGATATGTGGGAAACATATTCAAAGAAAAGAAATGTTGTTTACACAACTAATATTAAATTAAATTTATCAACTATAGTTCCATGTTTATCAGGACCAAAAAGGCCTCAAGATAAAATTGAACTTCCCAAAGTTGCAAGATCTTTCATGGAAAGTTTAAAAAAAGATTTTAATATAAAAAAGACTGAATCTTTAAGTGAGGTCAAAGATAAAAATTATTCCATTGATCATGGACATGTTGCAATAGCCGCGATTACAAGCTGCACCAACACCTCAAACCCGAGTGTAATGCTTGGCGCGGGAATACTTGCAAAAAAAGCATATAACCTTGGCCTTAGAACAAAACCATGGGTAAAAACATCATTAGCTCCTGGATCAAAGGTTGTAACTGATTATTTAATTAAATCTGGAACTCAAAAGTATTTAGATCATTTGGGCTTTCAGTTGGTTGGGTTCGGATGCACTACCTGTATTGGTAACTCTGGGCCAATCAATACAGACATAGCTGATACAATTACAAAAAATAATCTTATTGTAAGTGGGGTATTATCGGGAAATAGAAATTTCGAAGGAAGAATAAATCCTCATGTAAAAGCAAACTATTTAGCCTCCCCACCACTAGTTGTAGCTTATGCTTTAGCTGGTAGCACTAAAATTAATATTACAAAAGACCCTATTGGATTAGACAGAAATGGAAAAAAGGTTTTTCTAAAAGATATCTGGCCAAGTTCTAAAGAAATAAAAGCCATGATTGCAAAAACAATTGATTCAAAATTATACAGCTCAAGATATAAAAATGTTTTTGCTGGGGACGCGAAGTGGAAAAAAGTAAAATCTACTACTGGATTAACATACGAATGGGATAAGAAATCTACTTATGTTAAACATCCACCGTACTTTAAAGATATGAATTTCAGTCGAGGAAATATAGGCAATATTTTAGAAGCAAGGGTTTTAGGAATATTTGGTGACTCTGTCACAACAGATCACATTAGTCCTGCTGGATCAATTAAAACAGACGGGCCTGCAGGAGATTATTTAAAAAGTAAATCAGTAAAGATTCATGATTTTAATTCCTTTGGCGCTAGAAGAGGTAATCATGAAGTAATGATGAGAGGTACCTTTTCAAATATCAGAATCAAAAATGAAATGCTTGATGGCATTGAAGGTGGGTATACAAGGCACTATCCATCTAAAAAACAGATGTCAATTTTTGATGCAGCAATAAAATACAAAAAAGAGAATAAACCACTAATCATATTTTCTGGAAAAGATTATGGCATGGGTTCATCTAGGGATTGGGCTGCAAAAGGAACCAATTTACTTGGTGTAAAAGCAGTTGTAGCTGAGTCTTATGAGCGTATTCATAGATCAAATCTTGTAGGAATGGGGGTTTTACCTCTTCAATTTTATAAAGGACAAAATCGTAAATCTCTCAAGCTAAGTGGTTCAGAAATAATCTCTATTGCTGGTCTAGATAACAAAATAACGCCAAACATGATATTGCCGATGACAATTAAATACTCATCAGGAAAAATATTTGAGACAAAAGTTAATTGTTTAATTAAGACCATTAATGAGGTTGAGTATCTTCAAACAGGCGGGATACTACAGTACGTTTTAAAAAATCTTGCGGAAACAGCTTAGTCTCAATTAATTGAAGCTGAAATCGTATCTATAAGTTTCTTTGAAAAATTTACAGGGTCAGATGGTTTCTCTCCATCTAAAATCATTGATTGTTCATAAAGTAGAATCGCTATATTTTCAATATCTCCGACTGAGGATTTGTCTTTAGACATTTTAGCTAATTTTTTTATTAACTTATGATCAGGGTTCAACTCAAGAATTTTGAGAGAAATACCTTGCTGTAATTGATTATGTTGCTGCAAAATCTTTTCAAGCTGAGGATCCATAGAGCTTTCGTCAGCAACTAAACAGACTGGACTTTCAGTCAATCTTGAAGATGTTCTCACATCTTTTACTTTATCTTTTAATTTTTCTTTTAATAATACAATCAATGGTTCAATAGATTTGTCTTCTTTCTTTTCTTTTTCATCTTTCTTCTTTTTTCCGATATTATCTAAATCATCAATTCCTTTTGTAATTGATTTGATATTTTTCTCTTTAAAGCTTGGAGTTGATGACGTCCAGAAACTATCTACTGGATCATCTAAAATAAGAACATTAATCCCTCGTGATTTATAACCTTCAAGCCTAGGATTATTAATAATATTGTCGTAACTATCTCCAGTTATGAAATAAATATCCTTTTGTTTTTTGTCCATGGTCTCAATGTATTCATCAAGAGTAATCAATTTAGTTGAATTTGAATTTTTGAATAAAGCAATTTCAAGCAAATTATCTTTTTTTTCAAAATCTTCATAAATTCCCTCTTTAATTACTGGTCCAAAATTACCCCAAAATTGCTCAAAAGATGTGCGGTCAGCAGCCAACTTTTTCTTTAAATCATTAATGGTTCTTTTAACTAATGCGTTTCGAATTTTTTTAACAACTGGATTGTTCTGAAGCATTTCACGGCTAATATTTAGTGGTAAGTCTTCAGAGTCTATGACGCCTCTTAAGAATCTTAAATAAGGTGGAATGAGCTCAGGACAGTTATCAGTAATGAAAACCTTTTTAACATATAACTTTAATCTATTTTCTCTTGCGGGGTCATACAGATCAAATGGTTTCGTACTTGGAATAAAATTTAATACCGTATACTCAATCTGACCCTCAGCTTTATAGTGAGATGTCATCCATGGATCATCAAACATTTGACCGACGTGATTATAGAATTCCTTATATTGATCTTTTGTGATTTTATTTTTTGGACGAGTCCATAAAGCTAATGCAGAGTTAATTGCTTCAGGATTTTCTTCCTCTTTATCTCCAAAATTTTGAACAAAGATCGGAATGCTTATGTGATCGGAATACTTACGAATAATTTCTTCAATTCTTATTTTATCTAAAAATTCTTTGTTTTCTTTTGTAATAGTAAGAATAATCTTTGTACCCCTGTTAGAGTTTAATTGATCAAGATCATCTGATTCCTCAATTGTAAAATTACTTTCACCATCTGATTTCCATATCCATAATTTATTCTCACCAGCTTTTCGAGTAACTACTTTTAAATCAGATGCAACCATAAAAGCAGAATAAAAACCAACTCCAAATTGACCTATTAAAGACAAATCCTTAGTCTCAGTAGCTTCTTTAATAAATTGTGCAGTTCCGGATCTTGCTATTGTTCCAAGATTATTAACAAGATCTTTTTTATTCATTCCAATGCCATTATCAACAATGGTTACCAGGTTCTCTTTCTTATTAATCTCTATCTTAATTTTTAGATCAGGATCCGATTGTAAAAGTTTTTCTTTTGTCGTCGCTAGATATCTGAGTTTATCGCAAGCATCTGAAGCATTCGATACTAACTCACGAACAAAAACTTCCTTCTCAGAATAAACTGAATTAATCATTAACTTTAAAAGTTGACTGACTTCTGTCTGAAATTCTAATTTTTCTGCTTTTGCCATAGATTTGTTATGTTCATTGAATATATTGGCATTGAATAACAATTTTCAAGGTGTTGGGGCTGTATAAATTATAAAAAATATCTAAGATTTTAGCCTTTTTTTATTCAAAATCATTAGTACAATTGTAATTATGGTTGTTCACTTTCTAAGCCAGCGTCAAGAAATCCAAAAAGATAATTCTGATAAAAATATTACATTTTTTAATAAAAATGAACTCAGCTCAATTCTTTCATTTTATGGCAAGAAAGTTAGTCAGGGGCTTTTAAAAGATTATGCAATTGATCATTTAAAAACTCACGCTATCTTTTCTTTTTATCGAAATACATTTGAAAGTGCTTACTTACAAATTTACAAAAATAAAAAAATTACAAAAACACGATCTAAGTATAGTTTAATTAATTCAGCTGGTGTTCTTCTTAAACACAATGAAAGCTTAGATGCCTTACTAACTTATATTGATAAATCTGGCTTGAGTATTGTTAAATAAATGAGTCCCCCATTAAGAGACTCATTTATTGATTTATTTATTTCTATCTTCTTTGACCAAATAGTCTTAGAAGCATAATGAATAAATTTATAAAGTCTAAATAAAGAGTTAATGCTCCCATAATAGCTTTCTTTGCAGCTACTTCGCCACTATCGTAAGCCATATACATATTTTTAATTTTTTGAGTATCATAAGCTGTCAATCCCACAAAAATAAGAACTCCTAAAATTGAAACCGCAAAATAAATCGCAGGCGACTGCATGAAAATATTTACGATAGAAGCAATGATAATTCCAATTAAACCCATAAATAAAAATGAGCCAAGACCTGTTAAATCACGTTTTGTAGTGTAACCATAAATGCTCATAGCACCAAAAGTAATGGAGGTAATGAAAAATACTCTCGCAATACTTGCGCCAGTATATTGTAAAAAAATTGTGGATAGAGATAATCCCATTAAGAAAGAAAATACCCAAAACAGAGTCTGAGCTCTAGATGCTGACATTCCTCTGATACCAAAACTCATGTACATAACAACCCCAAGAGGTGCCAATGCAACAACCCACATCATTGGACCCGTGTAGAGTGAAACGCCAAGTTGAGTAAGACCTACAATTTCACCATTCGATCCAATTACCGCCGTAGCTTGAAAAAGCATATAAGCGATTAATCCAGTTAAAGCTAAACCTGATGCCATATAGTTATAAACTTGAAGCATGTAGTTTCTCAAACCTTCATCAATAGCAGGAGTGGCTTGAGTAGCTCTTTGTTGATAATTCATAGATAATTTTCCTTTATAATTATTAAATTTATACTTTAATACATATGTATATTTGTAGATAATACAAGATAAGAAAAGATTTCAATATAGGATATAGAGATTTAATTTTAAAAAAAAATATTTAATTTCAATTAGTTAAGGAAAATTATGGATAAAGTTTTAGTTACAGGAGCATCAGGTTACATTGCGTTGCATTGCATCTCTGAATTACTTAAAAATGGATACTCTGTTAGAGGGTCTCTCAGAACACCTGACAGGGAGTCTCAAGTAAGAAATGCGATCTCAAGTGAGGTAGAAGCTAAAAATAATTTAGAATTTTGTAAGTTAGATTTGACTAGTGATGAAGGTTGGGAAGATGCAATGAACGGTTGCACATATGTATTACATGTAGCCTCTCCATTTCCATTTAAGGAACCAAAAAATGAAGATGAATTAATTACTCCTGCAAGAGAAGGTACATTAAGAGCTTTGAATGCTGCAAAAAAAGCAGGTATTAAAAAAGTTGTTCTTACTTCATCTTGTGCCGCTATTCAATATGGTCATAATGACCCAGATAAATGTTTCAATCATAATGACTGGACTTTGATTGATGGACAAGGTGTAAGTCCATATGTAAAGAGTAAGACTATTGCAGAACAAGCAGCTTGGGATTTTATTAATAATCAGGAAGAAAAAAGTTTTGAGCTAACTGTTATAAATCCCTCATTCGTATTAGGACCATCACTAAGTGATGATATAGGCGGCACTTCTACTGACACAATTAAAAAATTTCTAACAAAAGAAATTCCTGCTGTACCAAATATTTATATGAATTATGTAGATGTGAGAGATATTGCAAAATTACATGTCGAAGCAATTAAGAATGAAAAATCAAATGGAAAACGTTTTGCATGTACGTCTAATGAGTCAGTCCATCTTGTTGAAATAGCCAGAACATTACACAGAAATGGATTTCCTCATGTTACAAAAAAAATTATGCCAGACTTTATAGTAAAATTTTTGGCATTATTTAGTTCTGAAATGAAATCTATGAGAACTTTTTTACATCAAAAATATTTAATGGATAATTCTCAAACAATAGAAGTTTTTGGATGGGAACCGATTCCATTTGAGAAAACAATTATTGATATGGGTACATCAGTTCAAAACATTATGAATGAGAAAAGGAATAAATAAATGGAGTATAGAAAATTAGGAAGAACTGATATTGAGGTAAGCACTATATGTCTAGGCACAATGACATGGGGAGAGCAGAATACAGAGGCTGATGCCCATGACCAACTAGATTATGCATTAGAGCAAGGTGTAAATTTTATTGATACAGCTGAAATGTATGCTGTCCCAACGAAAGAAAAAACTCAAGGTTTAACAGAAAAATATATTGGAACTTGGTTTCAGGCTCGAAAGAATAGAGACAAAATTATTTTGGCAACTAAGGTTGCTGGTCGTTCTGGACTCTCATACATGAGAGAAAATAATGAGATGACAAGATTATCTCGTGATCACATACACTATGCAGTGGATCAAAGTTTAAAAAGGCTTCAAACAGATTATATAGATCTATACCAAGTACATTGGCCAGAAAGGCCTTTTGGAGCTTTTAGTGGTAAATTGGAATACCGATATGCCCCTATTCCCGAAGATACTATTGATATAGAGGAGACTTTAAGTGCTCTTGGTGAATTAGTTCAACAGGGCAAAATAAGGCATATTGGCCTTTCCAATGAAACCCCATGGGGAACAATGAAATATCTTGAACTATCAAAAACAAAATCTCTTCCCAGAGTTGTTTCTATTCAAAATGCTTACAATCTTATTAACAGAGCTTACGAGGTTGGTCTCTCTGAAGTTACTAATCACGAGCAAGTAAGCCTTTTATCATACTCTCCATTAGGGCAAGGGATATTAACAGGAAAATATTTAAATGGTCAAATGCCACAAGGATCTCGTTTAGCTTTGTTTGGAGATGGGCCTTTAATGTATCGGTATAAAAGACCAAGCGTGAATCTTGCAACTGAAAAATATGTTGAAATTGCAAAAAAGTTTGGTATTGACCCTGCTCAATTTGCTATTCGTTTTTGTGATATTCAACAATTTATGACGTCAACAATAATTGGTGCCACAACCATGGATCAACTTAAAGTCTGTATTGGAAGTGTTGATGTTGAAATTACAAAGGAAATATTGAACGAGATTAAAAAAGTTCATGAAGAATTTCCTCATCCTGCTCCATAATGAGAAAACTATCTATTAAAGATAAAACAACTGCTTTAAAAAAACTAAAGGGTTGGAAAACTGTTAAAAATAGAAACGCAATTACAAAACAATTTGTTTTTGATGATTTTCCATCTGCTTTTGAATGGATGACATCAATAGCATTTTATGCAGAGAGAGAAAACCACCACCCTGAATGGCTTAATGTATATAACAAAGTTGATGTCATACTGACAACACATGACGCAGGTGGAGTATCCAAGCTGGATATTGATCTAGCAAAAAAAATGGAACTTCAATTTAAAAAATAAGAATTAACTTTTATAAAAAGAAGTTGTAAGAGCAATTTTTCCTGTCGCCTTTCGAGCAAGTATTGTATCTAATGCATCAGCTGCATTTTCTAATGCAAATGTCTGTGTAACAGGTGCTTTAATTTTTCCTTCCTCATGCCATTGAGCAAGCTGCTGCATATTAGCTAAATGATTTTGCGGCTCTCTCATTGTAAAAGCTCCCCAAAATACTCCAACAGCTGAACAACCTTTAACTAAGTAGAGATTGAGTGGGATTTTAGGTATATTTCCAGCAGCAAAACCAATTACTAAGAAGCGACCAGCCCAGGCAATACTTCTAAGTGCAGGCTCTGTAAAATCACCACCAACAGGATCATAAATTACATCTGGGCCATTACCACCAGTTGTTTTTCCAATATCATTTCTAAATAATTTTATTTGATCGCGATCTTTTAGATCATACCCACCATAATTAATAACTTCATCAGCACCATATTCTTTACAAACATCAAGTTTGTCATCGCTAGATGCCGCAGCTACGACTTTAGCTCCCATTGCTTTTGCAATTTCAATTGCGGAGATCCCAACGCCTCCGGAAGCTCCCATAATTAAAACAGTTTCACCTTCTTTCAACTGTGCTTTATCTTTAAGAGCGTAGTGTGAAGTTCCGTATGTAAGGGTAAAACATGCAGCTGTTGCAAAATTCATATTAGATGGTTTTTTAAATAATTGATTTTTACTAATTAAAATTTGTTCTGCAAAACCCCCATTACCAGGCATACCTATAACTTCATCGCCAACATTAAATTCTGTAACTCCTTCACCAACTGCACTAACTACGCCAGAAAGTTCTCCACCAGGAGTAAATGGGAGAGGCGGTTTAAATTGATATTCATTCTTGATTATCAATGTATCAGGAAAATTGACTCCAGCTGCGTGAATATCTACTAAAACTTGGTTTTTTGACGGCTCTCCTATATCAACGTCTTCATAGACTAGTGAGCTAGGTGGTCCAAATTCTTTACAAACTATTGCTTTCATTATGTTTAATCCCGATATAAATTATGTTTATGAAAAAAATCAATATTAAACTAATTACACTTTTTTTTCTACTATCTTCGTTTAGTGCTCATGCAGTTCTGGAGACAATCCATCTTGGAACTTTTGGTTCAGGTAAAGCGTGGCAAGCGAAACAGTATGGTGAAGGTGAGTCAAAAATATGTTTTATGATTTCAAAGCCAATTCAAACATCTCCAACTGGTCTAAATAGGGGTGATCATGCTTTGATGTTGTCAAATTTTGTCTCTGATGGAATTAAGCATGAACCAAGCATCGAAGCAGGATATACATTTAAGGCCAAAAGTATGGTAGAAGTCACAATTAAAGCAAATACATACAAATTTTTTACTATTGAAGATAGAGCTTGGTTAGCAGATGGACAAAATGCAAATCAACTTGTTAAAGATATGAAAAATGGATCACGGGTTAAAGTACAAAGTATTTCTAGTCGTGGTACAAAAATTACAGATACATACTCTCTTATAGGATTTACAAAATCTTTATCAGCCATTGATAAAGCTTGCTCATAATAATTAACAATGCAATCTGAAAAAATCAATCTGATTGGTTTCAATCGTATTCAGCTTATTAATGAATTATTGAATAGGGAAGTTATTACAGAAAAAGAAAAATATAGAGTTAAACAACTTTGGCATTGGATTTATTTTCAAGGAGTAAGTGATTTTTCTAAAATGACAACTTTTTCAAAATCCTTTCAAGCTAAATTATCAAAATATTATTCTACTGATCGACCTACAATTATAAATCATCAAATTTCAAATGATGGAACAAATAAATGGCTTATTAAATTAAGTGACAATAATCTCATTGAAATGGTTTTTATACCAGAAGTAAGCAGAGGCACCCTCTGTATTTCATCTCAAGTAGGATGCACTTTAAATTGTAAGTTTTGTTTTACGGGAACACAAAGATTAGTAAGAAATCTAACGGCTGAAGAGATTATTGCACAACTTTTATTAGCACGTGATCAGCTAGGAGATTGGCCAACTAATCAATTTAGAAAAATTTCTAATATCGTTTTTATGGGAATGGGTGAGCCTCTTTATAATTATGACAATGCAAAAGCTGCTGTTGAAATTATTGGAGACAAAGAAGGGATTCAATTATCAACAAAAAGAATTACTCTGAGTACATCAGGAATTGTTCCAAAAATTTTAGAATGGGGAAAGGATGTTGATACTCGTCTCGCTATTTCTTTGCATGCACCAAATGACTTAATTCGAAATGAAATTGTTCCCATTAATAAAAAATACCCATTGAAAGAACTTATTCAGGCCTGTCAGGATTATCCCAGAACAAGAAACTCCAAACGAATTACATTTGAATATGTAATGCTAAAAGGGGTCAATGATAAACCCTCTGATGCACGCCAATTAATTAAGCTAATAAAAGGTATTCCAGCTAAAATTAACCTAATTCCCTTTAATCCATGGCCTAATTCTCCATATGAATGTTCAGAGCGATCACAAATAAAAAAATTTAGTGACATCCTTAATAATGCAGGTTATTCAAGCCCAATTAGAAAAACACGTGGTCAAGATATCATGGCTGCATGTGGGCAATTAAAGTCTGCTAGTGTTAAAATTAGGAAAAGTGAATTAAATTTAAGATGAGTCAAAAAATTAAAAAAGTTGTTTTAGCCTATTCAGGAGGTCTTGATACTTCTGTTATTTTAAGATGGCTGAAAGAAACATATCAATGTGAAGTTGCAACTTTTACTGCAGATCTTGGTCAAGACGAAGATTTTGAAGCAGTTAAGATTAAAGCGGCACAACAGGGTACAACTGAAATATTTATAGAGGATTTAAAAGAAGAGTTTGTAAAAGATTATGTCTTTCCAATGTTCAGAGCAAATCCCTTATACGAAGGGTATTACTTGTTGGGCACGTCAATTGCTCGACCTCTTATTGCTAAGAAACAAATTGAAATTGCAAAACAAATTAATGCTGACGCTGTTTCCCATGGAGCAACAGGTAAAGGAAATGATCAAATTAGATTTGAATTAGGTTACTATTTTCATAATCCTGATATTCACATAATCAGCCCATGGAGAGAATGGGATATGAATTCAAGAGAATCACTTGTTAAATATGCTGATCAAAATGGTATCGAAATCCAAAAAGATAAAAGAGGGGAGCAGCCGTTTAGTATTGATGAAAATATTCTTCATTCGTCAGCAGAAGGTAAGGTTCTTGAAGATCCAAATCAAGAAGCGCCTGAGTATGTATACTCAAGATCAGTATCCCCCTATGACGCTCCAGATGAACCTGAAGAGATTTCTGTTGAATTTAAGTCTGGAGATGCATGTGCTGTAAACAATACTTCAATGAGCGCATTTGAAATTTTAAAAAAATTAAATGAGCTAGGTGGGAAACATGGTATTGGGAGAATTGATTTAGTAGAAAATAGATACATAGGGATGAAATCAAGAGGAATTTATGAAACACCGGGTGGAACAATACTGTATCACGCCCATCGAGCTATTGAGAGTCTTACGCTAGATAAAGAAGCTGCCCATATGAAAGATAGTATCAGTTCAAAGTATGCTGAGCTTGTTTATAATGGTTATTGGTTTTCACCTGAAAGAGATATGCTTCAATCAATGATTGATCAAAGTCAAACGAATGTGGAAGGAAAAGTGACTCTGAAGCTCTATAAAGGCAATGTAATGATCACAGGGAGACAGTCTTCAAAAAGCCTATATAACTCTGATCTAGCTACTTTTGAGTCAGATAATATCTACAGCCAAAAGGATGCTGAAGGATTTATCAAATTAAATGCTCTAAGACTAAGACAGAAAAAATAATTACTCTGCTTGTCGATTTGCTGCATCAACAGTATTTTTCAGTAAACACGCAATAGTCATTGGTCCAACTCCACCTGGAACTGGTGTAATTGCTGAAGCAACTTCAGATACACCTTCATAATCAACGTCACCAACTAACTTTGTTTTACCTGTTTCTGCATCATCAATTCGGTTGATTCCTACATCGATGACTACCGCACCAGGTTTTATCCAATCTTTTTTAACCATTAATGGACGCCCAACAGCAGCCACAACAATGTCACCTTGTCTAGTCAGCTCCTCAATATTTTTTGTCTTTGAGTGAACAATGCTTACTGTGCACGACTCTTCTAATAATAATTGTGCCATTGGTTTACCAACAATATTTGATCTACCAATAATAACAGCATGCATTCCTTTTAAATCAGAAATATGTTGCTTCAACATCAAATAGCACCCAAGAGGAGTACATGGCGTGAATGTTTTTTTGAGTAAATCACCGCCTATTGAATTTCGTCCAACATTAATTGCATGAAAACCATCTGCATCTTTTGCAGGATCAATTGCGTCAATAATAACTCTTGAGTCAATATGATCTGGAAGAGGAAGCTGAACCAAAATTCCATTTACATCTTTGCTTGTGTTAAGTTGATTGATTAAATTTAAAAGCTCAGTTTCAGATACAGTCTTTTCAAAAAAGTGATCTTCTACATTCATACCAATCTCTTTTGCCATTTTCGTTTTTGTTTTTACATAAACTTGACTAGCGGGATCTTCTCCAACAAGAACTACGGCTAACGTTGGTGGATTATTATACCTATCTACAAATTCTGAAACCAAATCTTTAGTGCTTGCCCTAAGATCGGCAGCAATTTGTTTTCCATCTATAATTTTAGCTGTCATAAAAAATCCTTTTTAAAAATTAAAAAAATAAACTCTTATCGAGTCTTGAACAAAAAATAAAAGTAAGATTAAAACAATTGGTGAAATATCCAATCCACCAAGATTAGGCAAAAAACGCCTTATAGGATCTAGCAAAGGATCTGTGAGTCTTCTTGTTGCATATAAAATCATAGCAACAAATTGGTTGTATGTATTAATTATATTAAATGCAACTAACCAACTAATGACAACATTTGCAATAACAATATAAAAATAAATATCTATAATTCTATAAATTAGGATAGCTATTGGTTCCATATATAATTTTATTTAATATTCTTTAGTAAATGGTTGTCTAAAAAATTATCCAACCAAAGGTTGATATTTTTACCATATTTTAACCTCAGAGTCAGTTGCTGTTTCCTTGTTTGTGCCCCAGGTTCTCTCAATTTGTAACCAGCAAAATAAAGCCAGGCTAAATGCATTCTAAGATTAACCTCTGGATGAAATTGTATTCCAAAAGCATTATTATATCTAAACGCTTGATTAGGAAATTTAGATCCTCTAGCTAATAAAGTCGCATCACGAGGTACATCAAACCCTTCTGAATGCCATTGAAAGAAAGTTTTTTGATTTTGAAAGATTTTAAATCCATCATTAACAGGGGTGAGATCAAAAAAACCTATCTCAGAACTTTTATCTGAACAGTGCTTTACATCTTGTCCTAAATTTTTTGCCAACATTTGACCTCCTAAACAAATACCAAGAAATGGTTTGTTCGAAGCCAAAGCAACATCAATCCAATCTATCTCTTTTTTAATGTAATCAGTATTGTCATTGGCGCTCATGGGGCCACCATAAATAATAGCAAGATCGTGCTCATTCATATTTTGTGGCAGATTATCACCAAGAGCTGGTCTTCTTACATCCAGCTTAAAGCCTCGTTGTTTTAGCTTAATTCCGACATCGCCAGTACTCGATCTGCGCTGATGAACAATGATTAATGCCTTCTTAGACATTACTTTACATAGCGCTCAAACCACCATCCAGAACGATTTCTGAACCAGTGATAAATTTTGACTCATCTGATGCCAAATATAAAACAGCATATGCAACATCATCAGTATCTCCAATCTTATTCATCGGTATCTGTCTTGATAACTTTGCAACCGCCTCTTTTTCACCAAAGGCTTGCTTATGTGGATCTAAAATTGGAGTATCTACAAATGCAGGATGAATTGTATTAGAACGAATATTATATCCTTTTTTTGCACAGTATAGTGCAACAGATTTACTGAGGTGTCTCACGCCTGCTTTAGAAGAATTATAAGCAGCGGTATTCCATCCTGCTACAATTCCAGAAATTGAAGAAATACTGATAATAGAACCTGCTCCATGTTCAGCCATCATTGGAATTGCTAATTTACATCCTAAAAAGATACTGTCCAAATTGACATCATGGACTTTCTTCCAAACATCTAGACCAGTTGATACAACATCGCCACCAAGAGCAATACCTGCACTATTCAATAGTATATTCAATTGTCCAAACTTTGCTTTAACGCTGTCTATAACTTCAACCCAAGACTCCTCAGAGGATACATCATGACGACCGAAAGCATAATTTTCGTTTTCGTATTTATCTAAAATCGGATTTAGATTATCTAAGCCTTTTTCATTAATATCTGAAAAAAAAACTTTAGCTCCTTCATCAAGTAATTTTATAGCTGAAGCAAGGCCAAGTCCTGAAGCTGCTCCTGTAACTAAAGCAACCTTTCCCTCAACTCTTTTA
>Ga0181552_10001838_pt1 | contig 15996 bp, 12 predicted proteins | sample 011ome_18_FD_130583 | JGI IMG/M metagenome (GOLD analysis project Ga0181552, IMG submission 130583) | Coastal salt marsh microbial communities from the Groves Creek Marsh, Skidaway Island, Georgia - 011501BT metaG (megahit assembly) | ecosystem: Environmental > Aquatic > Marine > Intertidal...
CATTTCTTCTCGACTTAATAATGTCTCAAATAATTTTTCACCATGACGAGTTCCAATAATTTTTGTAAGATGTTTAGGAATATTTAATAATTTTTTTAAAGCGTTAACTAGAGTTTGAATGTCAGTTGCAGGAGATTTTTGCACAAAAATTTCTCCATTTTTGCCATATTTAAATGCATATAAAACTAAATCTACAGCATCTTCTAAAGACATCATAAATCTTGTCATATTAGGATCTGTAATTGTAATAGGCTTGTTGTCTAATATTTGTTTAATAAATAAAGGGATTACTGAGCCACGTGAACCCATTACATTTCCATAACGTGTGATGTTAATAGTGGTTTTGTGGCTAATTCGTGATTTTTGAATGGCAAGTTTTTCCATCATCGCTTTACTAATACCCATAGCATTTATAGGATATACAGCCTTATCTGTACTTAGAACAATAACTCGTTTTACTTCTGAATTTATAGCTGCATCTAATACATTTTCTGTTCCTATAATATTAGTTTTTACAGCCTCCATAGGATAAAATTCACAAGAGGGAACCTGTTTTAGTGCAGCAGCATGAAACAAAAAATCACTACCCTGCACGCAATTTAAAACAGATTGATAATCTCGAACATCGCCAATATAAAATTTTAATTTTTTATTATTGTATTTTTTTCGAAGATCGTCTTGCTTTTTTTCATCTCTGCTAAAAATCCGTATTTCTGCAACACCACTTTCTAAAAATTTTTTTAAAATAGCATTACCAAAAGAACCCGTCCCACCTGTAATTAATATTTTTTTATTTTTTAACATTTATCAATATCCAAAATCTATACATTATTTTTATTATTCAAAACAGATATAAAAAGTTCTTTATTTTTTTTTAAGGATTTATTGCTAATTTTATAATTTAAAATATATTTAAAAGCTTCGTCACGTTTTTTAGTGAGCATATTATCATTAAATTTTGACCATTTTTTAATCACGTTAACCCATTTATCTTCATCTAAAGGCAATGTTTGTAAACCACTTTTGTAATTAGACTTCCATGGAGTTTGGTCACTTACTAAAACAGGAGTGGATGCTTCTAATGACTCAAAAATCACATGCCCAAAATTTTCTCCAAGTGTTGGAAATACAAACAGGTCATGTTTTTTAAAAACATTATAAATTTGTTCATTTGAAACCTCTTTTTTAATTTTTATATTAATATTTGAGGGCAATTTATCTATTACATTAAGACATTGATCCCAATAAGCAGAGTCTTCTTTGGGGCCATAAATTGTGAATTTTATTTTTGCATCAATCTTTAAAAGTACTTTTAGAAAAAATTTTAAATTTTTCTTTGGTGATATTCTGGATAGAAAAATTAATCTTAATGGACCTGGTTTTCTTAATTTAATTTTTTTTTTATTATCAGAAATTTTGGTTTTTACTATATTGGGTGCAATATAAATATACTTAGCAATTCTACCCATTACATTAATAATATCATTTTTTTCATGACTGCTAGAAGCTTGCCAATTCAAGTTTTGATAAAGACCTATGATTTTTACTAAGCAAAGGTAATATTTTTTTTTTAAATAATTAATTTTCATTGCCCCAGGTGAAAACTCACCCCTTGGGGCTATTACACAAGGTTTTTTTTGTCTAATTTTGAGCCAAATTACAAGTAGCGGTAAAATTGAAAAATTGTAATTAAAAAAAGAATTAAGATAAAGAATATCGTATTTTGTTTCGTTTAATAATTTTGTGATTCCTCTAAAATTAATAGTTTTTTTAGATGCATAGTATACTTTGGCTTTACCAATATTTTGCCAACCATCTTCTATTATATTTTGATATAATTTTGTCTCTCCAGCATCATGGTTTGAACAAACAATCATAAATTCAAACTCATCTCCTAATTGATCAACAATATTCGAAATTGTACGGACAGGCCCCCCTGATCTAAAACCTGGTAAATAGTAATTTACAAAACAAAGAATTTTTTTTTTAATAATTTTTTTTTTTAATTTATTTTTCATCAATTAATTTTTCCAAGGAGGATTAATTAAACTTTTAGATCTATTGCTAAGTATTTTGTCAAGATATTTTGCACCCGAGTTGGCATTTAGACATTCTGCCCATCTAGAAATTTTTTGTCTTTCTTTAAAAAGTATTTTTTTTGATTTATATTGCTTATATAAAATTTTAGTTAAAGATTGTTTATTGTTGGATAAAAAAACTCCACCAACACCACTGGATTTTACAGCAACAGCAGATCCGCATTCATTACTGCATATTACTGGAGTTCCAACCATCAAAGCTTCAGAGGTAACTGCACCCCAGCCATCGTGACGACTAGGTAGTACTAAACAATCAGTTTTCTGAATTATTTCAGGAATTTTAGACATTAGTAATGATCCTACCCAATTTACTTGTCTTGGTAGTAATAAATTTGCCAAGGAATATAAATTTTCTTTCTCAGGCCCACTCCCAACTATCCAAAGTTCAATATCTGCTAATTTCAAAGCAGCCATGGCTTTAATTAGTAAGTCAACTTTTTTTCGCTCAATTAATTGACCAACAAATAAAAATCGATAAGGCCTTATATTAGTTTTGACTCTTAAGTTATTTTTTTTTTTATCAATTTTTGGTTTATTTAAAAAATATGCAAAAGAATAGACTTTTTTTTTCTTTATTCCACACTTTATAATCCAATCTTTTGTACCATGTCCAATTGCAAGCACACCTTCCAAACCTTTGCGCCAATATAAAAAAAGTATTCGATAAAATAATCTTTTAAATTTACCTTTTACCCCATGTTCATCGATTTTTTCCATAATTATCCAATGTCTCAAACCACGATCTCTTAAAATTTTTTGCGCATAATTTACTAAACCATTGTTGTGGATACCTTGACAAAGATGTATTGAATTTTCAGGAGCATTTTTAGCAAGATAAATTACTGCCTTTTTATTCGCCGCTATTTTAAATCTTGTTTTACCAAGTTTAGCTTTTTCCCACCCTTGCTGTATACGTTCTTTTGTTAATACATTATTGGAAACAAAATTAACACTATAACCCTGATCTGCTAATGATGCTGCCAAAGCTCCCATATGTGGAGTTTGTGATCTTTGCCAAAACCATATTGGGTTATTTAATTTTGACATTAATCTTTTAAGTGTTTTGTGGTAGATGAATATATTTCCATTTGAGGTCTAGTTACAATTGAGGCCAACAATACAAGAGTTATTAGTCCTTGGCCACCTGGGGAAAATAATACTGCCTCTCCCATATTAAATGATAATATGGCTAATAAAAGAGTCAAGCTTTCAATACCATTAATTACTGCTCTATAAAATAAAATTAAAATCCATATTAAAAATAAAATAAAACCAAAAATCCCAGTCTCTTCTAAAATCATTAATGGTACCACTCCTTTTTCAACAGACGCGCTAATTGGTAAGTTAAATATTGGATCATAATATACTCGCATAGATGATAGATCTGAGGCTATACCAAATCCAATGCCTGTTATTAAATTTTCTTTAATATTATCTAACATTTGAAAAATAAATTCCCCTCTAGACAAAAGATAAGCGTCAAATAAACCATCAACTTCAATTGCGCCACTCTTAGAAAGAAAAAAAGAAATTAAGTTTACAAAGTATGAATTAAATATTAGTGGTATCAATATTAAAAAAACTAAATAAAGATATAAACGTTTATTTATTACTACAGTTTTTGTTTTAAATATATTTAAAATAAAAAAGAAAATTAATGAAATCATTAATGATATTGCTAAACCTATTCCTGCAATTCTTGTTTCTGAAATAAAAATTAACAAAAACAAAGATATGATAATTATCATTAAAGATAAAGGAGGTTTGTTGTGATTAAATAGTTTTCCCAAAAGTATAGCTGTAACAAGTGCAATTGTTGTTCCATAAACCTGAGGATGGTTTAAAGCTCCTTGAAAACCATCAGAATTTCTAGCATAGCCAATTTCTGGTATAAACAAATAAGGCAGACTTAATAATGTGATAAGTAGAATAAAATTTAAAATCCAACTTTTAATTCTCTCATATTCTAATAGATTTAATCCTGACCAAGCTTTAAACAATGTAATGATAACAACCGTCCAACTAGATATTTTAAGAAATGAGACAGCTTGGATTGGACTAAGAGCAATAGAATGAATGGCAATGAAAATCCCTAGTCCTAGTGTAAATAAAGTTAATCTATCAAATTTAAAAAAACTAGTCCTAAAAAAAATTGAAAAAAAAGAACAAGCAATGACAAGATATCTTAGCAAAGTTATCAATTCTACTCTAGGGGCAATTGTCAAATTAATCATTGTAAAAAACCAACTTAGAACAAGTGCCTGAATGGCTTGTTGTTTTCCAAACAAAGCATATCCTGCAATAATATAATAACTTAATGCTGCTATATCTGGTGTTAATCGAATAACTGTAGCAATTAAAGGAAGTAAAATTGGACTATAAGAAGAAATTATAAAAAAACGCTTAGGTACGGTTAACATAACTTGCTTTTAATCTATAAATTAAATTTCTTAAACCTCCACGTTTTATATACCAATATGTGCGTCGAATCCGAAAGTAAAATCTTTTAATCATACCAATGTATTTATACTTATCTTTATAATTATATTTTTGAGCAATTAATTTATGTTCTTTAATAACATTTGAACCCATTCCTACTGTTTTTTGCCCCTCATACCTTCTAAATCCTCCTAGAGGATAAGGAATTCGCAAGAAAGATTTTTGATTCTCATTAATTCCAAATTCAAGGATCATCTGGTAATCCATGGTGTTATAAAGATTAATATCAAATCCTGAAAAATGCTTATGAACACTTCTGTGCCAAAACATGGATTGAGCATTAATATGAAATCCTTCATATTTAAAATGATTAAGATTAAAATCAAATGCATGATTAAAATCTAAAACCTGATCGTATTTATCTATTGAAAGCCAATCTCCAAATACAATTTTTTTATTTAAATTCTTTTTAAAAGCTAACACAACATTACTGAATGCATTTGGCAAATATATATCATCAGAATTCAACCAGCCAAAAATTTCACCTGTGCAATTCTTGAATCCTTTATTTAAAGCATCACTTTGTCCTTTATCCTTTTCAGAGATAAATAAGGAAATGTATTCTTGATATTTTTTAATAATATTAAGTGTGCCATCATTTGAACCTCCGTCAATAATTATCAATTCAATATTTTTATAATCTTGGTTAAGAATTGATAAAATACTTCTCTCAATAAAATCAACCTTATTATAACTTGGCATAACAATAGATAATTTTGGTTTACTTAGATTTTTATTTTGATGATGGGATATTTCTAGGTTTTTAAGAAAACTTTTTGAATTAAAATAAATCTTCATTGTTATAAATAATTTAGTTTAGGTAATTTTTTTGTTTAAATATAGTGTTTTTAATTTAAATTAAAATTAATAGTTAAAATAATAAATTCAAATTAAATCAAGCTAATTTATTAAATTAATTATATCTTTTGCTATTAATCTAGCACCATTTACAGAGATATGATCGCTATCAGCATATAGTGCCATACCTTCTCTAATTATATAACATTTAGCATCATCACAAAATTTATTTGCAGGATCATAAATTTTTATATTCTTTTGAAGTTTAGGAGCTAATTTTTTTTTATAATTATAAGTCTTCTGCCAATTCTTAAGTTGAAAATAACTAATATTAGAATTAGGCAAAAAAACATATTTTCTAATATAATCATTTATAAGTAATTTTTTACCAGCATGATCTTTTTGTTTTATATATGGGGCTTGAAGAACTAGGATGACATTTTTTTTGAATTTACCAAGATCGTTAAGCATTTGGGCTAAGGCAGAAGAATATAAATCTTGATTAATGTGCCACTCATTCCTATAGGAAACTATGACTGTATCTAAATCTGTATTGCTTAAGATTGAATTCATTACAGAGTCGTGCCAATCAGCACAAATTAAAGCTTTTTCTATTCTGACTAATTTTTTAGGGTGATCATTATAAATTTCAGGAATTTTTTTTCTTAACCCATAGTTATGAGCACACCCACTTATTGTATGATGAATAATTCCAATATCTGAATTTCTTAATTCCTCAGCTAAAGCATAAGCTAATTCAACACCATGACTATTTCCAAATACGGCGACTTTTACTTTTTTACCAAAATAATTACAAGCCTCTTTACCAATAGATTCAATATTTTTGCTAAAGTGACATTTTTTTCTCATTGGACTGTAAATAGCTGAATCTGAAACAATTTGTTTTGGGGTAGAGGGAATTATTTTTAAATTAGTTTTATAAATAAATAAAGATAATAAAAAAATTATAATCATAAAAAAACAAAGAATAAATGTTTTTATTTTTGTATTTTTATTATTTCGTACATTCTTTTCAATTAAGACATATGTAAGCCATGATAAAATTATAGAGATAATTAAACATAAAATTTTTAATTTAATATTTAAAGTTTCACCTAAAGCAATATAAGTAAGAGAAAGAATTGGCCAGTGCCACAAATATAATGGATAACTAATTAATCCAAACCAAACTGAAATTTTATTCATTAATATTATTCTATTAATTAATGATTTTTGACCTGAAAGAATTATTAAAGAAGTTCCTAAAACTGGAAAAAATGCCCAATAAGATGGGAATGATAAATTCTCATTTATCTTAATAACTCCATATATTAATAGTGAGATACCAATTAATGATAACAAGTTAGATATAAAAAAAACTATATTAAAGTTATCTTTTATATTGATTAGATTTATAAAAAAATTATTAATAAATTTTGCTAACTTTAAAAGTTGATCTTTTTTATAAATAAACAGATAAGCTAAAATACTGCCACTTAATATTTCCCAGAATCTACTAATAGTCAAAAAAAAATTTTTTGATGAATTAATCTCATAGTATTTAAAATTATAATAAAATGAAATAGACATTAATATTAAAGTGATTGTAAGAAGACTTAAATTTCTCTTCCAAGCAAACCAGATTACAAATGGCCAAATAATATAAAACTGCTCTTCTACTGCTAAGCTCCAAAGATGAAGCATTGGTTTTCTTTCTGAGTCAATATCAAAGTAACCACCTTCATTATTAAGAATAAAATTGATAATAAAACCACTTCCGCTTGCTACATGCTTGTTGAGATAAATAAATTCTTGATTAAATAAAATAAAGAAACCAAATAATAAAGAGCATATCAATATCAATAATAGAGCTGGAAATATTCTTCTCACTCTTCTTCCAAAGAAATCATAAAAATCGAAATTATTATCGTTTAAGTTGTGGACAATATTTTTGGTAATCAAAAAACCACTAATTACAAAAAAAATATCTACACCAATGAACCCACCTTTAAGAATATCTGGAAACAAATGATAAATGACTACAGAAAGTACTGCAAATCCACGCAATCCATCAACATAAGAATAATATTTTTTTATCAAAGTTAATTTATAATTATGAATTTTTTTTAATCCACTTGTAATTTATTTTTGATGGCTGTGCAAAAAAGATATTATTAAAAATTTTAGTTGCTTGATCTTTCGTAAATATTCCATTGGCAACATTAGGCCAGTATTGAATCTCATCTAATCTTATAATTTTATTAACTACGACTGGTATTTTTTTAATACCTAATGCTACCGCAACTGCAGCACGATGGTTCCCTTCTCCTCCAATTTTCCATCGAAATTCATTATTCAAAATAAATAGTTCTGCCAAAACATAACCAAAATCATTTCCATATTTAAAACCTTTCTCTTTAATCTCTTCAGTTAATTTTGCATATTGTTTTGCATGAGATTTTAATGATCTTTGTTCATTTTCTTCCATAATTTCATAAGGATCATTAGATAAAATTTTCATTCCATTTTTTAACCTGTCTTTTTTGACCTCAATTGGATGAAATTTTAACATATAATCAAATGTTCGATTATCCCATGGATTAACTGCTGCCCACCAAGGGTATGAATTTAAAATATTATTTTCAGTTGGTTCAATATCTAGGAAATCTTGAGCATTATTTATACCAATTAAACTTTTATATTCTTTTAAAGTTAGATAAATATCATCCAAAAGCACTTTTCCTTTAAGATTTTTCTTTATAGCTTTCATGGTCGCAAAAATTCCAGGATCTAAACTATTTTCAAACATATCAAACCACCTATTCGTTCGACATTCTGCAAACTTCATTTCTACTATTACTTGATTCAAACCAAATAAATATTGTGCAGTGATGGGATCTATATTTTTACTTATAAGATCTAATGGGCCAATTGAATTTAAATTTACAATTTTTAAACCTAGATTTGATAGAAGGTTATTTATTGTTCTGCTCAGTTTTTTTTTAAACATTTACCACTTTTTTTTATTTATTTAAATTTAAAATGTTTAAGTAGATCTATTTGAATATCTATGAATATTTTTTTTATACCATTCAATAATATTTTCAATTTCACTTTCTACTTTTATTTTTGGTTTCCAACCTAATTTTTTAATCTTATTAATATTTATACTGTATCTATAATCATTAAACGGTCTATCTGACTTAAAAAAAATATTACCTCTAAAATTTAATCTCATTTTTTTAATTATCAATTTTACAATTTCAATATTTTTATATTCAAAATTTGTACCTACATTGTAAATTTCATTTCTTTTATCTTTTTCAATAATATTGATTAATGCCTTACAAAAATCATCTACAAATAAAAAAGTTCTCTTTTGCTGACCATTACCGTGAAGAAAAAATTTTTTTTTTTTAATCAAACTCCAGCAGCAACCTGCAATTAATTTTTCTGGATGCTGACGTATTCCAAATATATTGTTCGCTCTTACAATTATTGCTGGAAGCTTATAAGAATGTTTATAGCTATTTACTATCATTTCAGCAGCTGCTTTTGATGCGGAGTATGGATTTGAAGGATTAAAGTTTGAATTTTCCTTAAAAGATGATTTGAAAATTTCACCATAAACTTCATCTGTACTAATATGAATAATTTTTTTGATTTTGAATTTTTTACAACAATCCAAAACACGTTTTGTGCCCAAAACATTAGTTAGAATAAAATTATCATTTAGATTAAAAGAGTTATCAACATGACTTTCAGCTGCAGCATTTATTACTAGATCAGAATTTTTAATATTTTTCTCCATATTTTTATGATCTGTAATATCTTTTTTAATTATTTTAATTCTTTTACTTTTAATTACATTTTTTAAATTTCTTATATCCCCAGCATAAGTAATTTTATCATACACAACTATTTTTGCTTTAGGGTATTGGTCAAACAAACTCTCCACTATATGTGATCCTATAAAACCACACCCTCCGGTAACAAAAATTTTACGCATTTTTTTTTAATTCCTTTCCTAATAAATAACCATATTCTAAAATTTCTTTTTTTGACAGAGATAAACGAGTATTTTTTTTTAATTTAGAGTTATTTAGTACGAACGAATCTGTATAAAGTTTTGATAAATAAATGATTTTTCCTTTTCCAAAACCTTTGATTATTGACTTACATAATTCATAAACATTTATCTTAATACCTGAGGAAAGATTATATTCGCCAGTTGCATTCTTTAATATCAAAGCATCCAAACATTTTGAAAAATAATATATAGTTATAAAATCTTTATAAACTTTTTTATTTAAATCTAGTTTTATAATATTAAGTTTTTTAAGAGAATTTAATAATTTTGATATAAATAAATTTGAACCCTTAAGATAAAATCCAAGTACATTTGAAATTCTTAAAATTAAGTATTTTTTATTTCTAGAAATTTTGATTTTATTTTCTATGATTTTTTTATTTTTTCCATAAAACTTTCTTTCTTTATTTATTTTAAATACAGCTCTACTTGAAGGATAAATATAAATTAGCTTTTTATTATTTATTAAATTACAAATTTTTTCATCAATCAAATTTGTTTCATTATAATTTTGATATTTAATTCTTTTATCATAACTAAAATTTATTAAGTGACTATATTTTTTGTAATCAATCTCATTAATTTCAGTATTTCTTATTAATGTAATTTTTTTCTTTAAAACACTGTATTTATAGTAATTTTTAGCTAAAAAACTATTTTTACCAATAATTAAAATTTTAATATTTTTTTTTTTTGAAAAATTCAATTTTATTATTTTGTTTTATCTTTTAATACTTGATTATAAATATTCATATAAGCTTTAGATATGATTTTCTCAGAAAATATTGTCATTGCTTTTTTACGAGCATTTTTTCCTAAATTTAATGATAAATTATTTTCTAATACCCAATTTATACCTCTAGCAAAATCTTCAATAATAAATGGTTTTGCTAAATAGCCAGTATTTTTATGTTCAATTATATCTGATAATCCCCCAACATTATATGCAACAATGGGTATTGCACATGCATGTGCTTCCAAACCAACATTGGGTAGATTGTCTTGCTTAGATGGAATTAAAACTAAATCTGAACTACAGTAAAGTAATCGTAAATATTCATCATCATCAATATGACCCATATAATGAGATGAAAAACTAAATTTTGAATCTAATTTTTTTCTAGATTTTCCAAAAACAACTAGCTCTATATCAGAATTTGATAAATTATTTTTAAGATATTCAAGAGATTTTTTTAATAAATCAAAACCTTTACGTGGATCTTTTTCTCCTTCTATTGCTCCAAATAATATTATTTTTTTATCAATAGGTAAATTTAATTTTTGCCTGGCAGTTTTTTTATCAATTGGAATCCAAAAATCTGTATTAATGGTGTTTGGTATTATTGAAGTTGGCCATCTGGACAACAATTTACTGTTTGTTATACATTCTGCAAGCCACCTACTTGGAGCAACAATTTGTATTGGTTGCTTCCAGTGTTTTTTTTTTCTTTTCCATGTCCAACGATTTAAATCAAAACCAGACTCATGTGATGGACGATTATTATCTAAATAACCCTCACGCCAACGATAATCTTCTGTGTAATGCTCAGCACCACAAAAAATCCACATATCTTGAACAGTCCAAACAATTGGCTTTTTTATTTTAGCAATATCTGCAATTGAAATCAGTTCTCCTTGTACCCAATGTAAATGTACAATATCATTGTCGCTATTATTAATATAATTTATCCAACTAGAAGGCAAAAAAGATGGTGAATGAATTATTGGGTTTCCAGTTTTTAGATATTTAACTAATAGATATTTTGTAATCCTTGGACGTAACTCTGTAAAAATTTTTTCTATTTTATTAGATGGTCTTAAAATGTTGCTATCATTTAATTTAGATTTATTAACTAACATTTTGGAATCAATATTTTGATTACGTAAAGCACAGTGAATACGATAAGTTGCTCGAGCTGCGCCACCTCGGATATCAGAATAACTTAAATGAATTATTTTCATAAGTGATTATTTTTTGAAATTAGTCAATAGATTATATAACACCGTTAACTAATTAAATAAAATTTTAAGTATTCTTAATAAATACCTTAAAATTCTTTTTGGAAAAATAATCCAACTATAAGGAAAGCGTAAATATTTACCTTGATAATGATTATCAAATGTTAAATTATCTGCTTCTACGTTTATCTTTATAATATTTGGATGTTTTATATTATGTAGGTTATTGACTGCCATATTGGAAAATTTACTTTTTTTATTTTTAGTGTGTGTTGAGTCTTCACCAAATCCTATATTGCTTACTAAATTTACATTAGGTGTCACAGTCAAACCTCCACTAAACCAAACACTTGCAGTCCAGGGATAAGCCCATGAATCAATTTGATCATAATAAACACGATCAAAAATATTTTCCCAATATTTTTTTTCTTTTTTGTTGTTAAATTGATTTACCCAATATTTATTTTTTTTCCAATCCATCCAAAATGGTATAGAGCCTTGATAATTTTTCCAAGCACGTCGCCAAGTCGCCCATCCCCAACAATGGCAATATTTAGAAAAATAATATGACGCATCACCACGCCATTTACCATTTTGAAAATTATTTCCTGTTATTACAGAAATAGAATTATTTTTGGAATAATAATCTAATAGAAGATCACAAAATTTAAAAAAGTCTGGATGCGCAACACAATCATCTTCCAGAATAATAGCTTTTTCTACTTGGTCGAAAACCCAATCTAGTCCACTACTTACACGATTTTTTAATCCTAAATTTTTATTTGAGTAACTTCTATGAACTTCACAATTCCAATCTATTTTCTCCGTAATAGCTCTTACTTTCAAACAAAGTTCATTGTCATTTTTATGGTCTTGTCTCGGACCGTCAGCAATTATATAAAGTTTAGATGGTTTTTGCTCCCTTATTACTTGAAAAGACTTTTCAGTTAAAGACGGTCGATTAAATACAATATAAGCAATAGGTGTTTTAATCATTTTTCTTTTTCACCAAATAAAGCCTTTTTCCATAACTCAGGCATCAATAAAGCCCAAATTTTTTGTCCATCACTCCAATTTGGATTTGTTTTATTTTGAAAGTGCCTCCAAGCCTCTTTTATTTTTTTTTGAAGCCCTTGTTTATATATAAATGTCTCCATTTCATTTTTAAGTGGTCCTTGAAGCCATTCATGAAGTGGAGCATTCCAGCCAATTTTGTCACGTCGAGTTCTAATTGACTCTGGTAAAATTCCTCTAAGTGCATCGCGCATTATTCGTTTTGTATAAGTTCCACCAACCTTACTGGTCCATGGAAGTGAGAATGTATAAGTAACTAGACGATGATCCATAAACGGCATTCGAATTTCCACTCCACTAGACATTGAATAGCGATCATAATTTCGAAGCAATGTAGGTAATTCCTTTATATGAAAAATCTCATAAAGATTTTGTGATAACGGATCAAGCTTCTTAAACTGAGGATGGGATTGATCTTTATACTGTAACTTATATCTCACAAATTCCCACTCAGCTTTTCCTAGAATAGCCTTTAAATAATCTCTTGGTTTTCTTAAATGTGTCTTTAAAGTTTCAATAAATTTTTTTTTAAAAAAATTTAAATATAAATTTCCACTTTCTACTGAATATTTCCCACTTTTAAGACTATTTATTATCGAGACTAGCTCTGTTGTTTCTTTTGGGTTTGATGATTTAAATGCAGATATTAAATGACCATAACCAGAAAATAATTCATCAGCACCATGTCCATCTAGCGTTACTTTAATACCTGAATTTGAAATCGCACGATAAGTTGCAAGCATAGGTAAAGGCAATGTAAGATATGGGTCTTCAACTTGATAAAAAGCATCGTTGATTGACCAGTCACAGTTTAATGGATCAATATTTACTTCATTAAGAGGAATATTTATTGAATCTGTTACAACGCGAGCCCATTTACTTTCATCTAAAGAGCTTCCAGAATAATGAGCACAAAAACCATTTCGCCAATCCTTAGCTTCTTTATTATGATTAGCATTCTGATTTGATAGATAATTCATAGTAGAAAAGATTGCACTAGAGTCCAAACCACCACTCAATGCTGTGCCAATACGTACATCAGAACGCATTCTAATTTTAACAGCATCTAAGAAAATTTCACGCCATCTTTCAACTTGATCTTCATACTTATAAGTAACTTTTTCAAGATGATCTAATGTATTCCACCAACGTATTGACTCAAATTTTCCATTTTTATATATTGCATAATGGCCTGGTTGTAGTCGTTTAATTCCAGCAATTACACATTCTTCTGAGCTTTCGTAGTCAAAAAGTTTCTGAAGATAAATATTGATTTTTTCATTTGGCTGTATTGTATTTAGAAAAGGATATATTCCCTTCATTTCTGATGCAAAAACTAATTTATCATTACCAACCAAAGAATAAAAAAGAGGCTTTTTACCAAATCGGTCACGTCCAAATAAAGCTTTTTTTTCTTTTCTATCCCAAAGACAAAAAGACCACATTCCATTGCAGCGTAATTGGAACGAGGGACCTTCTAATATTAGACCTCTCAAAAAAACCTCTGTATCAGTTTTTGTATGAAAGACTTGTCCTAAGGCCTCAAGTTCAGAACGGAGCTCAATAAAATTATATATCTCGCCATTATAAACAAATACATAACGATTGTTATCTGTTATCATTGGTTGACTTCCTGAATCTGTGAGATCTAGAATAGCTAACCTTGTGTGCCCTAGCACTACTGGAAACTCATTATTCAAAGAATTCCATATATCCTTGGAGTCTGGGCCGCGATGGATGATAGCATTTAGATTCATTTTAGAATTATCTTTGAATCCTATTGTACCAATCAATCCACACATTATTTTTAATTTTTTTAAACGTTCATTATTAAATGGCTCAATTTAATAGCAAATTTATTTCATCCTAAGTTAAATTATTTTTTTGTTATTATTATTATATTTTTAATTAAGTTTTTTAAAACTAATTTAAAATCATTAATTTAGATTATTAATATACTTAAAATCTTTCAACTTAAATACCTTCTTAATCTATCAGAAGTTAATTTTGAAAAATTTTGATTAATTTGATCACCGAAGTAAATTTTTCTTGCATATTTTGTTTGATTTATAATCTTTGAAGAAGATAAAATATCATCAATTTTTTTGGGGAAATCTTTATTACAATCACTTTCATTGATTGAGGGTAAATAATTACGAATCTCCAATGAAGTAGAATTGCGTATATTTACATCATAAATACCATTTTTATGGTTCAATAGTAAAATTTTTTTATAGCAATAAAGCGCACTAAATATACTTCCTCCATAATCACAAAAAACATAGTCTGAAATTAAATATAACTCTTCCATATTTTGTGAAGGATTTGTATTTAAAATAAATTTTTTAGAATTAACAATGTCAAAAACTTTCTTATTAAATCGTCTTTGGATAGGATTAATTTCAATAGGATGTGGCCTTAAAATAATATTATAATCATCGTTTAACATTTCAATATATTTTGCGTAAGTTACAATTGTTGAAAATAATTCACTTATTGTGCAAATCCATAGAATGGTAGGTTTTTGGGAAGAACATAAATATTTTTTTAATAAATCTTTTTTAGCTTTTTTGTTGTCTATATTATGAAGATAATTATCATATCTTGGATAACCCATAATAAATGTTTTAGCATTAAAATTTTTTTTATAAAATTCAGAGTCTTTTGGCCCATGGCAAAAAAATTCATCAAATACATTATCATAATGTAAATACTTAAAATTAATACTCATACCATACATAAATTTAATATTGTAAATAGCAATTTTTTTTGGAAAAAATTGCTGTCTCATTGACTTAAAGAAAGTAACTCCAACTTTATTAAATAATTTAATGAGAGACAATTTAAATTTAGTTAGTAAAGTTTCAGGCTTAATAGTATTGCCTCCAAGGTTCACGTGAGTTAATAATATTTTGTATTTTTTAAAATATAAAACATCATCTAAAAAAGCTATATTATAATCAAATAATTTAAGCTTATTTAAAAATTTTTTATATCTACTATGCTTAAATTTGTTTGCTAAGATAAGTACAAAATTATCAATCTCAAGTTTATTGATTATATTTTCGTAATGTGAAAGCATGTATTCTTCATTTATAAAAAAAGCTATCTTATTGATAATTTTAGGTTTGTTACAAAAGTAAATAATTAACTTTTTTAAAAAATTCATAATTGATTTAATTTTTTTTAAATCATTTAATTGAAAGATAAGTTTTAGCTAAAACTAAAAAATCAATAAAACAAATCACCATTTCTTAATATCTTTTTCTGCAAACTTGTAGTCTGAATTAGTATCAATTTCGTACCAATAATCATCATATTCCTTTATTTTAAGAGAAATTATTTTGTTACTAATACATAAATTCAGAAATGATGTCATATCAATCTTGTTATTTTTTAATTTTTTAAAAAATCTATAACATTTTAAAAAAGTATTTTTTCTTAATTTAAGAATACCCATGAATTGATACTTCGGTA
>Ga0181552_10001849_pt1 | contig 15933 bp, 14 predicted proteins | sample 011ome_18_FD_130583 | JGI IMG/M metagenome (GOLD analysis project Ga0181552, IMG submission 130583) | Coastal salt marsh microbial communities from the Groves Creek Marsh, Skidaway Island, Georgia - 011501BT metaG (megahit assembly) | ecosystem: Environmental > Aquatic > Marine > Intertidal...
ACGTTCTAATTGGTAACTCTGCTGGTCACAACATATCAACTGGAGATGGAAACATATGTATTGGGTATCAGACGGGGTACGGCTCGGACGATACCGACGATAATAACCTTTTATTTATAGATACTTTGGGTGATTATAAAAGTGTAGATTCACTTATTTATGGTGATCAGGGTGGGGATACAAATTTTTTAAGTTTTAATGCGGAAGTTACAATCAGTGAGACACTCGAAGTTCAAGGGGGGGAGATAATATTAAGAAATACCAACGATAATTATATTGGTATTAAAGCACCCACAACATTAAACAATTATACTTTAACATTACCAAATTCTTCTGGTAGTGAGGGTAATGTATTAACTACAGATGGTAATGGAAATACGAGTTGGGTGGGTGCTGGTTCTAATGATGCGGGTGACTTAACCGAAGGAACACTTAATCTAGACCGTTTACCGGATAATATTTATAAAACAAATCTGAAAATAGGGAGTTCAAATGAATTATTAATTGATTTTTCAATTGATAATAATAATAATCATAAAATTACTTTTAGAGCGAATAATAGTGATTGTTTCTCTATTATACCACCTTCTACTGCCCAGCGAAACGAGGACTATGAAAATGCTGATATTAGATTTAGTCCTCTTGTAGACGGTGTTGCTGATTTAGGAAGGAGAGATTTAACCTACAGGGGATTACAATTATCAGATACAGGGTTTATTAGATTTAGAAATTCTAGCTCACGCACAGACGATAATCAACTTCTATTAAAACATTCGGAGTCTGACACACTTACTTTTTCATTGACTGGAACCACTAATATTCCAACTTTTAAATGTATTGGATACTTAGAGACTACAAAATCATTAAAATTATGGAATCAGAGCGATAAATATGTTGAGATTAAAGCACCCACAACATTAACCAATTATACTTTAACATTGCCAACGGACGTTGCCGTATCCACTGGCTATGTTCTTACCACTGCAAATGGATCAGGTGGAACACAATGGAATTCATTTGCACAAGTTTGTTTCTTACCAGGAACAAAGATAACACTATCAAATAATATAAAGATTAATATTGAAAAACTCAAAAAGGGAGATACATTATTATCATATAAATTACATGATATGAACCCATACACTAAATCTGTAGATGTGTTATCATGGTTTTCAGAAGATGATACAGGAGAATTTACTGAATCAATAGTCACGAATATATGGTCAGATAAATCTCCAGGATATATAATATTAAATGATAACTTACATGTTACACATGAACATCTTATATTCACTAAAATGGATAATGAATTTACATGGTTAAGTGCGAAAGAAATAAGAATTGGAGATATAGTATTTAATGATAAAGGCGAATACAAAGAAATTACTAAAATAGAAAAGATAAAAGAAGAGGTTACTGTCTATAATCTAAGAGTTACGAGTTCTGCTATGAATTATTTTGCGGATAGTTATTTAGTCCATAATGCTTCATTATGTGATGAATGTGCTGCTAAAAACAATAAATTATAATATAACTTAAAAATATAAACTATCTATATTATAAATGGGTGTTTTAGAAAATAGTCATATTACTTTAGAAAATGGTGATAAAATTAATATTGAGGATCTCAAAGTAAATGATAAAGTATTATCATGTATTATTGATGGATTAAATAATAAAACAATTAATAAAGAAGCTATAATATGGTCCGAAGTAAATCCTAAAATAGAAAAAGCAGATAGCAAAGTAACGAATAAATGGAAAGAAAGCGTCGATAGATTTATGATAATAAATAATAAATTAAAAATAACATTAGATAATCTTATACTTTTAAAAAATTTTGAAGGAGAAACAACATGGGGATATTCTAAAAGTTTAAGAAAAGGATACTTCTTATTCAATGATAAATTTGAATATGAAGAAATAAAAACTATTAAAAGAGTAAAAGAAAATGTAAGTTCTATATGTTTATCAGTTTCAATGTGTTCATATTATTTTGTAAATGGTTATTTAGTTCACAATACATCATTATGTGATGCATGTGATACATGTCATTACTGGCCGGCCATACTTCAACATTATGGACCACATGATTATCAATCTCAAGCAGATCCAGTATCAACAACATACGGTCATGGAAACAATCAGAATCAAATGTATACAAAAATAAAAAAATTAAATTCTTATTATTCAACAGATGGAGGATCATCTTGGAATTTAGGTTCTGCGAGTGGTAATCATACGGTTCCATGGAATTATTTTCCAAGATTTATATCATTATATAACCCATACACACAAAGTAATAGACCAGATGAAGCTATTTATTATTATGTATTTAAATGGTGGGATAAAACTAAAGATGTCCCCACATCTACTAATGGGAACTTAGAACCTGGATGGAGGTCATATGTTGGAACAGATAGTACAGCAGGTAGTAAGGTAAGGAGTATTATGAACGACGACCTTTACAACTGCCCACATGATTTTTGGTACTATAGTGATTTTGTTGCGAGTAATGGTTCGGAATATAATGCATTACAATTGAATTACACTGGTACTGCTGGTGCTAAATGGTGTGGAGGTGTTAAAAGTGATTCATCAATTGACTGGTTTGAATACGATACTGTTCTTTCTAACGCGCGGCCGGGCTACCATGACACTTTAACTTTTAATGAAGATATACATGGAGGGAGAGGTAATAGTAAAATATATATTTATATAAAAATCCCAGTATCTCCTAACAATGCTCAATGGACACGATATGATTTAAGGTGGAAATTTAATAATAATGATAGTTTTATAGACCCAAACGGATGGTTTAGTTTGACGTCTTGGAGACCAGGTGAAACTATTTAAATTATAATTCTTTTACAGCATAAACGGTGCCTTCATTATTATCAAATGTAAATAAATTATTTGTAATACATTCACTCCAATTAAGTGATGATAAATATTCACTTAAACCATTTATATTTATATATTCTGTTGTATTTTCTAAAAGAGAAACTATATGAGAAAGTAATGGACTTCCATCATATGTCCGAATAATTGTTATTTCTTCTTCACCTATTAAAAGATGATATATGAAATTATCTTTTACATAACCATTAAGATCTAAATCAGTATTATAGAGTTCTTTATTTCTAGTAATTCTACAATCTATATTATAATTAAGGTATAATAACGAGAAATCATGTAGTTCTGTATCAATAAATTCTCTAATTGACAATTTATTACTCATTTTTAATATTATTTATTTTATTTTTTTATATATTAATTAGAATATAATAAACCACCCATACCTTCCATAATTCTTAAAACATTATAATTTTTAGCATAAAGATATATTTTATAACCTGTATATGATTGATCCCCTGTAAAAGATATTGAAAAATTATCTATTCTTGAGAAATTACAAGAACCACTCGGTTGATGATTTTCTGGATGCAAACAAAATGAATACATATATACATTCTTTTCTGGAATTGTATATCCATTTTCTAATGGTTGTATTGTTCTAAAATAAGAAGAATCCCTGGCCTTAAAACGATCAATACCATTAAAAGTTAATTTCATAGTTTTAAAGTGATCATATGATGTCTGACCCTTTAAGTAACACGGGTTTACAGGTTGATGTGTTTTGTAATTTAAGAAATCATTACTGTTTAACCATTGATTCGAAAATTCATTTAATAGTGGATTTCCAAATGAATTTTTAATATTATCTATTAACTTAAAATCACTCCTTTCTTTTAAAGCCACATCATTTTGTATTACCCAGTATAAACACTTTACAGGATGATTTAAATTTAAATCAATATATGGTTTGTATTCTTTTTGAACAAGTTGAACTTGTTCAATTAAATATTCATGATGTTCTTGAGCAAATCTTTTTCTTTCATCAACATCAAGATTAATGTAATTTGCCCATAAACGAATATCTGCTTTTTTAGGATTTTGTAAGTCATCCGAATTCAAACTTGTAACGCTAGTGGGATAATCATTTTCATTTGTTCTCCTTATACCATCATTTTCAGAATTAATAATATGTTTTATATCTCTAAAAGTAGCTTTCAACTTTACATTATGAAACTGTAATGCTACAAGTGGCAAAGATTGACTTAAGTCTTTACAAAACCAAAAATCAAGTGGAATAAACATTTTTATATTTGGAGGAGATTCAATCATTTCAAAACTATCAATTTCAATATGTCTATTAATCAAGAAATCTAAATCCCCATCTTTTCTTCTTAATTCATTCATTATATCATAAAATCTACCATCATGTTCATCAATTACTTTTTCACCAATACTAAAAGAAATGTTTTTTAAAAAATTATAAGCTGTTGTATTATTATAATAACAGTAATTTCCAGATGTAGTATTTATAAAATTTTGTGATGGTAAATCTATTTCAAAATGTAGCTTACTCAAAAGATCGCCTGATTTATTAATAGTATAGTTTATTGTAAACTCTTTGTTTGTTATTTCTCCCACCATAACTTGCTCTATACATTCAATTGAAAAATTTGTGTGTCTACGATAAACAGATTTAAAAAAACTTTTTTCAGGGTTTCCAGTAATATATATATCTTGACCTCCTTGGATGACTAATTGTAGTGTCCCTCCTCCCATAATATATTAATATAAACTATAATAATATATCTTTTTTATGTATTTTAGAGAAAAGAATAAAAATTATCTTATAAAATCAAAAGTTATTCTATAAATATTATCATTTGTAAATGTTTCATAGTAAATATCTCTTAGTAAAGTATTATCCTCAATTAAATCTTTATTCTTGAAAAAGTTAGGTAATTTCATATTACTTAAATAATCATGAATTGTGAATCTTTCTACTAGAACTGAAAATCCAAAACTATTAAAGTGTTTGTTTATTTTATCTATATCTTGTGATGAAATTGTAGAAATATTAAGATCTTCTCCATCAGAATATAGATACTTTAAAGCCATTGTGAAAACCATTAATAATTCTTGAAAAATATGAAGTCCCAATTTAACACCTTCATCTGGTGGATCTAATTCTAATTTAACACTATTTTTTTCTCTCGGTTCTTTAGAAAAGATATATTTTAAAAAATCATCTCCATTTCCTTCAATATATTCAGTATCTTCTGTTTCCATATAAATAAACCATTAAAATATATTTAATAAGCGAACGACGAAAGAGACTGAGTATATGGATTATTTTTGAATGGATTTAATAAGTCTTTGTCAATTCTTTCAGATAGTAAATCACTATCATCTAGTTTGTCTTTCATAGTTGTTAATTCATATGATGTTTTATCGCGACTGGTTGAATATACCTTACCTAACTTATTTTCTGATTGATTCATGTAATCGCTTTCTATTTTTTTGATTTCAACATTAAAGTGTTCTCCTCCATTAACAACCTTAGTATTACTCAATGTTGGCATTCTACCTTGGGCGATTATTTCTTTATTAGGATTAGTTTCAGCATTCATGTAGTTATCCTTAGACATATTTCCACTGTATCCCTGTGAACCAGCAACACCCGTGTATCCCGTTAGAGTAGTTTCCTTAACTGTTACTTTTTGATCTTCAGGACCCATGGTTAGTTTGTTAAATCCACCAGACATATATCCATTATTAGCTGAATCAATTGTTGTTTGTTTCTTAGTAACTCTTACATTATCTTGTATTCCACGTGTCCCCTCAATAACAGTATTATTTATGTAACCATTGTTGATTGAATCTATGGTTGTTTCTTTGACAGTTCCTTTTAATTCATCTAATAATCCAACCGTGTGATTACCTACTTCTGTCTTTAAGTTCCCTTCATATGTTCTTTCACCTGTTATTTCTCTTTCATTGGGGACTGCTCTGTATCCACTTCTTGAGAAATCAGCATCTCCAGAAAATTTATCCACACCAACATTTCTGGTTGTATCGTTCTCTAACTGAATTTTTAAAGGTTTTCGGTACTTTGATCTCTTTTCACCTTTCGCAAAAACAGCCGATGCTCCACCAAGTGGTTGATCATTTAATGTAGAACGATATGTATCTTTTAATAAGTGTTCGGGAATTTGTTTTTCTTTTAAGAAAGCACCCGTGGTTGTAAAATATCTTTCAGGTCCATTTTCATAATACTTATCGGGATCATAATGTTTAAATTCACCCATATTTCCTCTCTTATCATTCATACCTTTACCACTAATAATACGCCCTTCATATGTTTTCTTTTGATTTGTCTTTGTCCTTAAAAGATCAATATTTGTTTTATCTGCTATTAATTGTTTTATTTCACGATTAATTCCACTCTTTGTATCAATGTGCCCTACTCTTTCTTGTTCGAAAGGTAATTCATTGTTCTTTTTGCGTCCTTCTAAATATCTAGATTTATCTCCAATATATTCGCCAAATTGATTTCCAAAGACATTGTCATTCTTTTCTAAACCAAACATAGGACCAACTTCTCTTTTACTTTCTTTTAATCTGTTATCACCTTGGTGTCTGTCTAAAGCTCTCGTATCATTAAAATCAATTGGATTTGGAGCCCTTTTAAAAAAAGGTTGTGAAGTTACACCCTGATCATTTCTCAAAAAATCACCTCCATCAATAAATTCGTCAGAACTATTACTGTAAATTATATCTTGAAAACCTTCAATATTCATATTACGTTTAAGATTTTTATCACTTATTACATTTGTATTTTCATTAAAAGATTGATGAAAATTGTTTTCAACTAAATTTTTTATTTCTTTTTTAGTTTCTTGAAAATAGTTTCCTGATTCATAAATATTCTCGCCATTTGTTAAGTTTGGATTACTATTTACAGAAGGGATTATTGGATTATCTCCTTTGTCTTCTTTATTTTTTAAATATCCTATAGCAACAAGTCCAAGTAAAACAGCAGCTTCCATTTAATACTTTAATATATAAAAAAAATAATTTTATTATCTTATTTTTACCATACTCAAAATTTCATGAGGTATATTTTTACCGTTAAAGCGTATATTCATCATATTACCTGAAAAGTGTCCCACCAGTTTAAAATGTATTTCATCTTCATAAAATAAAATAATTGTATCTTTTTTATCATCATAGATATCTAACATGGGATAATTGTAATACTCTGATGTGTTATCATTACTATAAAAAACAACAATATTGATATCTAAAAATTCTTTTAAAAGTTCTAATATCAAAAAATCACCCCAATAGTTGTTTCCACCTTCTTTTAATATTTCTTTGAAATCTTCAAATGTTGTTGATTCCGGATCCCATATTTCACAAAAATCATCTGTTTCTTTTAATATGCGATATACTTCAATGATATTTTTAAATTTTTCTTCTGTAATGTATTCGGATAACTCTAATCTTAATTTTTCTGTATCAGTTTCATTATATTCATTGATAGCATAACTTATACAATGGAATAAACAATCTCCGTCTCCACCACAATCTAAAACACCATACTGTGAATTTTTCTTTTTAACTTTACTAAGTTTGTTTAATTTTAAAATCCATTTCTTATTGATTTTCTCCCAACCATATTCAGATAAATATTTATGCCAATTTCTTTCAGTTATTTTGATAACTTTATCTTTTTCTTCATAATAAAAAATACAATTTTCTGAAAATATGTTTTCGTTAAGATATGATCTCATCTCTATTATTAATTGTAATCTTTTCTTTAATAATTAATAAAACCGACAATTTTTTTGAAAACTGATAACATTCTTTTTTATTTTTTCCCATTCTATTGTATCTTTATCATCGTATTCTATTTGTGGATGTCTTTTATTAAAACAACTACGAAATATCCATATCAATCTTTTAATATTTTCATCTTCTAATTCTGTATATTTACTCACGTGTTTAACTATATATCTGTTACAATGGAAATCATTTGCTGATTTAATCCATTCTTTATATTCAAGATCACCAATATCTAGTTTAATAATGTTTATCTTATCATCTCTTATTGCTATTTCACCATTATCTACATGTCTTTTATAATATTCTATCATTTCCATATCCCCTTTCATACCCCCATATGATTTTCTAAAACTTAATGATTGAAGATATATATTTTCATCATTAATTTCTAATGTGTCTTTATATTTTAGATATTCAGTATATTCTTTTATTTGAGATAATGTATAAACTACTCCAAGTAACCATTTTACAATTTCTTCTTTTATTATAAATCCTTTTGTGTTAGCTATCATCAACCAAATTAATACTGGAAAACATTCATGAAAAGTAACATCTTCAAGCATGATAATAGGTAATCTTCTTATAAAGCTATTATAGTCTAGGTTTATAAAGTGGAGGGCAGTCTTCACAGATTTTTCACTATCCATCCTACGGATCGCTTTTTGAAGATGAGATGATAAATATACACTTTTTGTATATTTATTCTTATCTGGAAATTCATAATTTTTAAAATCAGAATTAATCTTACCACAAATTGTATACTCTTTAGTTTTTATATTAAATTTTTCTGTAAAATCAACATCTAGAGGTTTTTCTTTAAGAAATTCTATTTTAGAAGGACGTTTACCAATCCATAAGAGGTAAAAGAACATATTAAATTATAATGGATAGAAAATAAATATCAAATTTTTTAACATTCATATAAATCAACTAATGTTAAATGCGTATTTGTTCCTAATCTTTTAAAAGGTTCAATAGCATTACTTTGAGGATCAATTGGTAATTTAAACCATCTATTTTTTGTTTTTCCTCTTAATTCAAATGCTGGTTCATCTAAACGAGAATATTTACTTGAAAATTCTCCAATTTGAATATCTGTTTCAACTCCTTTATCTCCTAAAAACTTACCAGTAACATCATTTGTTAATGGTCTAGTTATATTTAATAGTTCTGAATTTACATCCATAAATTTAGAATCATTTGTTCTGTAAATACCGCTATTTTGATATTTTATTGATGGATCATTAGGCATAACACTTTGAGTATCTACTCTTACACTATTCAACATGTAATTAGATATACCATTTGAAATTGATTCATTTGTGTTTTTCATCTTTTCAATTGACTTCTCACTATAAGGCATAATTATACTATATTATATATAATATTTTAGTTTTGATTTAATCTTTTCATATATTCTTTGTTCCTTACAATTTGACGTGATGGTAAACCTCCTCTTACCCATGATTCCATAGAATCTTCAGGAATAATATGTTTAGAATTTTGTACTTCATCCTTTAATCTATCAATCATAGGAGTAATTGTGTAATCGAGTGTTGAAACACCTGAGAGAGGTCCACATGTTCTTTTATCTTTTATTACAAGACTATCACGGATTTCTGATTCAGTATCAACATTATATGGTCCTTTTCCAAAGAAGCCAAGGTTGTATCTATTATCTAATTGATTGATGTATTTCATATTTGTTAGATTATTTCCTCTTAATTCAGAATCATTATCTATCAAACAACCATTTTCACCCATCCATCCAAATCCACCACTAAAGTTTACATTTGCTTGTTTTAACTGTAATTCTCTTGCTTTTTCTAATCCACAATCACATGCGAAAGTATTATCTACTACGTAATTTCCAGGACCCTGCGATTGATTGATTTCATGATTAACAGTTGCTTCATCTGAGTTTAAAGATGCTTTGGCATTTAAAATAAAATTATCAGTATTAATAGTATTATCAGAGCACTTCTGTAATTGAACACTATTTACACCATTTTGAAAACCACCGTGATATCCGTTCGTAAAGTTCATCTATATTTATATAATGAAAATATATTTTATTTTTAAAAAATGTTTCCATTAGAAGAAACTATTAATTTTGTCTTTATTAACCATTGCCCCCACCTCCATTTCCACCAGGTGTCCCATAACCATTCGCGGCACATTGTAAACCATTCCCTTCTTTACATGTAGGTGGTGTAGAGTATAGCCATTTTTTATAACTTTCTAAATCGTTTGGATTTGTTTTTCCAGGAACAGTATAAAATTGTCTTTGAGAATTATTTTTTCCGAATATATCATTTACATCTCTATATAAATTTATATTAAATTTTTCTTCTATATCTTTTTGAATACCTTTATTATTATAAGAAAGACAAGGTTTTTGACTGTTATTTTCACCATATATCGTTGGATTCATAAAAGGATTACTCTTTTCTGGAATTCTACATCCATCGCTAATTTCTTCCATTAAAAAGCTTTCTTTTGTATCTCCATTTTGTAATTTTCTTATATTTTCAGTAATGTTGTTCATTTTTAGATTTTTACTTATGATTACAGTAAATAATCCAACCCCCACAGGTATCAATAATGTTTTTGAACTCTTATTTACAAAGTATACAATTAAAGAGTAAAAGATAGAAAGACGAAATAAACTATTTAATTTACGGTTTAGATCAAAATTTTTCATAGGAACTATTTCAAAAAGGTATTTCTTTTCATATAAAATACTTATATCTTCAATCCATAGAGGAGTCATATATTATAATATTATTTATATATTATTTTTATTCTTTTTTATTAACACCTATTTTACCTTCTTTTTTTTCTTGTAGTTTCTTTTGAAGTCTCTTTTTAGTCGCGCTTCCATCATGATTGTTCGATAATTGAACAACACGATTATCTGGATTTGTAGGTATGGTGGACATACCTCCTCCCTCTGTATTCATTTGAGATAATCCTTGACCCATTGTTGACATTAATGATGAAAAAAGAGGATTATCTTTCATAGTTTTACTTAAATTCATAGCTTCTTCCATTATATTATCATTTGGATTACTATCTATTTTTTTACTTATACTCTTAAAAATATTCATCATATTTTCACCATTCATTAGGTTTTCAATTCCACCTCCACCTCCACCAATCATTGATTCAATGTTTAGCTCTTCAGAAACTTCTTTCGCTATTTTACCAATACTACTATTTTCTAAAATATCTTCAATCCCTTTGATATTTTTATCATCAACCTTTACATCTTTTACATCTTTTACATCTTTTACATCTTTTACATCTGGTTGAATATTCGCTTTTTTTTCTGAAAGTAGTTCCATAACAATATTTGAGTTTAGTGATTCCGTTAACTTTTTCAACATCTTCATGTTTTTAAGTGTTCCTTTATCAGAAACCTTTTCATTTTGTTTAATAGAGTTTAATACATCTTCAACATCTTCTTTACCTTGTTTACTGTTGATATTGTAAATACAAAATGTTTGAAGATATCTCCAAATATTATTCCGTGTTTCATTTGATATATCGGAACCCCAAATCAATTTAAAGGAAACATTATCTAAAATGATTGGATCTTTCTCAAAAATAGTAAAATCATTTTCAGAAAGTTGTTTTGATATTTCTTCTACATTCTCAAAAAAAGAAGATAAAATATTATCACAATCTTCTTCTTCATTTAAAATTTTAGAATATGATTTAGAGAGTCTTTTTTCATATTCTGGAAAAACTTTTACTATATCTAAAATAAAAGATTTTAAAAGTTTCTTTGAATTATCACTCATTTATATGATTAAAATAAGAAAAAATATTTTATTATACGCATAATTATCTAGCAAAATTCATCATAGGTTGTTGTCCTCCACCATTTAATTCTCCTCTCTCTGACATCATTCTTTCATAATCACTATCAAAAGAAGCTTGTTTTTTATTTTTATATTCATCTTTTCCACCATGTGAAATATTTTGATTTGATTGTGTTTCTTCAATATTTGAATAATATGTATCTAGTATATTTGGATTATCACCTTCTAAACTGGAGAAAGATAAACAAGAACCATCACTACAATAACCATTAATATCACATTGAGGTTCACCACCTCCACCAACAGAACACTCGCCTGTTTGTGGTTGAGGCTCGGAAGATCCATCATTTGATTCTTCTAACATACCAAATATTTCAGCAGCACTATACATTTCATCTCCTGAAACCATGCAAGGAACTGCTTTTACATAATTAGGAAATGGATTTTCATCGATAGAAATTATTAAAAAGTTCCCATGAATATCAGGTCTATTTCTTAGAATCTTTATTAATTCAATGCAATATTTACATTTTTTACTTACGTAAATGGTTGGCTTACTACTCATTAAAATCTTTTATATTTATAACAAATAAATTAGATTATTTTAACATAAAGTATTTAAAATTTGAATAAAAATATTATAGATAATAAAAAAGATAATAAAAGATGTCAAACATTACAATATCTTATCCCGAAAAAGGAAAAAATGAAACAAATAGTATTGTCTTTGACATTATGGGAGATAGAGAAGAAGGTCTTAATAAAAGTATTATCAATTCTTTGAGAAGAGTTCTTTTATCATCTATTCCTTCAGTAAGTTTTAGAACAGAAATGAATAATACAGATATCAAAATTATCAAAAATACATCGCCTCTTCATAATGAATATATTCTCCATAGAATTTCTATGATACCTCTTTACATTGATCCGGAAGAATATAAAAGAGATATGCTTTTCAAGCTTAAAGTAAGTGCGGATCCAGAAAAACCAGTTACAAAGGTAACCGCAGGAGATTTTAAAATTTATCGCCTTAAAGAAGGTGTAGAAAATGAAGAAGGAGAAATTGATTTGAATAAATTCTCAGATGTAGAGATTCCTGAAAGTGAAAAAGTCCAAATATTTAGACCTTTCAAGGATAAATACTATTGTGATGTAACTGAGCTTAAAGGTGATAACATAGATTCAAAAGGTGAAATAGAACTATATGGTATTCCGCGTGTTTCCTATGCTTATGAAGATGCGAGATGGCAAGCTGTTTCTATGGCTACATATTCTTTCAAAAGGGATAAAGAACTATTTACAAAAGTTCTTAATGAAAAATTAAAGCTTGAAAATATCCCAGAAGAAGAAAAATATAATTTTAGTAAGTCACTTTATATAAGCGAATCAGAAAGATACTTTCATCGTGATATAATGTGCGAACCCTATTGGTATGAGTTTAAAATTGATTCAGTTCATCACAAAAGTTCTAAAGAACTCTTTATTAAAGCAAATGAATTATTGGTAGAACAACTTGAACTTTTCAAAAATGATCTTAAAAATATATCAAACAAAGAAGAATCAAGGATATCAATTGAAAAACTTGAAGAAAATATATACTGTCTTTATGTTCATGGAAACGACGATACGATTGGAAATGTTTTACAATATGATATATCAAAAGAAATTGATGATGATTCTGATATAATTCTATGTGGTTATAAAAAAGTTCATCCTCTAGAAAATCTAATCATCTTTAATATTTCATTAAAGCAAGGAAAAACAAATGAACAAAATATAATTAAAATTATTGAAACATTTACTCAATCTTCAAACAATCTTATTGAAATTTACAATACTATGATTTCTCAGGCAAAAAAGAATCTTTAAAAGATACGATTATAAATAAAGTAAATCTTACCGATTGGTTGCCGATCAAGATAATCTGAAATATATTGAGAATTAATCTTACCCTTACCATTCACATATTCATGATGTAGCTCTTTTACAAGTGGCTTAAATTCATACCTTACATCAGACCATTGAATTTCTTTTTTTATCTTTAAAGATACATATGAATCGTATAATTCACTCTTGATAGAATTATAATTATTCCTATAATTATCAAATGTATATTGTTCTTCTGGAAAGAACTTTAGATATTCAGAAAGCTTATAATCCCTTCTAAGTTCTAAATAGCTAAAAAACTTATTGTTGTTATTCGCTTTTAAATTTTCTACATAGGTGTAATTAGGATTAATCCACTTTACTCTTAAACCATCCTTTTTGATTGTAAATCCTTTCACAGAAAAAGCATTATTGTTTTCTAAATAAACATTCACATCTTTACGTTCCAATGGAACAATATTTTCAATCCCTGAAATTTCAGGAAAATCTTCTCTTTTCAACTTAAGTATCTCATCACCACTTAGATTGTAGATTTCATTCATAAAAATAAAGTTTTGAAAGACAGGTGTAATAATACGATTATTACGATGTTGAAGTGTAAAAGAATAACAATGATCTTTATGGAGACTATTAAACCACTCTGTACCATTTACACTCTTAAATAACTCATGAAATGGAATCTTTCCATCCCATTTGTTTTTAGCACCAATATTACTTCGTGTTGAAATAATCCAATCATCTTCATGATAAAACATATTTATCATTACTCCATCAACTAGTGGTTCAAATGTCCAATCACTATATTCATCTGTTTCAATTGTTTCTTTTAGATCTGACTTAACAGGAGGTATACACACCAGACGATTTGTTTTGGTATTGATTATTGCTCCACGACAATAACGCATCCATGGATTACTATCATAATCATATTCGGTGTTACGATTTGCTTTTACTAGAATGAGATTTAAAAGACTATACTTTCGAATGTATAATTTGTTTTCTTTAAATTTAGTCTGGTAATCTGGGTTACTATCGATAAATTTTTGTAGTTCCATAGTTCCTTTAATATTAGTTAGTTTCAATTTTTTAAATATTAATCTATATATATATAGTAAGGGTAATATGTCGCGTAATTATGGAACTCCCTCAAAAAAAAAGAAAGATACTTTAATTCCGCGAGATAAAGAAGGTTATTTAATGTATTCCGAGCCATTAAATTATAGTGCTGAAGGTTATGTATCTCCATCTGAAGATGGTAGATTTAATCATGGGAAAATGAAAGATATTGAAATTAAGAAAGATGTTAAATTTACAGTTGATGAAGATGGAAATGTAGATTGGGATGATTATTATAAAAAAATGGGTCCTCAAATAGATGCCGAAGAACTTGAAGAAATAAGAAAGCAAAATGAAGGTAAAGTTAGTCCTTTTTCTCCAGAATATCAATTTCAAGAAAAAGGAGAAGAAGTTCCAAAAGAACTTGAAGCGTGGTATCAAAAACAAAAAAAACTTGCTGAAATCTATAGAGATAATCCTGGACTAGACGATGATGAAGTTTACAATAGATTAAATGATGATGGTAATATGGAATTTTTAGAATCTGGTGAAAGTATGTTGCCCTATGAAGGTGATGTTGATCAGGATTTAGTTTTTGACGAAGAAGATTCAGAAGATGATGAAGATAAACTCTTAAAAGAAGTATTGTATAATAAATCAACACCTAGTGATGGAGATGCTTTTTTAATTGTTATTGATGAAGATGGTGAAGTTGTTGATAATATTATATTTGTTCATGAAATACGTGAAAAAGAAATAATTTTTATAGATGAAGATGAAAATGAAATGTTATTTTTCCTTGATGAAGAAAAAAATATAATCCTTCAATCCGAAGATTATAAATATACTGTCATTGAATTTGATAAGATTCAAGAGATAGAACCAAAAGATCTTGAAGATGAAAAATTATTTTTAACAAAAAATATTTATGATGAGATTGAATTAGATGTAGAAGAGTTAAAAGATAAAATATACTCAATGGTTGAAAGAAAAGAAAGTTTAATCACAGAATTGATTTCTCTTTTTAATGTTCAAAAGAGTAAACAAGCAATCTTAGATATATGTGAAATTTCAGATATATACATTCAAATGTTTCATGATAATATTGGTAATAAGTTCGATTATACAGATAAATTACCATTCCTTAAAAATGTAAAAAACAACAATTTTGTTTTTCCAAAATGGATCCTTCCTATCTCAAATAACGTAAAAAAATTGTATATAACTGACGAAGATGTTTCAAGCGATTTTGAAGATACTAGTTCTGTCAATTTTGAACAAGAATTAAAGTCTAAAGTTGAACTTATGGAAACAAATAAAGAATATGAATCATTAACATCTACCATTTATAAAACAAAACCATTTTATAATAAAGAATCAGGTGTAGCTTTGAAACACGATGGTCATTATGTAAGAGATTGTAATGACAAAGATCCATGTCATGGAATTAAAGGTGAAT
>Ga0181552_10001852_pt1 | contig 15926 bp, 13 predicted proteins | sample 011ome_18_FD_130583 | JGI IMG/M metagenome (GOLD analysis project Ga0181552, IMG submission 130583) | Coastal salt marsh microbial communities from the Groves Creek Marsh, Skidaway Island, Georgia - 011501BT metaG (megahit assembly) | ecosystem: Environmental > Aquatic > Marine > Intertidal...
ACGTCGTGCGGGTGACACAACAGCACTACATGGCAAAGACCTACTTCCCGTTGCTGGCGAATACACACCTGCAGCCGTAACCAAGGGGGTAACGGCATTTATACAAAAGTACCTTCCCAGCAAGATCAACTCTGAAAACTTGCCTGCGATTGTTTTTGATAACGATGATCCACGTAGTCCATTCGCACCGCGAGTTGCTCCTGAGTTAGTCCAAGGAAGACCACCCGGTTTTTGCACCGGTTGCCCAGAGCGCCCAATTTTTGCGGCCTTGAAACTTGCTGAACGGGAAGTCGGATCACACATCGTCAGCGCAGACATTGGGTGCCACCTATTTTCCATCAACGCCCCGTTCAATATCGGTGCAACAACAATGGGCTACGGCCTTGGATCTGCAAGTGGGTCCGCTTTCAACGCAAAGGACTCAGACAAACGAACGATCGCCTTTATGGGCGATGGAGGCTTTTGGCACAACGGCCTAACAAGTGGAGTTGGCAACGCTGTGTTTAATGAAAATGATCAACTTTTGGTTGTAGTCGACAACGCTTATAGCGCTGCAACCGGTGGGCAAGACGTACTTTCATCACGCGCCGAAGCACTCAATCGCTCCACCAACCACCCAATCGAGCGCGCGGTCCGTGGCATTGGTGTCAAGTGGTCACGAACCATGACGAATACGTTCAAAGTGGCCGAAATGCGTGATCTTTTCAAGGAAGCACTCACCACAAAAGAAAAAGGACCCAAGGTCATTGTTGCTCAGAGTGAATGCACCCTTAATAGAGAGAGACGGGAAAAGCCCGCACGCGCCAAGAAAATCAAAGAAGGCAAGCGAGTGGTCCGCGAGCGCTACGGTGTTGATCCTGAAACCTGTACAGGTGATCACTCCTGCATACGAATTTCTGGGTGCCCATCTCTAACGATCGGCCCCAACCCAGATCCAATGCGCAATGACCCAATCGCGACTGTGTTAGACAGTTGCGTTGGCTGCGGTCTCTGCGGTGAAAACGCACATGCCGCGGCTCTCTGCCCCTCGTTCTACCGCACTGAGGTTATTTATAACCCTAGCTGGTGGGACAAAGCCAAACTAGGAATTCGACAAAGGTACATCGGTTGGCTGCAAAAGGGCATTGAAAAGCAACTCATTGGAATTGATGCTGCATGACCATCACGAACTCACCTGTTAGCGCCTCCTCGATCACTCGTGCATCGAGTGCGCGCCCATTGACCATGGCGATCCTTGCAATGGGTGGTGAGGGTGGTGGAGTCCTCGCAGATTGGGTGGTTGCTGTTGCCGAGGCTAACGGTTACTTCGCTCAAAATACATCGGTCGCAGGTGTTGCGCAACGAACGGGAGCCACCGTCTACTACGTCGAAATGCTGCCAAAGACTAGTGAAAGCCCCGAACAAAGAGAACCAATTTTGAGCACCATGCCCACACCGGGTGAAGTTGATATCGTCGTTGCTTCTGAATTAATGGAATCCGGGCGCGCAATTCAACGTGGGTTCTGCACTCCAGATCGCACGACGCTTATTGCCTCCACTAACCGGGTCTACTCAATGCCTGAGCGCACAGCCATGGGCGATGGACGTATTGATTCACAGGGGCTCATTGACGCCGGCAAAAATTCATCGAAAAGGTTCATTCGTGCCGACTTCAACAAACTTGCCATTGATAACCGCAGCGTGATTAGCGCGTCCCTTTTCGGTGCCATCGCGGCTGCTCAAGTTATCCCGTTTTCTCGCGAACAATGTGAAGACATTATTCGCGGCGGAGGCAAGGGAATTGAAGCCAGTCTTGCTGCCTTCGATGCAGGTTTCAATGCGGCTCTCGCCTCAGAAAGACCTGTTGTTGATCTTACAATCGGTTCTCGCCCACCAGAGGTTGAAGACTCAGGTCCTGCAGCTGAAGTCCTCTCCATGGCGATCAACAACCCCAGTGCGCTGGTAGGGCCAAAACTCACCCAGTGTGCCGAACGTATTCATTCCGAGTTTCCCGAGCAAGCTCGCTACATGCTGGTTGAAGGCATCAAGCGATGCGCCGAATATCAAGATGTCAAATATGCCGAGCAATACCTTGATCGCGTCGCGCGTATTGTCCAGGTCGATTCCACTCCTGATAACAAGCTAACAATCGAGGCAGCCCGCTACACAGCTTTATGGATGACCTATGAAGACACCATTCGTGTCGCTTTTCATAAGACCCGCAAAGTGCGCTTTGATCGAGTCAAAGAGGAATCACGGGCATCAGACTCGGAAATGGTTCAAGTGCGCGAATTTCTTCACCCACAGATCGAAGAGATCACTGACACCCTCCCTACGCCAATTGGCCGTTGGCTCTTGAATTCAAAGCCTTTCCAGTGGATTGTTTTCAAAATCACCAATAAGGGCATCAAGATTCAAACATCATCGGTCTGGGGGTTCACTGTCCTCTACCTACTTGCCAAGCTTCGACCGCTTCGCCGACGATCACTTCGATTCGGAATAGAACAAAATCGAATTGATAACTGGATTTCCACGCTCGTTTCTTTGGCTCCCGGCAATGGTGAGCTGGCTTATCAAGTGTGCCTGTGTCAGCAACTTATCAAGGGCTATGGTGACACCCATGCCAATGGGCTGCGCAATTTCACTGAAATCATTGATTACATTCCTACGGCTGAGAAGTCTCCCGATCCAGCCGACAAGATCAAAGTATTGCGAGGCGCCGCCTTGTCAGATGAAACAGGAACAGCACTCAAAGTGGCCCTAGGCCAAACTCTCTAGCTCATTATTTCGTAATTCAGATCCCTTTCGCGCAAGAAGTGTGACGATCAAGGCAATGACTGCAGCCACAAACATTGTCGTGCCCATTGACCAAGTATCGCCAAATATCGCTGTGACAACCGGGGGTATCAATGCACCCAATAGAAATTGTGAACTGCCCAGAAATGCCGATGCAGTACCCGCGGCCTTGCCATGATGCTCCATGGCAATGGCCTGGGCATTTGCAATCATTCCCCCGAAGGCACCCACCGAGATAATGGCGGACGCCACTACGACAGGCAGTGGCCAATGGGCGATTGAACCGATTACTAAAACGGCCGCGGCACTTCCAATAATGATGAGACCACGCACGAGTGCTTTGAACGCACCGATTACGAGTACGGCGCGTGAATTGATCCACGCACTGATGAGGAACGCCACTGCTGACAAGCCGAGAAAAATTGAGTACTCAGTTGCTTCAACGCCATATTGATCCGCTAGGAAAAATGATCCAGTGGACAGCCAACTGAACATGATTAATCCCAAGAGACCGGTCACAAGGACCATCGACCAAAAGTGTGGGTCGCGCATGAGTTCATGACGCGCCACTTCCTCGAGTGCCTTGTCATCTTTGCTCACCAGGTGACGGTGCCAGGTCTCTGGAAACCAAAAGAAAGTCATGAGGAATGCCGCAGCTCCAGCCACCGCCAAGACTGCAAACACCCCGTGCCAATCAATAACTTGCAGTGCCAATGCGCCAATAAATGGGCCGATGATGGGCGCGAGCACAGCCACAACTAGTAGGCGAGAAAGTGCCTGAGCTGTAAAAGGACCTGTTGTCCGGTCACGTATTGAGGCTCTCGCAAGCACCACTCCAGATGCACCTGCAAATCCCTGTAGGAATCGCAAGACCACCAAGGCCGGTAATGATGGTGCGAAGGCACAAAGAACACTTAGGGCCACGAATAGTCCGGTGCCAATGAGTGCCGGCATTCGTCGACCCACATGATCACTCAGAGAACCAATAACCAATTGCCCTATCGCTATTCCAATGAGAGCCGCAGAAACAGTTAATTGGGTCGCGGAGGTTGACGAGTCAAATGCCAATGCAATGGCGGGCAAAGCTGGGACAAATAGATTTGTAGCCAAAGGAGTAATCATGGTGAGCGCACCCAATACGAGATAGCCCCTCAGTGATATCGGGGCTTTACCGGTGATGCTCATAGGGACCTGAGTCTCTCACGTGCTCTTGCAAAATAATTGGGCCCCAGTCAGAAAGCGACTGGGGCCCAATTTAGCTACTTCTCAGCGTCTGCCTATTTTTGAACCAAAGCTAAAACTCGACATGGGCTGCCTGAGCCCTTAACAATGGGAAGCGGCGCTACAACCACTACTGCGCCCGTGATGGGAAGCTTGTCAAGGTTGCGTAATTGCGTCACGCCACACTTATTTGCACCCATAAACATGTTGTGGCAAGGAAATGGTGGGTCAAATACCATGGCACCACCTGCATCTGTTCCAACAGTTTCCACACCCCATCCAAGAATCTCGCTTTCAGAGAGGTACTTGGCGGCTTCTGGTGTTACACCTGGTGTGTGCGGACCATTTTCGTCGGCATTTGCAAATGCCACTGGATCGTCACCGTACTTGGACCAGCCGGTGCGGAACAGGAACCATGAATGTGGAGGGATGGGACCATTCTCTGCTTCCCAAGCTTTCACATCTTCCAAGGTAAGGCAGTAGTCAGGGTTCGCCGCGACCTCAGCTGTTTTGTCAATGATTATGGCGGGGCCGACTAGACGTTGCGCTGGAATCTGGCTGACATCGTCCTTGTCTTGGCCCGTCACCCAGTGAATCGGAGCGTCAACATGTGTTCCTGTGTGCTCACCCGTGTGAACGTTATTCCAGTACCACGCGGGACCACGATCGTCATATCGACTGATCTCTTCAAGCTCGAAAACAGCGGTCTGACCAAATTCCGGTGGGAGAGCCAATACTGGTGTCCCAGAGTGAAGCGGTGAAGTCAAGTCAATTACTTGAACGGAGCCATCAACAATCGAGGCTGCTAATGAATTGAGATCTGTCATAACGTTGATCCTTCCAGTTTTCAGTGTGAGTACATTGTGTCGGTTTTACTGCCCTGGCCGCCAGCGTTTTGGCCTATCTGTCAGTTTCTCTGGCGCTCGCAATTCAAGACGCGGTTTTGGATCTTCATTGCGTCCTGCAGGGGGCTTACGGCTTCCAGCCGCGTATTGATTCGGCCATGGAACTCGGTATTCCTGCTCCGTTGCTGCATGCAGGGTCCAGGCTGGGTCATAAAGATGTGGCCTGCCAAGGGCACAGAGATCTGCCCTGCCCGCAGCAATAATCGTGTTTACATCGTCCCAACTACTGATTGAACCAACAGCCATGGTGGCAACTCCGGTAAGGTTTCGGATTCGATCCGCAAATGGAGTTTGATACGAACGGCCGTAAGCTGGCTTGGCCTTTGGTGTTGTTTGGCCCGTTGAAACATCGACAATATCTACCCCGTGCTCAGCAAATACTCGGGCCATCTCCACCGATTCCTCAACGGATAGACCATCGGGGACCCAGTCAGAGGCGGAGATACGCACACTAATTGGCTTGCCCGCGGGCCACACGGCGCGAATAGCATCAAATACTTCGAGTGGGAAACGCATTCGATTTTCAAGGCTTCCGCCATATTCGTCGCTACGTTGATTACTCACGGGAGTCAAGAAACTCGACATAAGGTAACCGTGGGCGCAGTGGTATTCCAACAGATCGAATCCTGCTGCATCAGCATTGCGGGCGCCAGTGACAAATTCTTCAAGGACCGCGTCCATATCGGCTCGTGTCATTTCCCGCGGCACTTGGCTGTTGTCCAAATACGGAATAGGTGAGGGGGCGATTATCTCCCAATTGCCATCGGGAAGTGGTTGATCGATGCCCTCCCACATGAGTTTTGTGGAACCCTTGCGGCCCGAGTGTCCTAATTGCAAACCAATTTTGGACTCAGTCGTGTGTACAAAATCAACAATTTTCTTCCATGCAGTGACTTGTTCGTCATTCCAAATTCCACCGCATCCGGGTGTGATCCTGCCCTGCGGTGAAGTGCACACCATCTCCGTCATGACTAGGCCTGCCCCACCCAAGGCACGCGAGCCTAAATGCACCATGTGGAAATCACCCGGTATGCCGTCGATGGAACAGTACATATCCATGGGTGAGACAACAACACGGTTGGGCAATTCCAAGTCGCGCAATTTGAACGGCAGGAACATTGGGGGGCGTGGTGTAGTTCCAGCTGGAACACGACCACTCGCTATTTGGTCCCGCAAGAGCCATGAATCAACTTCTCGAACAAATGCTGGATCGCGTTCGAGGAGATTGTCATAGGTGATTCTTCGGCTGCGTGTCATCAGATTGAATGCAAACTGAACAGGCTCTTGATCAGCGTACTGATTGATTTCCTCAAACCATTCCATGCTTGCTTGGGCGGAGCGCTGAGTGCTCTTCACAACAGGAAGACGCTCTTCGTCATATGCCTTCAGTGCACTCTCAATGGTCGGTTGCTCTTGCAAACATGCGGCTAGACTTAAAGCGTCTTCCATGGCAAGTTTTGTGCCCGAACCAATGCTGAAGTGTGCCGTGTGTGCTGAATCTCCAAGGAGCACAAGGTTGTCTTTTACCAATGTGCGATTTCGTATCGTTCGGAAGGTTACCCACTTGCTGTTGTTTACGATCAATTCGTGACCATCGAGCACATCTGCAAAGAGTTCAGCTACTTTCTCCACGCTCTTCATGTCACTCACACCAGGCGGCAATTCCTCTGACTCAAATTGATCGAACCCAGCATTGCGCCACACGTCCTCGTGCATTTCAATGATGAATGTGCTGCCCTTGTCATCCATGGGGTAGGCGTGAATCTGCATGACTCCATATGGGGTGTTACGAATGAAGAATTCGAATGCTTCAAAAACAAGATCGGTGCCGAGCCACATGAACTTGCATTGTCGTGGATCGATCGTTGTTCCAAATTCAGATTCGTATGTAGATCGGATCCCGCTGTTGATGCCATCACTTGCCAACACGAGGTCGTAGTTCGCCATGAGTTCTTCAACAGGAGGTGCTTCCGAATTAAAGTGAATGGGAACACCATGAGCTTTGGCTCGCCGTTGCAGCACATGGAGCAGTTCCTTGCGGCTCATTGCCGCGAATCCATTGCCCCCGATGGTGAATTTGGAACCATCAATGTCTACGTCTACGTCATCCCAGTAAGCAAATGAGCGGCCCATGTCCTCAAAGACAGACTGGTCTGATGCCTTGATCCCACTCAATGTTTGGTCCGAAAAAACAACACCAAAACCAAAAGTGTCATCGGGGGCATTTCGTTCCCACACCGTGATTTCAGCATTAGGATCAATCTGCTTGATGAGTGAAGAGAAGTACAAACCTCCTGGGCCCGCGCCAACCACTGCGATTTTCACCGGATGAACTTCCCTTCTGGATTTCCCGACACCCGCACCTCTTGCGTCTTTTTGACTATCGCCAATAGTACGGTATATCCATCATTGAGCAACCTTTTTCCCGAAATCCAACTCAATTTAGGCAAGGATGCCCCTATGTCAGACAAGCCCAGCCCTGAGACCGCACCGCAACGATTTACTGGCCAGGTTGCGGTTATCACGGGCGGGGCAGGTGGTCTTGGCCTGGCAATAGCGGAGGCCTTTTGCAACGGGGGTGGGCGCGTTGCGCTCTTTGATGCGAATCCCGAAGCCGTCACTACTGGGACCCAAAGTCTGGATGCCATGGGTTTATCGGCATACGGCGAATGCGTCGATGTTCGGGATTCCCGCCAGGTGCAGGAAGCAATGGCACGGGTGGCCGAGCGCTTTGGCCGAATAGATTCCCTTATTGCCGCGGCCGGAGGCAGCTTGGGAACACCCCGCGACTTGGAAGACATTTCCCCCGAGGACCTAGATCTCGTTATTGACGTCAACATCAAAGGTACCTACCACTGCAGTGCTGCCGTCGTTCCATACATGCGAACTCAAGGTGGTGGATCAATCGTCACATTTAGTTCCATTGGAGGCCGAAGTACGAGTCCCGTCACAGGTATTCCCTATGCAGCGGCAAAAGCTGGCATTCTTGGTTTAACCCGACGATTAGCGCGTGAAGTTGGGCCCGACAATATTCGCGTGAATGCCATTGCACCGGGACTATTTCTCACCGGCAGATTACAAGGCATGTTTGATGCGATGAGCGACAAGGATCGGAATGAAGTTCTAGATTCGATTCCTTTGCACCGCATGCCAGATATCAACGAATGTGTTGAACCTGTCCTATTCCTGGCAAGCGATGCTTCGTCTTACATCACCGGAGTTGTACTCGATGTCAATGGTGGAAGGTTTATGGCCGGTTGAGGAATGGGAGGCGAAGCGCAAATTCTCTGCCTCCAGTTATTCCTTTGGGTCGCCAAATGAGAATGGCCACCAAAGCCGCCGCTATGACAACTCCGCGGGCCCCGTTGGGCAATGTGATGTCAATACCGCCAACTGTTACACCACTTTCAAACTCCAACAAGACTTGTCCGATGGCTGTTACCGCAATTGTTCCGACCACCGCGCCCCACATGCTGGTAGCACCACCGATCACCAACATTGCCAACGTGGTAAACGTGAATCCAAGATAGAAGTCACGCGCGCTCACAGCACCGGAATGGTGGGCATACATGGCGCCGCTCAGTGCTGCGATTCCGCCAGACACTGTAAAGAACAGCACGCGTAAGCGCCACACACTCGCGCCTAGCGCTCGCGCGGCCAATGGGTCTTCGCGTGTTGCGCGCAAAAGGCGCCCTCTCCGAGAAATTCCAATGAGATAAACGACCACCATGACCACCACGGCCAAGATGATTGATTCATCGACAAATCCAAATTTGGGAACCTGTGGCATAACTTGAGGACCTGGACCGATAAGGCGCCAATTGAAAAACACGTTGTCGGCAACCATGAGAAGTGCGAATGTCGCGATTCCAGCGGCCAAACCACTCAATCGCATGAGGAAAAGCCCGGTGAGGAAGGCAAAAAATGCACCGATAGCCACGGCAATAACCAGGCTTGGCCAGATTCCCATATTTATTGCCTTGAGCGGCTCCCAAAGTTCATCAAGAACGTTTTCTTTGATCTTGACCGGCACAGTCAATAAACCTGTGGCAAAACCACCAACCATGGCAAACGCTGCCTGGCCAAAGGAAAGGACACCGCTGTTGCCGATGAAAACTTGTAAGCCTAAAACCATGACAAGGAGAGCCAAGGTCCCTTCGGTGAGGAATGTGAATGTAATGGAGATGCTGCTGATCACGTAGGACAAAACTACGATTACAACTATGGGACCAAGTAATTGCTGCCATTGAAAGCGAGTTACACCCGGCAATTGACTTGAGCGCAAGAGATCATCAGACACTACACACGCTCCTTGACGGCCTTATTTGATATCAGTCCGCCAGGGCGCACCAACAAGACGATGATCACAAGAATGAACAGCCACGTGTATGTATAGACACGGTAATTGCCCAGGAACGAGTTCAGCAGGCTAATCGTTGCGCCGACCGCGAATCCACCCAAGGCTGCTCCTTGTAAGCTTCCCAGCCCGCCAATGACTGTTCCCACGAGCGCCAGAATCGTGATGTTTACGCCGAATAATGGATCCACAGAGCCACGTTGTGTCACCAATACGAAGGCCACTGCCGCGGCCAATACACCACTGAAAACAAAGGCTGCTCCGATGACACGATTGGAGCGAACACCCAATAGGCGTGCCGTTTGAAAATCACTTGATGCGGCTCGAATTTGTAAACCCAATGTGGTCTTCTCAATGAAGAACCACATTCCGCCAAGGAGGATGAGGGCAAGAATGATGGTGACAATGCTGCCGCGGGTAATTGTGGTGTCTCCGAATTCCATTACACCTGTCATCCATGGTGCAATTTGCCCGGACAGAGGCAATGCACCGAAAATGATCTCATAAAACCGTTGCAGGAAAACACTGACACCAAATGACGCAATCAAAAGCACTGCTGGGCCTGCAAGGCGCAATCGTTTAAAGACACTAAATTCCATCAACAACGCCAAGATCGCCGTACCGGTAACTGCAATCAAAATACTCAATGGCAGACCCAGATCAATTGTGACAATGAAGAGGTACGCACCGATTGCTATGAGTTCACCGTGTGCGAAGTTTACGAGTCGCATCACACCAAAAACGAGACCTATGCCCAGAGCTGCAAGACCGTAGAGTCCACCATAACTCAATGCATCAAGAATTGTTTGAATCATTCGCGATCCTCTCCGGTCCCGAAGTACGCCGCGGCAAGCTTGGCTTCGTCCTGCGCGTCTGACTGCGACAATGTCGCTCGTATGTGCCCTTCCCGCATAACTAACGTGCGTACGGCAATACTCATGACTAGATGCGCTCGCTGTTCAACAACGATAATTGCGGTGCCGCGTTCTTGGATCCGCGCGAGCACTCCGAAGACATCCTGAATCACAGTGGGCGAAAGTCCCAAACTTGGTTCATCTAATAACAAGAGTTTGGGTTCCGAGACTAGTGCTCGGGCGATGGCCAACTGCTGCTGCTGACCTCCGCTCAAAAGTCCCGCCTGATGATTCTTGTGCGTGGTGAGTACTGGGAAAAGGTCCATGACTTCATCGACTGCTTGTTGTGCGCCAGACTTCTCGCGTCTACCAGTTAGTCCAAGGCGTAAATTTTCATTTACGGTCAAGTCGGTAAAAATCGCTCGGCCTTCAGGCACCATGGCTAACCCAAGTCGCACAATGTCTTCTGGGTTTCTTCCCTTAATTGATGCGCCATCAAATTCAATGGACCCACTGCTGGCTCGAACTGAGCCGGCTAGCGTGCCCAAAAAGGTTGACTTTCCTGCACCATTGGGTCCAACGATCCCCACAAGTTCACCCGGTTCCACATCAATATGACCGTTGAACAAGACCTGAACTTTGCCATAGCCAGCCTGGAGATCCCGAACGCTGAGCAGAGTCATGCTCGCCCTCCATGAAGACCCATGGTGGCATCACCCAAATAGGCGGATAGGACACCTTCATCGACGAGGGCGTCTTGAGGATTACCCTCAAAAAGTAGTTCACCCGATGCCAAGACGAAAACTCGAGAACAAGCCGCAGCCACGAGCCCGACATTGTGCTCAATGAGGAGCATGCCGCACCCAGATTCACGGCGAATATTGTCCAGCGCTGCCAATAACGCTGGTGTCTCATGATCATTGAGGCCGGCGGCGGGTTCATCCATGATCAAATAATCAGGTTCAGAGGTGACAGCACGAGCCAAACCAACGAGTCTGGAGAGGCCGTGTGAAAGTCCAGCCGCCGATTCCCTCTGTACACCCGTCAGACCCAACATCTCCATGGCTGCGGCGGCACGCCCATTGGCTTTCTTGGTGGAGCATCCAGATCCAATTGCTCCCAAAACAATATTTTCGGTGACCGTTAAATCTGGGAATAATCGTCCAGATTGAAAAGTGCGGGCAAGACCCGCATGCGTTCGGGCCTCAGGTGTCATTCCGTCTAAATTGCGTCCATCTAACGTTACAGTTCCAGCATCTTGGGTCTCATATCCCGCGATTATGTTTACCAATGTAGTTTTACCTGCACCGTTAGGTCCCAGCAGCCCAACGACTTCTCCCTTATTGACGGAAACAGTGACGTCCTCGAGGACATGGATCGCGCCAAATGACTTCACAATCGACGCAGCCTCTAGCACTTGTGTCACGGAAAGCTCCCTGGAGAAGTGTTGACGTGTGCGCTCAGCACACAATGAACACTAGTTGGTGAATAAGCAGGCTGCGGGGAAGAATGTCATCCCCGCAGCCTGCTGTGTTCAACTAGTTGAGTATTGGCTGCTCTGCAGCGCGGTACTCAATGAATGAATGCTGTCCATCCTGAATCTGCATGACTGCCATTGGGCGAGTCACGTTGACGTGCAATTCAGGTGAGAAGCTCGTTGGTCCAGCGGTCAGATCAACGCCACTGAATGTCTCGAGCGCTGCAGCAAGGTCTGCACCATTGGTGCTTCCAGCTTGTTCAGCCGCAAGTGCGAATGCCTCGATTGTTGAGGCACCTGTGACCAAGCCACTTGTTGCTGCATCGCTGCCGGTCAGATCCTTGTACGCGGCCAAGAGCTCGCCAACCTTGGGGTTGGGATCGTCACCGAACACGGATGCGTAGGTTACGAAGTAGAAGTCCGAAAGATCTGGGACTGCTCCGAGCCAGAATGCACCATCCATGCCGAATCCGGACACGATCGGTGTTTCAACTCCACCTGCACGAAGTGCAGCTGCAGCTTCAGCGCCACCACCTGGGTAGGAGCACAAGGCAACTACGTCTGGATTAGAGTCCTTGATTTCTTTGACCTGTGCGGTGACTGGTGCAGCAAGTGAGCCTTCAGGTGTTTGGCTGAACTCAGGTGCCGAAACGATTTCGCCACCAAGTTGTGTCCAACGCTCTTCGAAGACCTTGCACTGATTCTGGGTGTACTTAATGGACATGTCCTTGAAAAGTGCGGCCTTCGGACCAAACTCTGAATACGCCCATTCAGCCATGATGGCTGCCTCACCAGGAACTGCTGAACCAAGTGAGAAGCCCAGGGTCAATCCTGCATCAGGTCCCATGATCGTGTCACCAACACAAGGTGCAATGACGAGTACTCCTGCGTCCTGAGCAACCTGGGAAGCCTTAGCATTAACGTCGTAGTCACAGGTGACAAGTAGCAGTTGCGCACCTTGTGAAATCAGATCGGTAGCAATTTGCGCCGCTTTGTCAGGGTTTGTCTCACTGTCTACAGCAATGAGTTCAAGTTGGCACCCAAGAACGCCGCCTGCTGCGTTGGTTTTGTCAATTGCGATACGCGCGGTATCCAAAGCAGGGACATCAAAAGGAGACATAAACCCTGTTTGGGCCATGGCCGAACCAACAATGATCGGCTCGGTGCATTCCGCGGCAACTTCCTCAGCCGCGGTTTCTTCCGCTACGGTTTCTTCCGCTACCGCTTCGGTAGTCGCTTCATCCGCCGTGTCTGATGTTGAGGCGCAGCCCGCGAGCACCAGGCTCAGGCTCGCCGCTACCGCGAGAATCCCCGCGGTTTTTCGGTTCTTCATTTGTTCTCCCTCATTCATTCGTGGATTAAGGCAACTGCCCTTGTGCCCATCTATGCCGTAATTCTGTCGTACGTCAATAATGCGACATGAACTGTTGTCATAGTGTTACCTATTTGGACAGTAATTGCCCGCATTTTTCAGATTTTAGTTAAAAAAGCATCCCTCACGGCTGTCGGCCACGGAACGGCGCCGCCGTGAGCATCGGGTGAATGCACGGCCGTGTGACGCCCCTCAATACAGATTCCCCCCTCGATCGACTCCACCACGAAGCCATATGACACAGAAGTTCGGCCCACGGCAATGACTCCCACCGTGACGTCTACTTCCTGGTTAAACCAGATCCGATCCCGATAATCAATCTCGACATGGACCCTAGGAATAGATCTCGTGAGCTCGGCTGGCGCATTGATGGCACGCCGTAAGTCATGCTCCACTTCTTCCATCCACCGCACTGCGACCGAAAAATGATTGTGGCCGGCGGCATCGGTGTCTGCCCATTCCAATCTTCGCCGAACTGTGATGGATGCTCCGGTTATCTCTTCCTTGACAGACACTTCTTCTCCCTCAATCGTTGAGCATTGCGACGCGAAACATGACGATGTACATGTGCTTCAATCTGAGATCACCAAAAATATCAAATCATGAGAGGCGCTCAGTGACGGGTGATCATGCAGAGTTTTACGCCCTGTTGAGAAAACCTGCCAAGATGGGTACAACCCCAAAAGGTCGCGACCTCGGAAACTGAAATGAATGTTGATTTCAACAAAATTAGTTCTGTGTAAACTTGTCGCAGTCGATAATCGCGAAGATACTCCATCGGAGAAAACCAAAGCATGAGTGCTGGACTCAAGCGAGCAAGTGCCGATTCGCTTTCAAGGCACTTAAAACGATTTCTACGTCAGTTGAGTTATTGTAAAAATGCGGACTTACTCTCAGGTTTCCATCTCGCGAGGACACGATGACCCCATCAGCGGCCATGGAATTCACCAGTGCGTGCTCATCTGTTGTCGCGATGGCGATCATGGGGCCATGAGCACCAGATCCACTCGGCGTTACAACTGTGCCGCCAAGTGCCTCCACACCGACTCTGAGTTCCTCATGCAATTGGCGCGATACGTCCCAAGCGTTACTGACCCCAACCTCCAATAAGAGCCCCAACCCAGCTTGGGCGGCATACAAACTCGGAACATTCGGTGTTCCTGATTCAAAGCGTCTTGCATCCTTTGCAGGATCGAATGCATTTATGTCCATGGCGAAAATATCGCGAGCGGCAAACCAACCCGTAGTAGTTGGGATGTATTCAGATGCCGTAGCCGAATTGACCAACAGGAAACCAACACCAGGGCTGCTCAGCATGTACTTCAAAAGGCCACCAACAACGAAGTCTGCGCCGAGTTCAGCAAAGTTAAGGGGGACTGCACCAACTGATTGATAGGCATCAACGAGGACGGGTACACCTTTACCGTGAGCTGCTTCAACGATTGCTTTGATGTCATTCATCGCGCCATTGCGGTAACAGACATGCGTCACCGACACGATCGCTGTGTCTGAGGTGATTGCATCCGCCACCTGTTGCGCAGTCACTCGATGGTCAGAACCTGCAGGCAAGTGAACTACTTGTGCACCACGTCGCTCCTGAGCGTGCCATATCTGTCCTACGGTGGGAAACTCAAGTGATGTCGTGAGTATTTGGCTTGGTCCTTTGTCAAAATCAAAGCAACTAGCTATGGCATTAACGGCTGCGGAGGCTGAAGTTGTGATCGCAACTTCATCAGTATGGGCACCGAAAATCTGTCCGAGCAGTGAGCGCACATTCTCCTGCACACCAACCCATGTTTCCCAGGGTGAGCCGAACTCGACCAAACCATCTAGATAGGCGTTGTAGGCAGCTCGCACTTCTTGTGCCAATGCTGCATGGGAACATGAGTTGATGTAGGTCTTGTGGTTGAAGATTTCGAATTTCTCTCGAGCTATTGCTTCAACGCCCACGGATAACTCTCCCTTGAAAGTAAGTCAGGCTTTAGATCGAGTCTCGAGCCATGTCAACAAAACGAGAGTAGTGCCCTTGGAATGCCACATTGATATTGGCTGTTGGGCCATTGCGGTGTTTGGCCACAATGAAGTCTGCCTCACCAGCTCGAGGTGATTCACGCTCATAGGCATCCTCGCGGTGCAAAAGAACAACCATGTCCGCATCTTGTTCGAGCGATCCCGACTCGCGAAGGTCAGAAAGCATTGGCCGTTTGTCTTGGCGTTGCTCTGGTCCACGGTTGAGCTGTGAGATTGCAATGACGGGGACATCAAGTTCTTTGGCCAACAATTTCAACGAGCGAGAAAATTCAGAAACTTCCTGTTGGCGATTCTCCACACGCTTACCACTGGTCATGAGTTGGAGGTAGTCGATGACAACTAGCCGTAGGTCGTGACGCTGCTTGAGCCTGCGACACTTTGCGCGAATTTCCATCAGGGTCATATTGGGTGAATCATCAATAAATAGTGGAGCCTCACTGACCACACCCATTTTGTTGGCGAGTTTGGACCAGTCCGCTTCACTCATTTGCCCAGAACGCATGTGATGCAGCGCAACTTGCGCTTCAGCAGAAAGAAGTCGCATGACAATCTCATTACGACTCATTTCTAGCGAGAAGATGACGCTGGTCAAACCATTCTTGATGGAGGCACTACGGCAAATATCTAAACCAAGTGTTGACTTACCGAGTGCCGGACGAGCAGCAAGAATGATGAGCTGTCCTGGATGCAGTCCGTTGGTTAATGTGTCGAGCTCTGCGAAACCTGTGGGGACACCCACCATTTCACCATCGCGATTTGAAATTGCTTCAATTTCGTTCAGCGTTCCTTGCATGATGTCAGCAAGCGGTGCATAGTCCTCACTCGTGCGACGCTCGGTGACTTCATAGACCTCGGCCTGCGCGCGATCGACAACGTCATCAACTTCACCTTGGCCGCTGTAACCCATGTGCACAATTCGAGTTCCGGCAGTAAC